>Ga0307516_10007709_pt1 | contig 12318 bp, 3 predicted proteins | sample 19_EM_MG_FD_203310 | JGI IMG/M metagenome (GOLD analysis project Ga0307516, IMG submission 203310) | Populus trichocarpa ectomycorrhiza microbial communities from riparian zone in the Pacific Northwest, United States - 19_EM | ecosystem: Host-associated > Plants > Roots > Unclassified | place...
TTTTACCCTGGTCGACATGGTTTGACCCGTATTGACTCGGTGGACTCGGTTTTGACCGAAAATGACGGTTTTGACCGAAAACTCATTTTTTACTCCGGTCGACATGGTTTGACCCGTATTGACTCGGTGGACTCGGTTCTTATGGAAAGATGCGGTTGACTCGGGAAAAATATATATTTTTTTTTTTGAATTTTAAACTTTTCTTAATTTTTTTGGATTTTTATAAATAATAATAGAAATAAAATAACATTCAAGAAAATCTTGGTGAATCCAAAATTGGGTTACAACAGTAGGTGTGGGTGCTTTTTGTTTTTCAACTTTTATCCTATTTTATGTTGTAATAATCAAATGCTTTAAGAAAATCAGAAATTAAATGAAAAAAAATTAGGTTATATTTGGTTAATAAAAAAAATTAATCAACTTTTATCCTATCATCTGCTGGCATGCTAATGATGTAACATAAAGAAGGAAAGAAAAAATGTGCTGGTGTAAACCGAGAAGCAGACCAGCTAGAGAGAAAGTCCAGACCTGCTTGAACAGCTCCAATTTAGGCAAACAATCTGCTAATGTTCTTGAGTTATTTTTTTATCTTAGAGAAATATTTGTGTATGTGTATTTAAATTTAATAACAAGTTTATTACTTCCATTAAAATTTAGCCAAAATCAAAAGGTTAACAGCTAAAACATCTATTTATATGACTTATAAACCAAAACATTAATTACTTATCATTCATATGAATGTTTATTAATTGTGATAAATGTTCATAATTCATGAAATATATCCATGATTATTTATAGCTCATGAATTACTCATAAACACATTTATTTTTATCATATAATTATTATATTGGTTCATGTAGTAAGATGTTTTAGGGATTAAAAGAAATTACTGATCAAAATAAAAACTTAATAAAACTCATGAGCTCACATGCACACCAATCCATGTTCTTATTGTATTGGTTAATAAAACTTATTATATTGGTTTTTATTTTGGTTCAATCTTGGGTCTGGCTGATGATGTTGGATTTAACATGTTCTTACTGTGTGACAAAATTAATCTAGTTAGTTCAGCTTTAGACAGCCCAAATAGAAAGGGGATTTCTTTTTCATTGATGCTTTTGATTTATTATTTGATATATGGTATAATTCTTCATCCTTGTTGCCACATTAAAAATATTTAATAGAAATAGAACATCAAAATGATAGAAAAAACATGTTGATGAGGAGAATGAGAATCCACACTAAACAATAAGCACAAACACGAGTAAACATTATGCCCGTGTGTTTTAAGGTTCAGACTCTTGAAAAGAAGCACAAGTGGGCAAGCAAATATACGCCCTTATTTTCTGGAAGTTCACACAACAAACAAATAGATAGATAAATCAATATTCGTGAAATCACCTAATGTCAGGTGGTGATCATGTAATAGGTAACCAACCTTGCCTGATGCAAACATGAAGAACAAAGACCATCCAGGAATACCGCATATGTTGATTTACTTCAATAAATGAGAAGAATGAGAATTCACACATTAAACAATAAGCACACAAATGAGTAAACATTATGCCCTTCGTTTTTTAAGGTTCAGACACTTGAAAAAGAAACACAAATGGGCAAACAAACGAAAGCCCTTTTTTGGAGGTTCGCACAATAAATTACTAAACACATGACATTACCCTTATTTCTGGAAGTTCACACAACAAACACATGAAATAAGACAAATTGTTGTAGCTAATGATACTGCTGGAATTACTTCCCACCAATGTCGAGTTGATCATCACATAGGTAACTAACCAACCTAATGCAAACATCAAGAACAAAGATCATCCAGGCATCTCGTATTTGTTGATTTAATCCAACCATTTAAAGAAGCATAGAAGATAAATAGTTGCAGCCATTTTACCTGCAAGAATGAATGACGTACTAGCATGCTTTTCAAATTCCAATGCCAAACTAATCATCTGACTCAATCATTATGACCACATCCTCTTCCTTTTTCTCTTCCCACCCATTATATGGGGTCCATATTCTATAAGTTCTGGTTGGCACGGAGCACCCAGTACTTGAATCCTCAACTGCTTGAGATACCTGGAAAACCAATTCAAGCATGGCATACACATTCTAACTTGTAAGTCTTATTATTGAGGAAAACACTAAAAAAAGGCAAGAAATCATGTCAAATATGCAGCACCTCTGATTGAGCACTCATTGAACCATTTGATGTAGTAGCAAATTTTGTAGTCAGCTTTGGACATTGACGCACCTCCAACCTCCTCAAACAAGGGAATATGAAATCACAACATCCATGACTGAAGTAGACAATGCTTGGTAATTTTTCTAGAATCAGCCACTCCAGATCAGGGAGCACCATCTCCTTCTCAACATTGGCAGGTGAAGCATGATCATCTTGCCCAAATACTCCCAATAATTGAGAGGATTCTTTTACTTTAAGTATTTGAAGCCTTTTGAGACCTGAAGCCATAGCTACTGGAAAGAGACTCTTCAACTTGTTGCATCCTGTGATCTCAAGGCGACACAAATTAGGGAAGCATGAAGATTGGAGATCACTTCCTGAAAATATTTGATTATTTTCATCCTCATTATCCTTAGCAATTATTTGCTCCAATTCCTCACAATTTGATATCTCAAGAACATTAAGTTGAACTAGACTAGCAATCATGTTGGTTGTGAATACATGTGTCAGTCTGTCACAATTTTTCACCTCCAAAGTAGTCAAATTGTTTGGTATGAGACCCTTCCAAATACACCTCAAGTCTGGCAATAAGTTCAAATGTAATGTTTCCGAACTCAAGAGTGAAAGTTCATGCCCACCTCTTCTATTAGTTACCAAACATCCAACTTGCATTAAATCTTGTACTCCTTCCATGTTTTTAATAGATATTTTTTTCAAATTCATAAACCCTACCTGCATCAAAAGAAAACAATGGGAATATAAAATCATATTTTTTTATATTTATGATAATCTGAATATAAACTATTATTTTATATTAATTAAATTGAAAGCAATCATGAAAAAATATATTTATTAACTCAAAAAAATTAATTTTTTATATTCGATTTATAATAAAAAAAATTATGTCATTATCCAAAAATAAAAATATAAAAGAAAATAATTTGAATTTTACATATTAATAAAAAAAATTTAATAAAAATGCTTGATTATTGATCATTTAAATTATTTTTTTCATAAAAAAGTGAAAAAAATTGAAAAAAAAATGAAAAATATATATAAAAAATATATGTTTTTTGAATTCAATACAAATTTGGTGCTTTTGAAGTTCTTTGAATGAGAAAATATTGTATTTAAAAAGAAAGTTTCAATTTTTACTTTTTGACTCTATTGTTTTAAAAGATAGAACAAATTATCACAATGTATTGAAGTTGACAATTTAAATTCGAAAAGAAAAAAAAAATGGAGAAATATAAAGGACGTACTCGAAGCTGTGCCAACAAATTACCCCCTTCTTCGTGGCCACAGATGCTTAGACATTGCAAAGAAGGCAATTGGGCAGCAAAATCCTTTGGACCAAAAAAGCTGCACTTTGAAAGATACAATTTTCTTAGCTGAGGGAAGTCGATGATGCCATCTTTAATTTTAGACTTGACGATGATGTCATCTCCTTCTCCACTGTAAAATACTTGCTTTAAATTGTCAGCTTCACGAATCTCCATCTCTTCCAGGTTCTGAAGACTTGGAGACACGGAGACAGGGAAGACATATTCCAGTTTATCACAGCCCCATATAGAGAGAGTTTTTAATTTTGGGAAGCCAAGAGACTCTGGAATTATTTCCCTTTCACCATCCTCTTCTCTAATAAGACGCTTCAATCTATAACAACGTTCTATCCATAGTGTTTCCAGATGAATAAGACTTTGAGCGAGGGACGGTGTGAAGATAAATGTCAGTTTTCTAAGACACCGCAACTCCAGACGAGTAAGACTTTGGAGGCTGACATGTCTAGTGGGCCCCTTCCATATACATTTGAGCTCAGGTAACCCGGACAGCTGTAACTCCGTTAAAAATGACAGTTCCTTCTCCTCGTTACTTCCTCCATCAGCCTCACCCAATTCAAATACCTCTTCCAATGAATTGCAGAGATTAATTTCCACACTCCTTAGATTTTTGAAAGCTTGCCGCCATTTTGCTGGAAACAGAGTGCGAATATCATCACATTCTCTCACTTCTACATGTTCTAATCTTTGTAAGAAGTCCTTTTGCGACCCATGGCCATGGGAGGTCATCTGATCAGAGGACAATACTATATTTTCTAAACCCTCCACTCTCCAAAAACAAATATGAGACACGGTAGGAAACAACTGCTCAAATGTCTTTGCATTTACGGATGTGGCGCTGATTTCACCCAAATATAATCTTGTTGGGATTGGGTATTCTGTTTTTGTATACCCATTCCCTAACACTATATCATATTTGAGCAAGCTGGGAAAAACAAAATCTCTGGGAATGCATTCAACCTGCGGTATCTTCAATGATAATACAGCTAAATGAGACAGCGAACTTAGTTCTGTTAGGCTTGCATTCATTCCTTCTGCGCTGTCACATCCAACAACATCCCATCGCTCAAAGCTCCCATCCATGATCAACAGTTCTTCTAACTTCTTCAACCTTGCAATCAAATTCACAGGAATCCTTCTTAGCAATTCACATCCTGTAACATCCAACAACCTTAACTCCTTGAGGTCCCCAATTTCATCAGGTAATTCTTCAATGGAGTCGCACCACATGAAACCAAGAATCTTAAGTCTTTGCAGCTTTCTCAACCAAACGAGGTCCTTGCATTCACACCATCCCAACAGCAACGACTGAAGGTTCGTTGAGAATTGAAGTGATTGCAATGACAAACACCCTCCCTCTAGAGACAAAACTTCAATTTCTTTCATCCCTTCAAAAAAACTCTCTGGAACATTCAAACGCCAATCCAGTCCTAACAATAGAACTTTGAGCTGTGGACACACCAATCCTTCAGGAAGTTCTGTGAGTTTAATGCCCATTAACGAAACTACTTTACAACCTTCAAAGCTTCTATTGCTCATTGACCGCTCCTTCAACCCAATGCCAGCCTCTACCATGAATCCATATTCTTCTGATGCTATCTGAATAGCAACATCACGAAACAAGTCATGCATTTTCACATATTCTTCACTTTTAGTTCTTAACAGCATACAACAAGCTTTGAGGTATTCGATTTCCATATAAACTCGTTTCCTTGAACCTTCAATGGACTGATCTCGATATAACCCGTACCCAACTGCATATCTCGTCAACTCCTCGATTGGAATGTCATAATCTTCTGGAAATAAACAGCATAGCAAGAAACATAACTTGGTTTCCTTGTGCTTCAAATAATCATAGCTCAATTTAAGACATGCATATGCATTTCTTCGGTCATCATATTTTCCCACGTGTCGAGATTGAGATTTTTTGAGGTCTTCAGATGCCACCTCCCACTCACTTTTAGATTTACCTTCTAGAGCCTTTCCCACTGCAACAAGTGCTATAGGCAAGCCTTGGCATTCTCTCGCAACCTCCTTTGCCACTCCGTTCAAGTTAGAGTCCCCATCACGTAAACCTGAATTGATTCTGAATAAAGCCCATGCTTCATTTTCAGATAAGAGACTTAACAATACTTTTGGCTGGCACTCCATATAAGAACATATATCCTTAAGACGTGTTGTTAGAAGAATTTTACAACCCCTGTGATCATCACCAAATGGGATCCCTATCTCTTCCAAGCAAATAACTTCCCAGACATCATCTAGGATTACAAGCAACTTGTCCACTTTCTTCAGTATCTCCCGTAATCGATCTGCTTTCCCTTCTTTGCTTTTTTCTTCAATTTTCAAACATAACATATCTGCCATTCGTTTCTGAATGTCTTTGACATTTGGAGTCTGCGACACCGAAGCCATCAAAACTTTATCAAAAAGCTTCGAATCTTTGGCTATCCTGCCTACTTCTTTCACAAGGGTGGTTTTACCCACCCCTCCCATACCATACAGTCCGATCATATTGACATTGTCATCTTTGAGAGCTTTCATAATCTGATCGAAAGCTGCTTCTGACGATTTTGAGAGCGTGAATTCCTTTGATGGAAGAAATTCTATGGGCTGAGGAGAAGCTTTGCAGGAAACTGTTGTAAGCGTTTTGCGAGTTTTTTGCAGGTCTCTGAAAGTCTTCGACTTCTTGGCCAGTGCCATGCTTAAATTGAATTGTCGCATGCAGTTTGGACACCAAGTGAAGCATTTGCCATTCTTTTCTATTTCATTTTCCAAAGGCTTCGCACCTTCAATTCCGTTGTTTGCATCTTCCAGCCATTTGATGACATCTTTGCAAATTTCTTCAGCATTCCTTTCAGCAACTTGGACAGCATCTTGCAGACGATCTTTTACCGAAACCAGGTCCTCCTTTTGTTCTTTGAATTCTTTAGCAAAATTGTTGAAACAGAACATGTAACGGAACTGCCTTCCTACTGGTTCCACCATGAGATCTGCTATCTTGGATATAATGTATCCAGCAGCACATTCGACAGCCATTTTCCACCGGTCTGAAAATCAAAGAAAAAAGGATACAGAACGTGAGAGTGAGTCATTACAAGTAAACTAGGCATTAAGAGAATGAGAATAGTAATTTTACTACCTTAATTTGTGAAAATATATGCGGAAAGCACCGGTACTGACTGCTCGATAATAAAAAATAGCGAGAGGAACAAAAGGAGAAGGCCTTTAGCTCTGTATGGAAGCGAGCTTCAAGAGCAACAAGGCAAGGTATAAGTAGAACGATAAACATTTAATTCCTTGTCCTAACATAACAATTATTTACACAATAGTTCATAGATCATTGTAATCCTTTTGTCCCCTCATCAATATCTATCCATGCCATGTGTTAAAATTCACACTTACCCTAACAATTATTTACACAATAGTTCTTGGATCTCTGTGCTTTTCCATAAAAAAGATAGAAATACTTTTTTTTTCTTTCTCAAAACCAATAAAAAGAAAAGATAGCATATCATCAATCTAATGAATATATTTATAAAAGAACGACTTTATGTTGAAAAGAGGAGAAGTATTAAAACAATTCCCATAAAAAAAATATGCAATTTGATGACATAATTAATGGAACGAACTCAACAAAGGATCAATCTTAGGCAACTAAAATCTGTAATGACTGTCTATCTATGCCATGAGTAAAATCACTTATTTACACAACAGCTTTATCTAATGAAGCTGATTTGGTTTCAATTTTATTATCTTAATTTTAAACACTATTTTCCTCGATTATATATAGTTCATAGATCTATGTGCTTTTTCCATAGAACAAAGATAGAAATACTTTTTTTTCTTCTCAAAACCAATAAAAAGAATTTCATTAGTGAAAGATAGCATACCACCGATCTAAGGAATACATTGAAACAGAATAGTTTACACTTATGAGTTTAAAGCAGCAATTCCCACAAAAATGCAATTTTATGAAATAATTAAGATAAAAAGCATAATATAAAGATAATTACGAACAAATAAAAGAATAATATGTACAAGTACTCACCTAGCAAAAAAAAAAAAAAAAAGAGAGAGAAAGGAATGGAAGGTTGATGATGATCACTTTGACACATGATAGTAGCTCTTCATCGCTTCCAATAACACATATAATTAATCTAAAGCTATGATCGGTAAATGTTTTTTTTTTTTTTTTAAATTATGAATAAGGAGAAAAAAAAGAGACTTGCAAGGAACTCCACAAAGGATCAAACTCAGACAACTAAAATCTGCAAAGACTATCTCTTGCATCACACACTCAAGTAATAAGACCTGCCCATTACATTATACAGAAAGCTAAAAGAACAAGGCTATAGATAGCATCCACCAAGGTTTTATTTCATTTCAGTCCTTCCATTTTTTTCTATTTCTCCCTTCGATGCTTCAAATTGTTTTTTTTTTAATTTGATTTAATAGGGTGTTGTTTTTCTCTTGAGTTGTTGTGATTACCCTCGCATATGCGCTAAGCTGGGAATTACAATTACATATTACAGTTTCAAATTTAGAAAACAATTAAGAGAAAGGACCTGTGACATGGAGATAAGGTAATCCGAGAAGACAATAGATTGTCGTCACTTGTTCAACCTTATATCCGAGAAAACAATAATATACAAGAAAACAAACCCTAAAATAGGTTTGATGGAAATATAGAAATTAACTAGGGAGGGAGAGTCTATTTCCACTATACACCTCATTCTGCCTTGTCTTTTAGCACCACACATTACCTCTCTGATTGAGGCCATAAAATCATGTTCTTGCTTTTCAAAACATTCTCCTGTTCCTCTTAGCACGAGATAGAATATAGAGCTAAAAAAACTTTACCTTATTTCAGCGGCCCTTATTTCAGCGGTCAATTCTGAAAGATAATTGTCATTTTCACGAGGACAATAATGTTGTTTTACAAACTTTGCATATGATACTAATAGCAAAGATAGTAATGGTGATTATCGCGAGGACAACAATAATTACAATAATGTTTTAAAAAGTTTGCATATGATATTAATAACACAGGTTTTCTTTGCATCTAAAAACACCATAAAAATATCTATATATTAAAAATAAAATCCCAAAATCATTCAAAAAATAAAAATAAACCAAATAAAAAAATCTAAATGAAACTCAATGTATTTTTCAGGCATGTTTATAGAAATAAACTACCACTATCAAGCTTCTCTCATATAACAAAACTTGTTGATACAAAAAATGATGAGTTTTATCTTTGAAAAGTTCTCATTCACAAACTTCACATTTCTTTCATTGTTTTCAAACGACTTTCTCTCTTATTTCTTAAACTCAAGGATTTAAAATGTTAAAAAAATAAAATTTTAAACTAAAATTAAATTTGTAAAAACTAAAGGAACTGTAGAATAAAAAAAAAATACATGAACTAAACATAACATTTTCTAACAAATTTAAGATTGATTATTGGATTTCTTTTTATTTTATACTTTGGTACACTATTGTTGAATTTTTTCTCTTTCCTTAATAAATTTTAGGTATAATTAAAAAAAAATCTCGTATACTTTTGGTCTGTTTTTTTTTTTTTCAATCTATGGTTTGGGAAATTATGATTTGCCTCCTTCTTCAACAGGAAAAAGCAAATTAGACAAAAATATATTTTTTTTCCTTAGTATATAATAAATGTAAGTCTACTTAATTTTATTACAAACCTTGTTTCTTTCTCTCAAACATGATTTCTCTCTCGAACCTCTCTCTAAAGCAAATATGGCTAAATTCAACCTTTTTCTTCAATTTTCTTTTCAATCAAACTCCTAATTGGTCCTCAAAATTATAGTTGGCCTGATTATACCTATTTTAGACCACTTCTTGCTTTTAAAAATTTATTATCTGTTTGATTTCATCCCAAATCATAATTTTTTTATATTATATTTTTTTTGAATTTTTGATATTTTTTTCAACAATTGTTTCTTTTTAAAAAAAATATGCCTAATTTTGTTCAAGATTTAATGATAGGATTAGGTAAGGGGTATTTTATACCCAAAAATTCTTTTTTTATTTATTTTATTTTTAACCCATAACACCTACAAAACACCCTATAGACCGTGATAAATCATTTATGGCCTCAAATAACCTAGTAATTAGTCAAAAAACCCAAAGCAACTTGAATTAACCTTTTTTGCTTTTGAGGAAGACAAAAAACACCCAAGTAAAACTCTTAGACAAGGGGAAAGACAAAGAACACCTAAGAAAAACTCTCATTGACGAATGAATCTTACTAACACTAACATCGACTTTTAACATGGCTAGGATCGATGTCAACTTAATTATCAAACAACCTAATGTTGAAGAGTAAGATAACCCGTATCATTTTCAAAATCAATGAGAAATCCAATAGAAAGAAAATAAAAAACTAGAGCCTAATATTCAATTAAATAAATATTGAAGGATGAAACTAAAAAACCATAAGCTTAAAAAAGAGGGAAAACCCAAGCAAACTCGAGCAAATCTCCTAAATCTATGTTAATTTTTCAAACTCGTAACTCGTGAAATTCTAGACCTTGGCTCAATCAAAAAGCTCTATTTTTAACTAATTTAATGTTGAAGGATAAAGCAAAAAAAAATTATTTTTTAAAAAAATTAAAAAATAGCAATCAAAAGAATGAGGATCAAACCTAATAGGAAAAAAAAAACCAGAGGATGAAATAAAAAAAATAATTTAAAAAATTATCTCAAGTAAAATAAATAGAAATAAAAAAAGGTGATCGAATTTGACATATTAAAAAATTAAAAGAGGTTGAAATTGAAAAAACAATCTAATTTAATTAAAAAACAAACTAAAACAAATCATAAAGTCTAATTATAAATCAAACAGAATATTAAATAATGAGATTGGGGGGAAAAGCCAATTAAAAAAAGGACAAAAAAGAGTCAACTTGGTTAACCGGCCAATCCCGTTACCGAAGTCACGAAACAAGGATAAACTAATAAAATGTAAATTCAATGTTGAAGGACTCATGATCCAGGTCATGAGACCGAGATAACTTTTTAAAAAGAAAAAAAAACTCGATTTAAAATATCAAAACCCACAACCTTGATCATGAAACCAAGATATCCTTGTAAAATATAAATTAAAATAAATCATGAAGCTCAAGTCTCAACCTATCCAAGGTTGAATGATGAAATTGTAAAAAATCTCAATTAAAAAAAGGCACAAAATACAAACTGAGTTAACTCATGTTAACTTATTAAGAACTATTCATGTATCATGAGGCTGAAATAACCCAATAAAAAGCAAATAAAACAATGATGAAACCTAATTATCAATATACTCAATATTAAATGATGAGACTAAGAAGAAAAAGTTACTCAAGAAAAAAAACCCGAGTCAATCAAGTTAACCCAGTAAATTCGTGATTCTTGCAATGAGAGTGAGATAACTCAATAAAAAACAAATTTAATATTAAAAAATGAATTGTTTTTTATATAAAAAAGCATTAATGAAAAAAATAAAAAAATATTAATCAAATAAATAGTGTTTTGTGAGGAGGGGTTATAATAAAAACCCCTTCTCATTTAGTATTTTCTTGTTAATTTAATATTAATTAGAGTTTTTAAAAGAGAAAACAGGGATAAGTTAGAGATAGGAAAAAAAGAGAACGTAAGCTCAACTTTTGATATGGTGGCCGAGCTGGTTTTTCTTTGCCTTTTCTTTTTAAAACTTGATGCCCCTCTAGATAGAAATCCTTGAATGTAGCATAGTTGAAGGTTATGTATATATATATAAAAAAGCTAAACTCTCTTAATTTCTCATATTAAAGGGTGGATGACATGTAATTTCTCATATTAAAGGGTGGATGATATGTTGTCCACTCTTTATTAAAAAAATAGACATGGAGAATGCGTAGGTTGCTACATTTATATTAGAAAATGACGCGTCATTTGCTTGTTCAGAATTTAATGACCGGATTAGGTTAAGGGTATTTATACCCAAAAGTTCTTTTTTCATTTTATTTTTAACTCATAACACCTAGAAAACACCCTAAAAGCCTTGATAAATCTATTTATAGCATTAAATAACCTAGTAAGTGGTCAAAAAACCCTAAAGCAACTTTAATTAACCTTTTTTACAAAGACAAAGAACACCTAATTAAAACTCTTAGACAAGAAGAAAGATGAAGAACACCTAAGTAAAACTCTCATCATCGAACGAATCTCGCTGACACCAAAATCGACCTTTTACATGGCTAAGATGGATGTCAACTAATGACTTTCTCTTTCTTCAATTGAAATCCAACAACCTTCTCTCTCATCTCTCAAACCAATGACTGAAAATAAAATAAAAAATTCAATAAAAAAATAAATTTTCAAAAACTAAAAGGATTGAAAATTTATAATTCAAACAAAGTGAAGTTTTATGTTAATTTTGAAATTGCCATCTATTTTTTTTATTTTTTTTTATCTTTGATCCTCTATCTTTTAATCTTATCCTTTCATAACAAACCAAAAACAATTAGCCATTAATTTGACCACAAAATGATAAAATTAAAAGAAAAAAATATTTGAGCATTAAAAGAAAAAAAATCACTACTCCGTTTATAATAAAATGTGAGAGGGTTCATAATGAATAGTACCATCATAAAATCACCTCACGGTTTATTAATTTATTTTGATAATGTTATGCCCACCACATAACTATAGTAGAGTTGAAGGTTATGTTTTGTGAGGAAGGGTATAATAATTAAAAAAAACCCTTCTTATTTAGTTTTTTTTTTTGTTCATTTA
>Ga0307516_10007710_pt1 | contig 12316 bp, 5 predicted proteins | sample 19_EM_MG_FD_203310 | JGI IMG/M metagenome (GOLD analysis project Ga0307516, IMG submission 203310) | Populus trichocarpa ectomycorrhiza microbial communities from riparian zone in the Pacific Northwest, United States - 19_EM | ecosystem: Host-associated > Plants > Roots > Unclassified | place...
AACCTGGAAAATTCATGCATTTGAAGTGAACTGTAACAGGTAATCAAAGGGGAATCCCTGCATCAATTGGAGAAATAATAAAGTTTTTGACAACAAGTAGCATATTAATTCAATAAAACTCGATTAACTTGAATTTTTAATTATTTAATTCATCAATTCACGTAAAATATAATATAAATCATATCTTAAAATCTCATTTAACAATTTAAACTATTAAATTAAGTTGATTCTTTAACATGGTAAACTATTAAATAAAATTTTAAGATATAATTTATATTATTTTCTAACCGTTCAAATCAAACTAAGTTAATATTAAGAATTTTTTTAAAAAAAATAAAACAATATTGTTTTAATAAAAATAATTGAACCAATAATCCTAAAAGGTTGAACCAATAGATTAATTGGGTCTCTCAACTTTATTAATTTGATTGCGTAACTCCTTTTACTTCTAATTTGGTGAATCAAGCATTTATACTATTAATTGTTTTATTGCATTTGACCCTCCATCGAACTATGTAAATGAATCCAAGAAGCATTTTTATTCAAAAATGCAAGCACTTTCTAAAATATTGGCTTGTACTGGTTGGTTTTGTTCTGATAAACTTAAATTTAAAGGCTCTAAAAACCCCTCATAAAACTCAAACTTTATTGGACTCAGCCAAGGGAAGGACTCATCTTCTTCGGGCATATTTACATACTCTTCCTACACTCATTAAGTGTATAAAAGTCCTTCGAGAAACCACCATGGTTCCATCGATATTAATGTTGTGTTAGAGATAGTATGTGAAAGTTCTTCAAGAGCCCACCGTATTTTCATCCACGTTAATATATATGTTAGGGATATTTTCCATCAACATTAATATATATGTCAGAGATATTTTTTCTAATTAATACATATGTCAGAGATATTTCTCATCAAACATTAATACATATCAGGGATATTTTTCATCTTTAATACTATCAGGGTAATATTACATTTTAGCCCCTCCTCTCGTATAGCCTCATGAGCTATAAATAGATCATGAATTCTTTAAACAAAAGGTTTGGAATCTCCATTATTTACTGCATATTTATTTCCAGAGTATCTCTTTGTAATATTATTGTGTTTTCTCTCAAAAAGTCACTGACATAATCATCGGAGAGTCTCTAAATTCACTAAAGAAGACCTTTTACAAGTATCAGGCACCCGTCTCTAGCCATCTTATCTAGTGAGAATGGATCAGATTGTCAAAACTAAGAAATTAACTAATTATTCAAGGTATAAGTTTTGCCCTTAATCAACTTGGATATTTTGAGACATCATCATGTTCATTGGTTTTGGTACTTGCATTAAGGTTTGCTAAGATAATGGTTCAAAGTGAGAGAGACAACTTTTTGATGGAGTCTATAGAGTTATCTAATCCAACATTTGATGCTAGTTATTAATGGACTGAAGATAGATCTCATACTTATTAATTAAACCCGGTCTAGTCTGGTGGATTGACTTAAAAAACTCGGGACTAAGATCCTGACGTAGGTTGGGTTTCTAATTGAACTAAATAAAACATTAACATATTCAAATATGATTGACCCGACTAAGTTTTTAGTAACTCTGTTGACTTGACTAAATTAGCTCGCGTTGAATGTTTTGTTAAAAAAAAAAGAATAAAAAAATTGTTATGTAAATAAAAATGATTAACTCAGATTGATTTGGTAACCCATGAGTTGATCTAACAGTCTAGATATATTTTCGAGTCAATCCTAAATCGAGTTTAATTCCTATAATCATTAATGTTAAGAGATGCCTATAATTATAAAGAAGGAAATCATGGTGCAAATATGTTGGCTTTGCAAAATTTCTTTGGCATGTGTTAGACTTGGGAATCCAATATTGTTTTAATCCTAGTGAGTTTTTATCCATCTTACTTCTACATCAGGATGTCTTAAAGGATGTTTTGCCTCGTCCTTTTAAAATGCATGTAATATATTTTCTAAGACCTTGGGCCTCTCCCTTTTAGTACCCAAAAATCCCAAAGCTAGAGTGTGAAAGGAAAATATAATATATGGTTATTGAATTTAGGTTGAAAGAGGGCATAAAAAAATATCATATGAATGAGCTACAAATGAGTGGGTGGGTGAAGGTGGGATTGAATTCAAAATTAATTATGAGATTTGAAATATAGCAAGTTAACAAAGTCATGTCAAGGCAACTACCACATGATTTAATTTTAAACCTAGACTAGACAAGGAATTGGATAAAAAGATTTCAATGTTGATCTGCTGTAATAAAATTATCAAATAATCATCTATGACTTATAAATTTTTTGTTAGTTTTAAAACAAATTGATCTGATATGTAGCATAGTGCATGCATATAAACTAATCAAAACTAAAAAAAAATAGATTTCTTAAAACTTAAAAGGTCTTTTTTAGAATGGGTTCAATTTGAAGTACATAGTAAAAAAGAAAGAGAGATAATAGTTTAAATTTAATTAAGCTTATTTGTTTATATAGTAAATCGCACGATGTACCACATAAACAAACAAACTCTAAGGATGGAGGGAAAACAGAAAAGATAAGTAAAACTATGGAATTGTGAAAGGATACAAGAGCAAGTTCGAACATATTAGTAGAATAAACACTGGGTTCATGTATAAAAACTAGGAAATCCAATTCTAAGTAAGGCTATGTTTGTTTGCTAAAAAGTAACATTCATTGGAAACTGAATTTCTAAAAAGTAAATTATTTTTTGATATTTAACAGTATCATAAAAAATGAGTTGGAAAACATTTTTCAGTGTTTGACTATACCTTGAAAAATAAGCTAAAAAATAACTTATAATATTTTACTTTTTTAATTTTATTAAAATAATAGGGAACAAATTTGATAAATGAAAAAAAATTGAAAGATGATGAAATTGAAAAATAAAATCAATTTCATAAATTATTCCAAATAAAACAAATAGCAATCAAAAGAATAAGGACAAAATCTATCAGATAAAAAATTTGAAAGAAAATAAAATTAAAAAAAATCAAATTTCATAAATTATTTCAAATAAAATAAATAGAAATTAAAAAAATGAGGACCAAATATTATAGATAAAAAATTAATTAAGAACAGAATAAGAGAAAAACAAATAAGGATTAAAAAAATAAGGATTAAAGTTGATAAAAAAAAATCAAGTTATAAATGGAAAATTGAATAAAATTAATAATAAGAAAATTCAAAAAAAAATATAACAATTAAAATTTTGAGGATTAAATTTGATATCATTAATAAATAATATGATTTTTTTAATTTTTTTATGACTTCTAAAAAATATATTCCATCTAAAATAAAAAAAAATTATCTTTCTAGAAACTAAAAAAAATATTTATGTTAACTAATTTTTTTTAATGAAAGACAAACACAAAAAAAACTAAAATAATTTATAAACAAGCACTTGCCATGGATAAGGTGCGTAGCTTTAGTAAAGCAATCATAAGTTCCCTAATGGGCCTCTTGCCCAATGAGCTCCCCTCTTTGTCGTGTCGGCAAGTAGTGCGAGTCCAATTTTTTAGATAATTAATTCCCGAATAAAAGTCAAGACCCAAGTCATTTCCTCCTTCTAGAGAAACTCTAATAGTAAAACTAATTTAAATGAGTTAAATTATTACTATAGTTTTTTTAAATAGTATAAATAAAATTTTTATTTATTTATTTAATATTAACACTTTTAATATATTTAAGAAAAATATTGAAAAAAACTATGAAGATTAAAGGAGTAATCTTTAAATAATTTATTTTAATACTTTTAGATTTTTTAATTAATATATGGGAAGAACTTTTCTGTTATAGAATAGTTATTTTGGCTATTTATTTGACTATTTCTTTGAAGCAGTAAAATCTAAAAATCTTTTTTTTTTCTTTTGATTTTTTCATTGGAGATGCTTTGGTAACTAAAAAGCTAAATCAAAATTAATTACACCTACCCTGAATTGATTCCAAAAATTTATGATAAAACAACAAAATATATTGACAAAATAAAATTTAATTAATCTAATTAAGTTTTTAATGATTTAGATAATTGGTCAAGCCCAATGAAATCAAAATCAAAGACTTTTTTAAAGAATAAAAAAAAATTATTTTAATAAAAATAATGAATTCAATAATTCATAAGAGAAATAGATTCTTTTTTAAATCAATATTTAAATTAGATCTCAATAATATAAGCTAAATTTCGAGACCACAACCCACAAGCAAGATAGTTTTTTAAAACATAAAACGAGTTTTATAAGTATATTTATAGATAAAAGACATGGATTAGATGTCTAAATTTCATGTAAATTTTTTTAAGAATTTGAATCTTAAATCTTTATACATGAATCTAATTTTAAGGTTTATAATCCTTGATTATCTTAAATCAAAGTATGATTAAATTTTATGTCTTAAAATGGACGATTCCAACTTTATAATTGAAAAGGATAACAATAGTTTATTTCTATATCTTCAAACATCATATTTAAAAATAAAAAACAATTTTGGTTTTTTTAAAAAAAAAAAAAATTATTTTTGATATTAAACATATTAAAATGATTAAAAAACATAAAAAAATATTAATTTGAAGTAAAGAAAAAAATTTAAATTTTTTTAAAATATTTTTAAAACGTAGTAAAAAAAAAATAGTTAAGCAAAAATTCCAAGAAAGATTTCTCAGAAGTTAATTTGCAATACATAAAAGTGAATAATTAGCTCGTTAGTGTGTGTTTGTCTTATAGACAACTGTAATTGGCTTCTCAAGAAACATAAAAATAAATGATTTTTTACTGTTTGAAACACGGTTTCCCGCATAGACACCTCCGTTTGTTTTTGTGTGGTTGGAAAATGCTCATGTAAAATTTGATTTTTTTTATTTTAAAATATATTTTTATATATTTTTAAATTTTTTTGATGTACATAATATATTTCTAGATAAAAATAACATTAAAAGTGTGTTTCATTGTGATTTTTAAAATTATGTTTGAAATAAAAAATATTAAATTAATGTTTTTTTTTTAATTTTTCTAATGATTTTAATGTGTTGATTTAAAAATATCAGAAAAAATTTATTTTGAAGTACTTTCAAGCAAAAAGTTATTTTGTAAAACATTTGTACCACAATTTCAAATATATACTGATACAATGTTTTTAGATTGTTTTGATGTGCTAATGTTAAAAATAAATAAAATAAAATAATATTATTTTGATGCATTTTCAAGTAAAAAACATCTTAAAAAGCAATATCTACCATAATCTCAACACACATTTCCAAGTAAAACGGAGTTTTGCATGATTTCGAGGGTGTTTGTGACAGAAATAAAAGTTGCTTTTTAAATTTTTTTTGTTTGAAAATATATCAAAATAATATATTTTTTAAAATTTATTTTTGACATCAGCATATCAAGATAATTTAGAAATATAAAAAAAATTAATTTAATTTTTTTTTAAAAAAAGCCCTGTTACTTCCACGGGAACAAACAACCCCTATAGAATGGTAGTTGAACAAGTGTTTGGTAGTTAAAACCGTTCAATGCCTTGTGTAAGAAGTCTTAGCGTGGCAGATCATTATTTGTCCACGTATCACCTTATCTAATGTTTTTTATTTGATTGAAAAAGGCATGTGGTCTTCGAGGGTCGGTGGATGGTGGCCTGAGAGTTCTACGCCTGGCAATGGTCGGCACGCCACCTCTAGGCGACGAGGGCCCAAGCTCCAAGATCCATTTTGGTAAAACAACTTCCAAGAACAATTCTTATTTTCTTAGCCAAAAAAGTGTTTGCGGGCATGCTGTGAGAGGCTGGAGTTGAAGAGAGACCCATAATTTTGTTAAAGGTCCACACGGTTTTAATAACAACATTATCCTTTTCCTAGACTTTTTTTTTAAAAAAATTAGTTTAATTAATTAAAAATATTAAAGGAACAATAAAATAATTGATAAAATAATAAAATTTATATATTAAACATAACTTTTATAGATTGTTACCATTAAAAATCTTAAATGAACAAGAAAAATAGCAATATCATTTTAAAAACTATTAAATGAACAAGAAAAAAAAATCTTATAGACCCATTAAAATTCTGATTACGACATCATTAGTATCATCAAAAAAATCTCAATGAAACAAACATAATGATACTAAAAAAAGTTACTAATATTAACTTAAGGGAATCACACTCGCCGTCTAAAACAAACGTGTTACCTTTTATCTTTAGATAACAAGTATTAAAAAAATTGTGATGATTTTCAAATAAATTTATATAGTTTCAAATAAAAAATAGAAAATAGAAAAGACATAATAACAAAATACTACCTAAAACTTTATATGCAAGTTGTTTGTCCAATTTATGCACAACCGTTACCAGAAGCAGAGGCACACTACTTTTATTCCTTTTCTTTTCTTTTCTTTTCTTTTTTTCACTTTCCCTTTATTTTAATAAGTTTGACTTGATTCCTAAAAAAGAAAGGCAAAAAAGGGGCAAGGTGTTTCCTTAATTCAGGGACGAATTTGAGTTCCTGATGATGAAAGACACCGTCACCAAATCCTTTATAGGATTTGCGTTTCCTAGACCACACATTGGTATATTCAGAACCCAAGCTGATTAAACTTTTTTTTTTTTTTTTGAATTAAAGATTAATGGAACATAATTGAGTTAGTTTGAAAGTGTAGTTGTGGTTGTTTTTTAAAGTGTTTTTTACTCGAAAATACATTAAAATAATTTTTTTTATTTTTTAAAAATTATTTTTGACACCAGCACATCAAAATGATCTGAAAACACTAAAAAAAATATTAATTTAAAGCAGAGAAAAAAAAATAAAAAATTTTAAATTTTTTTCAACAACGTTGTTGAAACGCAAAAATAAATAGGACAAGATTAAACTTTTTTTTTTTAATTAAAGATCATAAAGTGGCTTGATATGATATATTTTATTGATTAAAATTTTTTTCTTTCCTCATTAATCTTAACTAACCATGTTTTTTTTTTCTTGCTTACCTAAGTTGATCAAATTAAACTTTTTTTTTTTTTGTGGTGTAAAATCTTACAATTGAAGCAATTATTTATCTTGGCTACGAATATACCAATATTTAATGTTCAAATTAAGGCTCTGGATAATAGCTTGTAGGAGAAAAAAGAAGAAGAAAGACCATAGGTGTCCCACTTGAAAGCAACCACGCAAGAACATGCTAGAAGGTTCATGGTGCTGAAGAATATTATGAGATGGAAAAGGAAGGAAAAGGGCTAGACGCAAACACACTTAGTTGTAAAAAATTGAGATAAATTTACGTTTCTGTTTTTACCTCATGAATATTTTTAGTCAATTCTTCATCTATTTAGACATAAGAGATAGAAGTAATATAACCATCTAGGAGCTGGTTAAGTGGTATAAATTTAGAATTAAGAGATTTGCTCTTCTTGTGGTCTCAAGTTTGAGCTCTGTAGTTGCTCATATGATGGTCATTGGAGGCTTACATGGTCGTTAACTTCAGGACTCGTGGGATTAGTCGAGGTGCGCGCAAGTTAGCCCGGACACCCACGTTAATAAAAAAAGTAAAGACAAAAGACAAAACCAGGTTAATTTTATATATGATTGGTTTGATTATCTATTTAATTATTAAATATATTTGATAATTTAATTATATTATCTTCTTGGAAATAAATTATATTTTTATGATGATTATACATTTTTTTCAAGATGATTTTGATGATCAATGAAGAAAATTATCATTTTGTCTTTGTTAAAAAAATTAATATTCATTATAAACTAAAATAAAAAAAATAATTTTTATTTATTATTTTAAACATTGCAAATTAAAATATTTTTAACAATTTTTTTATGTCTTATCATTCATTAATCAAATAAAATAAAGAGGTATTCACTTTATCTTCTGTACCAGACACAACTCCTTCTCTATCTTCTATTTTGTTTTGTTCCTTTTATTTTTTTAACAGTCAATGTCTTGTCTATATCACGACGATAACAAACATTAATTTAAGAATTTTTTTTATAAAAATCTTAACTTTAAGAACATTACTCACTATTCATAGTGATAAGTTTTGTTTTTTAAATTATTTTTTATTTAAAAAATATTAAATTAATATTTTCTAAATGATTTTTAATATACTAATATAAAAAATATTATTTTAATATATTTTTAATTAAAAAGTATTATTAGAAAACAAAGCATGAAACTATAGTGCATGATTTGATGGATAATCCACGTGTAATTAAAAAAAAAACTCGAGGGAATTTGTTAACAATAGTGTCCAGAAAGGCAATTTTTTGTTTTGTTTCATATAATTAGTTTATTGGCGTGAGATTTTATCTTGTTTGTTTTTTGCGCTATAAAAATATTTTTAAAAAAATTTAATATTTTTTTAAATTAATATTTTTTTATATTTTTAAATCATTTTTTTATACTAATATAAAAAATATTTTTTAAAAATAAAAAAATATATTTTTAAATAAAAAATACTTAAAAAAACAAACACAATCTCATAGTAATTAAATCAAATTCATCAAACGGTTCGGAGGGGCACTCACGTCAGCCGCGGGAGCCCGACCACAGGATCCGCTGCAACGAGTAGTCGCTTTGGAATGGGATCGAAGGTGCCAAAGTAGCCTGGAAGGATGTGCTGTCCCAGGGAAGAAGGAGGTCTTTCAAGGGAAGCTGCAGCTTCTAGGGAAAATTAAAGCAGTCAACGGTAGCCGACACCGGTTTATGACTCACTAGATCACCTGTAAGTAATCAGTTCGACTCACAAAAATATATTATCTTACTTTTAGTATTAATCCGGATGGAGTTAGTTAAGTCAATTGGGATCTTAAAGACTTAATTGAGATTAATATCTTATACAATTCAATTAAATATTCAATCCGAATTAGTTTTATATTTTTTAAAATTAATTTATTAAACCGGGTTTAATAAACATGTTTAAAAATAATATATTTATTCTGCAAAATGGAAGTGTGAGCTTGGACAGAAGAAAAATTATACACCGTCTATTTTTCAAAGATAACTATTGGATAACCTTAAATAAAGTATATTATTATTATGAGTACTGTTATTGGTCCAATTAATTAATTAATTAATTAATTAATTAATTAATTAATAGGAAACCACCGCTTCATCTTCCACAAATCAGAATTTGTGTCTCAGAGATAATCCTATAAATAAGGCAATCACCATTTGTGTTCATCATAACAGAAAACAAGTTCAAGATATCCATCAAAACCACCCACAAATCTACAACTTCCTTTAAAGATCATACAGAACCATCTCCTTTTACAATAGTTTCCATTTAGCTTTTCAGTCTCACAGTCTTCTACATATAACCACACTTCATCAGCTCTTTGCTTCTGATTACCATAGTTAAACACTACTCTACTTTCTACTCTCTGTATTGCCAGCTCTCTTTCTCTGAAGGCTGTACGCTCTTGTTCAACAATGGGATCGAGCCTAAGCAAATCCAGTTCTGGTGCTTCAGGGCTGGTTGATGGCAATAGCAAGTCTTTGATATCTCTTGAGGGATCAAACTTTGCTGCCAATGGCCACATCTTTCTCTCTGATGTCCCAGATAACATTACCCTCTCTCCCTCCCTTTGTACTGAAAAATCAATATCCTCTGGTGCCGGATCCTTTGTGGGGTTTGACTCGAAAGAATCCAAAGACAGGCATGTTGTCCCTATTGGGAAACTGAGGAACATAAAGTTCGCGAGCATATTCAGGTTCAAGGTTTGGTGGACAACCCACTGGGTTGGCTCCAATGGAAGAGATCTTGAACATGAGACTCAAATGGTCATGCTTGACAAGTCTGATGATTCAGGCCGACCCTACGTTCTCCTTCTTCCTCTTCTTGAAGGGCCTTTCCGAGCTTCTCTCCAGCCGGGCGACGACGACAACGTTGATGTTTGTGTGGAAAGTGGGTCCACAAAAGTTTGTGGAGCCGGATTCCGGAGTGTTGTTTACATGCATGCAGGTGATGATCCATACAATCTGGTGAAGGAGGCCATGAAGGTGGTGAGGATGCATCTGGGTACTTTCAAGCTTCTGGAGGAGAAAACTCCTCCCGGTATAGTGGATAAGTTTGGTTGGTGCACATGGGATGCATTCTATCTTACCGTGCACCCTCAAGGTATCTGGGAAGGTGTCAAGGGTCTTGTTGAAGGTGGGTGCCCACCTGGTCTTGTGTTGATTGATGATGGCTGGCAATCCATTAGTCATGATGAAGACCCCATCACAAAAGAAGGCATGAATGCTACTGTTGCAGGTGAACAGATGCCTTGCCGACTATTGAAGTTCGAAGAGAATTACAAATTCAGGGACTATGCCAGTCCTAAGAGTTTGGCAAATGGTGCCACCGAGAAAGGCATGGGGGCTTTTATCAAGGATTTGAAGGAAGAATTTAACAGTGTGGACTATGTTTATGTGTGGCATGCCTTCTGTGGCTATTGGGGTGGGCTAAGGCCTAATGTCCCTGGTTTGCCTCCAGCACAAGTTGTTCAGCCAAAATTGTCGCCGGGATTGGAGATGACGATGAAGGATCTGGCTGTCGATAAGATTGTGAGCACCGGCGTCGGGCTGGTGCCGCCGGAGATTGTAGATCAGATGTACGAAGGACTTCATTCACACTTGGAGAAGGTTGGGATTGACGGTGTCAAGGTGGACGTTATTCATGTAAGTTTCTAATAACCCAGCCACCGCATCCATACATCCTTTTTTTTAGATTAAATGGGAGGACAACTTGGTTACCTTGCAGGTTATTTATTCATTTACTTTTATTAAAATTACATTATTTTCATTTTTCTACAAAAATAAAATTTTATAAAAATAACTATTCTGTCAATTTTTTTTTTATCTAGAAAATCCAGTCAAAAAATAGAAATTTCCAAGAACAGAGATTTTGGATTCGAGCCAAAATACTTGATAATTTAACTCCTGATTTTTGGGTAACGTCGTAATAAAGTTCGTTTTGTGTCACATCGAAAGCGCTAGCTAGCTAGCTAGTTGTGTGTTAGAAGAGTTATGCTTTTCTAATCGTGCGGGACCAAATCTCACCTGTGTGTTGTCTTTTTTCTAATCCTTTTATCCGGAAAATTACTATTGAAAATTTCAGGATATTGAAGATTTAAATTATTATTAATTTTAAAATTTATAAAATTAATTAAAATATAAATAAATTCACCCCAGTTAACCCAAATTAGTCTTAAAAAAAAAAAATTGGCTTCGGCTGCTTTGACTTTTTTTGTCGGCACCTTAGTGCAATAATTCTGTTGGTGTTTGTTATTGTATTAGCTAATAGTAATTAATTTTTTTTATTTAAAAATATATTAAAATAGTATATTTTTTATTTTAAAAAAATTTATTTTTTATATTAACATATTAAAAAAATTAATTAAAAAAACACGGTACAGTTATGAAAACAAATAGGGTATTATTGTACCATGTTAGTGTTTTTATTTTTTTCAAAAATACCCAGGTGTTTTTCTCAACAAGACAAGAAAGTGACTGTGCAGCCCTAGAACTTTACAGAAATATCATGTACATTCATGATTCATTTAACATGTTTTTGATAAGATAATGATGTGTTAAAGTAGTGTTTGTCAACGTGGTTAAAGATACTATTAGTTGAAAATTAATTTTTTTTTGTTATTTTTATATTATTTTGATGTATTACTATTAAAAATAAATTTTAATAATAAAAAGAATATTATTTTAATATATTTTCTACCCACGCGGCCATAATGATTTTTAATTAATATTCTGCTATGCATGCGCACTGCAGTTGATGGAAATGGTCTGTGAAAACTATGGTGGCAGAGTAGACCTGGCTAAGGCATATTTCAAGGCATTGACAGCATCGATGAGGAAGCATTTCAAAGGAAATGGTGTCATAGCTAGCATGCAACACTGCAACGATTTCATGTTCCTTGGAACAGAGGCCATCTCTCTTGGTCGTGTCGGTATGTTACTTAAAACTTACTATGATTATCGAAATGTTAGATAAATTACAGTAATTAAGCCCATGGATCATATTACGATATTTGATTTGGATCCAATTAACGTTCATATTATACAGTAACATTCCTGTGTCGTTTCAACAGGAGATGATTTTTGGTGTACAGATCCATCTGGTGATCCTAATGGCACATTTTGGCTTCAAGGATGCCATATGGTGCACTGTGCTTATAACAGCCTATGGATGGGCAACTTCATCCATCCAGATTGGGATATGTTCCAGTCTACTCATCCCTGTGCTGAATTCCACGCCGCTTCTAGGGCGATTTCTGGAGGTCCAATTTATGTCAGTGATGCTGTAGGGA
>Ga0307516_10007711_pt1 | contig 12316 bp, 10 predicted proteins | sample 19_EM_MG_FD_203310 | JGI IMG/M metagenome (GOLD analysis project Ga0307516, IMG submission 203310) | Populus trichocarpa ectomycorrhiza microbial communities from riparian zone in the Pacific Northwest, United States - 19_EM | ecosystem: Host-associated > Plants > Roots > Unclassified | place...
GCGCCGAGCACGCCCAGCCGCACCGTCGCCCCGTCCGCGGTGGCCAGCGCGGCTTCGAGCGCGGCGCCGATCGTCTCGGCCAGCTCGCCGCCGCTGCTGTTCGGGTTCGCGCCGCCGGCCGCGCCCCGTCCCAGCACGGCGCCGTCGAGCGTTGCCAGCACGCACCGGGTGGTCGTGGCGCCCGCGTCGACTCCCACCACCAACGTTCGGCTCATAGTCGGATCACCGTATCGGGTACCGGTCCAAGCGAAGGAAAATCTCGTACATGACAGGCAGGAGGCGCAGCGCGCCGCGCAACCCCGCACCGGCCGAGCCGGCCGCGGATCCCACGGTCGCCGACCGCTCACCCACGACGGTACGCACGCGCGGCCTCTTACCCTCGCTGTCACCGGCCGAGCAGCGAGTGGCCAGGGTCGTCATCGACGAGGCGGCCACCGCGGCCCGGCTCACCATCAGTGAGCTCGCCGAGCGCGCCGGGTCATCCGAGGCCACGGTGATCCGGTTCTGCCGGACGATGGGCTTCGGCGGCTACTCCGAGCTGCGGCTCACGCTCGCCGCCGAGGCCGGCCGGGCGGCCGAGGCCACGACCGCGGGCGAGCCGGTCGGCAGCGACATCAGCGAGACCGACGAGCTCGCCGAGGTGGTCAAGAAGATCGCCTTCGCCGACGCGCGCGCGGTCGAGGAAACCGCCTTGCAGATCGACATCGCGGTGCTGGAGCAGGTGGTCGACCTCGTGGTGGGCGCGCGGCGGGTGAACATCTACGGCGTCGGCGCGAGCGCCTTCGTCGCCGGCGACTTCCAGCAGAAGCTGCATCGCATCGGCCGCATCGCGTACGCGTGGAGCGACATGCACATGGCGCTGACCAGCGCCGCCCTGCTCGACGAGCGCGACGTGGCGTTCGGCATCTCGCACACCGGGACGACGATGGACACCATCGAGGCGTTCACCGAGGCCGGCCGGCGCGGCGCGCGTACCGTCGCCCTGACGAACTTCCCCAAGTCGCCGATCACCCGGGTGGCCGACCTGGTGCTCACGACGGCGGCCCGGGAGACGACGTTCCGGTCCGGCGCGATGGCCAGCCGGCTCGCCCAGCTGACCGTCATCGACTGCGTGTTCGTCGGCGTGGCCCAGCGGACCTACCGGGAGACGAGGGCGGCGCTCGACGCCACCTACGAGGCGGTGAGCGGCCGGCGGGTCGTGCCCGACCGGTGGCGCGGGTGAGGGCCGTGGACGGCGCGCGGCTGGCGCGGACGGAGGAACGCAACCCGCGCAGCACGTCGATCGACCGGATGTCGACCATCGACCTGCTCAGGGTCATCAACACCGAGGACCACGGTGTGCCGGCCGCGGTGGCCGACGTCCTGCCGGACCTCGCGATCGCGGTCGATCTCGCGGTCGAGGCGCTTTCCGGTGGCCGGCGGATCCACTACGTCGGGGCGGGCACCTCGGGACGGATCGCCGTCCTGGACGCGGCGGAGCTGATACCCACGTTCGGCCTGGAGCCGGGCCGGGTGGTGGCTCACCTCGCCGGCGGAACGCACGCGCTCACCAACCCCTCGGAAGACGCGGAGGACGACGAGGAGGCCGGCGTGGCGGCGGTCGGCGGCGTCGTCGCCGGCGACCTCGTGGTCGGGGTGACGGCCAGCGGGCGCACCCCGTACGTCCGGGCCGCGCTGGCCACGGCCCGCTCGCGGGGGGCCTGCACCGTGCTGGTGTCGGCGAACCCGGCGTCGCCGATCGGCGCCGCCGTGGACGTGCACGTGGCACCGGACACCGGGCCGGAGGTCCTCACCGGGTCCACCCGGATGAAGGCCGGCACCGCGCAGAAGCTGGTGCTGAACGCGTTCTCCACGGCGACGATGGTGCGGCTGGGCCGCACCTACTCCAACCTCATGACCGACATGCTCGCCAGCAATGACAAGCTGCGCGACCGCCAGTTGCGCATCCTGGCCGAGGCCACGGGCGCCGACCTCGACCGCTGCCGGCAGGCCTTCCGGGTGGCCGGCGGCGAAGCGAAGGTGGCGCTGGTGACGCTGATCGCGGGAACGAGCGTGGAGCGCGCCCGGCAGGTGCTGGCCGAGGCAGGCGGCCACGTCCACGTGGCCCTGCGCGTGCTCGACGGCCGCGGCGCCTAGCAGCGGCCTCAGTCGAGCAGGGCGGTGATGGTCTCGGCGTCCGCGGGCCGGGTGTAGTGGAATCCCTGGCCGTGGTCGCAGCCGAGCTCGTGCAGCAGGTTCTCGTGCGCGAGTGTTTCGATGCCTTCGCTGGTGACGCTGATGTCGAGGTGGTGGCACAGCCAGATGAGGGTGTGCAGCACGGCGCGGCGAGTGTGGTCGTCGGGGTGGCGTGGCAGTAGTTCGGCGGCCAGCTTGACGGCGGAGATGGGCAGGTCGGGCAGGCTGGCGAAGGCGGAGTAGCCGGTGCCGAAGTCATCGATGGCCAGCCGGACCCCGAGCCCGGCGAGGCGGTGCAGCACGTCGCGGTCGGCGCCGACGGCGGCGGACTCGGTGATCTCGAGTTGCAGGTACTCCGCGGGCAGCCGGCTGGAGCGCAGGATGGCGTCGACGTCGGCCACCAGGCCGGGATCGGCGAGTTGCCGCGGGGAGAGGTTCACGCTCACGATCAGGCCGGGGTGGCGGGTCTGCCAGCGGGCGCCGTGGGTGCAGGCCTGCGCCAGCAGGTGGTGGCCCAGCGGATGGATGAGGCCGGTCTGCTCGGCCAGGCCGATGAAATGCTGCGGGCCGAGCACACCGTCCGGGCGGTGCCAGCGGGCGAGGGCTTCCACGCCGATGATGCGCCGGTCCTGGAGGCGGTACAGCGGCTGGAAGTGCGTCACGAACTCGCCGCGTTCCAGGGCGGCGGGCATCGCCGCGGCCAGCCGGTGCCGGTACAGGTCGCGCGCGGCCCGGCCGGGGTCGAACACGGCCAGGTCGCGGTGGTCCTGGCGGGCGCCGTGCATGGCCAGGTGAGCGTCGCGCAGCCAGCTGTCGGGCTGGGTCCGGGCGGCCGGGCCTTCCAGGACGCCGGCGGTGCAGGTGAGGTGCAGGTCGTGGTCGTCGACCTGGATCGGTGTCCGCAGCAGCTGCCGGGCCTGGTCGGCGATCTTGATGACCTCGTCGACGCTGGTCGTGCCGGCCAGCACGAACGCGAACTGGTCGTCGGCCGGGTGCGCCACCAGGTGGTGGTTGTCGGCGGCGAGGCCGCGCAGGCGGGCGGCAACGGCTTGGAGCAGCCGGTCGCCGTGCTCGTGGCTGAGGGCGTCGTTGATCTCGGTGAACCGGTCGATGGCGAGCAGGCACACCCCGATCCGGTCGGTATGTCGGCGCGCTACGAGGGCGGCGAGGTCCTTGCGGAGCCCGGCGCGGTTACGCAGCCCGGTCCGCGGGTCGTGCAGCAGCGAGTGGCTCAGCTGTTCCTGCAGCCCGGTCAGCTCGGCGTGCCAGTGCGTGCGGTACGCGGCGTTGATCTGCTCCGCGGCCGCGACGGCGGCGTGCCGTTGCGCACCGGCGAACCCGGTCGCGAGGTGGGCGAGCAACTCCCGGATCCGGGCGTCGTGATCCCGGCCGGGCTCGCCAACCAGGCGCGGCAGGTGCTCGCCCAGCAGGGTGAGGGTGGTGCCGAGGACCTCGGGCGCCGTCATCCGCCACCGCACCAGCTGGGCGCCGAACCGGTCACCGGCGCCCGGATCGAACGGCTCCGCGGTAACGGCTGCGATGATCTGCGACAGCAGGTCCTCCAGGGCGCGGCGGGCCCGCGCCCGCGGGCCGGGCACGAAGGCGCCGCTCGTGACGCCCTGTAACCAGAGCCGGGCCAGCGTGGCCACCGCATCACCGTCGGGGCGGCCGCAGGCGTCAGGGTCCCCCATTGTGCGTCGTTCCCCTCATGAACGTAACGCCGGGCATCCTCGTGTCGGCCGCAGGATTATGGGCATCTTCGCTGGTCATCAGCCACTCACACCAAGGCGGGATTCCCAGCACGCCGCTTCCGAGATCACGTGAAGTGATGCCCTGGTCGCAGCCCAGCGGGGTGGGGTTGTCACGGGTATCCGGGAGGCCCGGGCCGGTGCCTCAACCGCGCAAACGGACAGGCTCAGATTCACCCGCCCGGGCCACCTCGCCGACCGGAACGGTTACCGCTTACGGGCGACAGCGACCAGTCCGGCGTGGTTCTCCGGGTCGCTGGTCTCGTCCGGTTCGGGCCGCCAGCCGGTCGGGGCGACCAGGCCCGGCTCCACGAGGTCGAACCGCTCGTCGATCAGCGCCGCCAGCTCGTCGCGACTGCGGATGGTGCCCGGTGTCGCGGTGCGCTCATACAGCTTGCGGACGGCCTCCTGCGCCGCGCGTCCCTGCTCGGTGTTCGCCGGCACCGCGTGCGAGACGACCAGATAGCTGCCCGGCACGAGCACGTCGGCGATCCGGGAGATGATCGCGGCCGGCTGGTCGCTGTCGGGGATGAAATGCAACACGGCCACCAGCAGGACGGCGATCGGCTGGGAGAAGTCCAGCAGCTCCTGGACCTGCCGGTGATACAGGATCGTTTCCGGGTCCCGCAGGTCCGCCTCGATCGCGCGGGTGAGCCGGTTGCCGGCCAGCAGGGCGCGGCTCTGCTGCACCGCGATCGGATCCTTGTCGACGTACACCACCCGGGCCCGCGGATCCGCGTCCTGCGCGACCTCGTGGACGTTGCCCAGCGTCGGAATCCCGGACCCGATGTCCAGGAACTGGGTGACGCCGGCGGCGACCACCTCCCGGACCGCGCGCCCGAGGAACGCCCGGTTCGTGCGGGCCATCGCCGCGGCACCCGGCATCATCTTCGCCGCCTGGTCCCAGAACGCGCGGTCCACCGCGAAGTTGTGCACCCCGCCCAGTGCGTAGTCGTACACCCGGGACGCATCCGGCACCGTGACATCGACACCTTCCGGCACCCAGTCGAAGGAATCCGTCATGGCACGCAACCCCCTGCCCACCGGTTTCCGGACACCGTAGCCGCAAACCCCCATTCCACGCCTGAGGCCATCAGGCTTCACCCGACACACGTTGGTAACGAAACGGTAACGAGGCCTTCTCTTCGGAAGATGTGATCGGTCACACTCCATGTGACCGTTCACATTGAAGATCGTCTCTGCGTGCTCCGCGTGACGTCCGCGGATCTCCTGCCGCTCTGTGCGTCAGCAGCGACCATCCCGAGGAGGAAGCGACGGTATGAGATCAAGATCGAGACTGACGGCGACGTGCGGCGCCGCATTGCTGGTCGCCGCGCTGGCGACGGCCCTGCCGGCCGGACCGGCAAGTGCCGCGCCGTCGCAGCTCACTGTGGATCTGTCGGCGAACACGGGCGCGCTGCGGTACGGCGCGACCGGGTTCCTCTACGGACTCGGTGACGAGGGAATTCCGAACGAGACCATGCTGAGCGCGCTCCGGCCGCAGGTCGCCGCCCAGAAGGCGCCGGACGGCCTGCAGCACCCGAACGGGGACGCGCTGAGGGTGGCGCCGATGTTCAAGCGGGCCGGCGGCCGCCACATCGAGATCTACCTGCAGGACGTCTATCCGAACTGGCCGTACGACAACCTGGGGCTCAACGACTACCTGGGCAAGGTCGACACGATCGCCCGCAAGGTGGTCGCCGACCCCAACCGAAGCTTCTTCGTGTACGTGCCGTTCAACGAGCCGGACTGGATCTGGTACAGCGGCCAGATCACCGGCCGGTTCCTGAACGACTGGCGGACCGTGGTCCAGCGGATCCGCGCCATCGACCCGAGTGCGCGCATCGCCGGGCCCGGCTTCACCCACTACCTGCCGAGCGAACTGCGCGCGTTCATGACCTTCGCGCGGGACAACGGCGTGCTGCCCGACATGGTCACCTGGCACGAGCTGGGCGACGACTTCTTCGCCAACTGGGACAGTCACTACAACAACTACCGGCAGATCGAGCGGGACCTGGGCATCAGCGCCCGCCCGATCACCATCGACGAGTACGCCCGGCAGAACGGCGATCTCGGCGTGCCGGGCAACCTGGTGCAGTACGTGTCCAAGTTCGAAGCCAGCAAGGTCGACGCGTGCCTGGCCTACTGGACCACCGCGGGCGGGCTCAACGACCTGGTGACCCGCAACAACCAGGCCACCGGCGGCTGGTGGCTGTACAAGTGGTACGGCGAGCTGACCGGCAACACGGTCGCCGTCACGCCGCCGGCGGTCGGCGGCTCGCTGCAAGGCCTGGCCGCCGTGGACTCGGCCAAACAACAGGCGCGCGTCGTCTTCGGCGGCAACAACCCGGTCACCGGCACGTACGACACCAACGTCGTCCTGCGCGGCCTGGGGTCGGCGCCGTTCCTCGGCAGCACCGTGCACGCCACCGTGTGGGGTGTGGACAGCTCGGGCCAGAACCCGTCGACCGGGCCGTTCCTGGTGACCGAGGGCGACTACACCGCCGCCGGCGGGCAGCTCACCCTGCCGTTGACCGGGCTGCGCGGCTCGGCCGCCTACCAGGTGATCGTCACACCGAACAAGGATCTGTCCGCTGCCGGCGGCGCGTCCCGCTACCAGGCCGAATACGCGCGCCTCGACGGCGGGGCCCGGGTCACCTATGGAAGCAACACCGGCTACTCCGGCACCTACTTCACCGAGGGGTACGGTGCCAGCAGCACCGCCAGCACGAAGTTCGTGGTGACGGTTCCGTCGGACGGCTACTACAACGTCGGCCTGCGCTACTCGGCCGGGCCGTATTCCGGCGCGCCGGCCGACCGGTCGATCCGGCTGCGGCTCAACGGCGCCGATCTGACCGACCTGGCGCTGCCCGGCACCGCGGACTGGAACACCTGGAACACCGTGACCACCAAGGTGTTCCTGCCGGCCGGCATCAGCCGGCTGGAGGCCAACGCGTACTCCGGTGACGATCGCGACGCGGTCAACCTCGACTACCTCGACGTCGCGTCCACTACCGGCACGATCACCGGCTACGAGGCCGAAGCGAGCGGGAACACCCTGTCCGGAACGGCCGCGCGGGGCAGCAACACGGGTGCCTCCGGCGGCCAGCAGGTCGGGTTCATCGGCGCCGGCGCCGGCAACACCCTGCGGTTCAACAACGTCACCGTGCCCACCGCGGGCCGCTACCGGATGGTCGTCGCCTACGCCAACGCCGAGGTGGTCGGCGAACACCAGTACAACAACAACATCGTCGACCGGGGCGCTGACATCAGCGTCAACGGCGGCACCGCGCGGCGAACCTACTTCCGCAACACGCTGAGCTGGACGACCTTCCGCACCACGGTGGTCGACGTGGACCTCGCCGCGGGCGCCAACACCATCACCTTCGGCAACGCCACCGCCTACGCACCGGACCTCGACCTGATCCGGATAGCAGCCCGGATCGGATAGCGAGAAGGGCCTGCCGTCGCGCGCCTCGGCACGCCGCGGCAGGCCCACCGGGTGGCTGGATCCTTGCGGTCGGTGGCATTGTGGCCACATGAATCATCGGGTCGCGGTGCTCGTGCTGGATGGCGCGAAGCCGCTCGACGTGGGCATTCCCGCGCAGGTGTTCGCCAACCGGCCGACCATGCCGTACCAGGTGTTCGTGTGCGGTGCCGCGCCCGGGCCGGTGGCCGGCGGTGACGGGCTGTCCTACCACGTGGCGGAGGGGGTCGAGGCGTTCGAGCACGCCGACACGATCTTCATCCCGGGCTATCGGGAGCCGGCCACCACGGAGCCGCCGGCCGCGGTCGTCGCCGCGCTTCGGGCCGCGCACCGGCGCGGCACCCGGCTCGCGGCCATCTCGACGGGCGCGTTCACGCTCGCGGCGACCGGCCTGCTGGACGGCAAGCGAGCGACGACCCACTGGCACTACACGAGGGCCCTCGCGGAGAAGCACCCGCTGGTGCGCGTCGACGAGAACGTGCTGTTCGTGGACGAGGGTGACGTGCTGACCTCGGCCGGGGCGGCGTCCGGCATCGACCTGTGCCTGCATCTGGTGCGGCGGGACCATGGCGTCGGGCTCTCCAACATCGTGGCGCGGCGCCTGGTCGCGGCGCCCTACCGCAGCGGCGGCCAGGCCCAGTACGTGCCGCGCAGCGTCCCCGAACCGCTCGGCGACGTCTTCGCCGGAACCCGCGAGTGGGCCCTGGCCCGGCTGGACGGGCCGCTCACCCTGGAGACGCTGGCCCGCAACGCCCGGGTGTCGGCGCGTACCTTCTCGCGGCGGTTCGTGGAGGACACCGGATATACGCCGATGCAGTGGGTGCTGCGTGCCCGCGTCGATCTTGCCCGGGAGTTGCTCGAGATCACCGACCTCGGCGTGGAGCAGATCGCCGCACGGGTCGGTCTCGGCACAGCCGCCAACCTGCGCCTGCACTTCCAGCGCATCCTCGGCACCTCGCCCACGGAGTACCGCCACACGTTCTCCTCCTGATCTTGATGGCGAGATCCTTGCGCACGGTGGCTATCAAGCCACTGTCGTCGGGAAGGCGGGATGCGGACGATAGGCCCATGACTCGCATCGCCGTCAACGGATTCGGACGCATCGGACGCAACACCCTGCGAGCCTTGCTGCAGCGCGACAGCAAGCTCGAGGTGGTGGCGGTCAACGACCTCACCGCCCCGGAGACCCTTGCCCACCTGCTCAAGTACGACAGCACGCTGGGACGTCTGGGCCGCCCGGTCGCGGTCGACGGCGCCGACCTCGTGGTCGACGGCCACCGCGTCCGGGTGTTCGCCGAGCGCGACCCGGCCGCCCTGCCCTGGGCCGAGCTCGACGTCGACATCGTGCTGGAGTCCACCGGCCGGTTCACCGCCGCCAAGTCCGCCCGGGCCCACCTGGACGCCGGTGCCCGGCGGGTGCTGGTGAGCGCGCCCTCCGACGGCGCGGACGTCACGCTGGCCTTCGGCGTCAACACCGACGCCTACGATCCGGAGCGGCACCTGATCGTCTCCAACGCGTCCTGCACGACGAACGCGCTGGCGCCGCTGGCATCGGTGCTGGACGACCTGGCCGTCGTCGAGCACGGCTTCATGACCACCGTGCACGCGTACACCCAGGAACAGAATCTGCAAGATGGGCCGCACCGCGATCTGCGCCGCGCTCGCGCGGCCGCGGTGAACATCGCACCCACGACGACCGGTGCCGCCAAGGCGATCGGCAAGGTCCTGCCGCGGCTCGACGGCAAGCTCACCGGCGACTCGATCCGGGTGCCGGTGCCGGTGGGCTCGCTGGTGGAGCTGAACACCACGGTCGCCCGCGCGGTGAGCCGTCACGAGGTGCTGGCGGCATACCGTGCCGCGGCCGGCGGCGCGCTGCACGGCATCCTGGAGTATTCCGACGAACCGCTCGTCTCCAGCGACATCACCGGCAACCCGGCCTCGGCCGTCTTCGACGCCGCGCTCACCCGCGTCGACGGCCGGCACGTCAAGGTGGTGGCCTGGTACGACAACGAGTGGGGTTTCGCCAACCGGGTCATCGACACGCTTGAGCTGATGGCCGGCTCGTTGCGGTAGTCCGGGCCGGCACCGGGCTCGACGGCTATTCGAGCGCGGCCGCCCGGGCCTCGAACAGGTCGCGTTCCCGGGTGTTGCGGGTCATCCCGGCGGCGCGTTCGAACTCGTGCCGGGCCTCCGCGGTGCGGCCCAGCCGGGCCAGCAGGTCGCCGCGGACCGCCGGCACCAGCGGATAGTTCGGCAGCACCAGAGCGTCGACGATCTCCAGCCCGCGGGCCGGGCCGTGGGCGTTGCCGACCGCGACCGCCCTGTTGAGGTCCACCACCGGTGACGGCGAGACGTGGGCCAGCACCGTGTAGAGCGCCGCGATCCGCTGCCAGTCGGTCTCCTCGGCGCGCGTCGCGCGGGCGTGGCAGGCCGCGATGGAAGCCTGCAGGGCGTACGGCCCGAAGGTGCCCTCCGCCCGGTCGAGTGCGGCCAGGCCCCGCCGGATGAGCAGCCGGTCCCAGCGCCGCCGATCCTGGTCCTGCAACAGGATCGGGGCGCCGTCCGGGGCGGTGCGCGCCGCGATCCGCGATGCCTGGAGCTCCATCAGGGCCACCAGCCCGTGCACCTCCGGCTCGCGGGGTGCCAATGTGGCCAGCAACCGGCCCAGGCGCAGCGCCTCGTCGCAGAGGGTGGGCCGCATCCAGTCATCGCCGGCCGTCGCCGCGTACCCCTCATTGAAGATCAGGTAGACGACCTCCAGCACCGACGCCAGCCGCTCGGCGGCCTCGGCCGGCGGCGGCAGCTCGATGGGCACCCGCCGCTCGGTGAGCCGGCGCTTGGCCCGGGTGATGCGCTGGCCGACCGCGGACTCCGGGACCAGGTAGGCCCGGGCGATCTCGTCGGTGCTGAGCCCGCCCAGCAGCCGCAGGGTGAGGCCGACCCGCGACTCGGTCGACAGCACCGGGTGGCAGGTGGTGAAGATGAGCCGCAGCAGGTCGTCGCCGATGTAGTCGTCCAGCTCGGCGGCGAGGTCGGGCTCGTCCGCGTCCGGCGCCGCACGCCCGATCTCTTCCAGTTTCTTCTGGTACGTGCGCTGCCGGCGCACCAGGTCGATGGCGCGATGCTTGGCGGTGGCCATCAGCCACGAGCCCGGATGGTCCGGCACCCCGGTGACCGGCCACTGTTCGAGGGCGATGACGAAGGTGTCCTGCGCCAGCTCCTCGGCCAGCCCCACGTCGTGGACGATGCGGGCGAGGCCGGCGATGATCCGGGCGGACTCGATGCGCCACACCGCCTCGACCACGCGGCGAGGATCGGTAGCTGTCACAGCTACCGATCCTCGCACCCGGCTGATCGCCGGGTGGCTAGGCCGGGCTCCCGAAGTCCTCGGGGCCGAAGACCTTCAGCACGTCGGCCTCACCCTCCCAGCCGTCCCACAGGTCCCGGTGCAGTTTCAGGAACCGGGAAGCCCACTCCACCGCCTCTTCCTTGGTCCGCACCTCGTACAGCGCGTAGCTGATGGTCTCCTTGGCCTCGGCGAACGGGCCGTCGGTGACGCTGAGCTTGCCGCCGAAGAGCCCCACCCGGGCGCCGGCGGCGCTCGGGGCCAGGCCCGCGGTGTCGAGCAGCGCGCCGGCCGCGGTCGCCTCCGCGCCGAGCTGCATGATCGCGTCCATCAGCTCCGCCGGGGGCGGGCTCGCGGGCTGGGCGGCCTTCAACAGAATCAGGTATCGCATGATCAGTCCTTCCGGTCGGCGGTGCGGTAGAAGTGGACGGAAATCGTGGTCAGCCAGGCCCAGACGATCAGCACCGCCGCGACGAAGGCCAGCGTGGTGGGCCCCTGCGAGCCGCTGGCGATGCCGGCGAACGCGGCCAGGAAGACCACCCCGGTGATCCGTGAGAACCAGGCCAGCCGGGGCTGACCGGCGCGGGCGAAGCGGCCGGCCAGGACGAAGCAGGCCACGATGAGGCACAGGAAGCCGACGGCGCCGACCATGAAGTGCAGCATGCCGTGCCAGCTGATCGTCGAGGACTCCGGCGCGCCGACGGGAAAACCCTGCCCGGGATCCGCGCGGAAGACCCCGGCTCCCACCAGGCTCACCCCGTAGGCGGCGATCAGCAGCGGGCCCCAGGTGCTGCCCCGGCCGGGCGCCGACGCCCGGCGCAGGCCGACCGCGGCGGCCACGGTCATCAGGCCGACGACCACGAAGTTGGTGATCTGGATCCAGCCGAGGTCGCCGTTGGCCAGCAGGCTCCAGGCGTGCCGGCTCAGGTCGAAACCGTCCCGGGTCAGCGCCTGGGCCAGGGCCACGGCGACATAGATCGGGCCGGCGATGACGCCGTAGCCGAGCAGCGACCTGGTGATCCGGGCCGCCGGGGTGCAGTTCGGGTTCATGGTGTGTCTCCTTGATGCGAGGTCTCTACCTAGGCCTCGAACGGGACACGCGGGGTCCGACAGACGTCCTCGAACTTTCTTGCGATCGTCGGTAAGAATCGCGCTTCCGGTGTCACTACTGTCCGACGGCCAACCTTTCCCAAGGAGCAGCGCCAGTGACACATCCTTCAGCGCGCGACCGGCTCGCCGCGCTCTTCGGCCGACATCATCGCCAGGTGTACGCCTACGCGGTGAGCCGGGCCGGCCGCGACCTCGCGGATGACATCGTGAGCGACACGTTCCTCGTGGCGTGGCGGCGGCTCGACGCGATCCCCGCCGACCCCCTCCCATGGCTGCTCGGCGTGGCGCGCAACATCGTGCTGGAGCGGCACCGGGACGCCGCTCGCCAGCTCAGCCTGCTGTCGCAGGCCTCGGCCGCGATCGAGGGCGATGTGGCCGTCGGGGTGGCGGAGCGGGCGGCGACCCTCGCGGCCCTGGACGCGCTGGGCACCGCGGACCGGGAGCTTCTCA
>Ga0307516_10007712_pt1 | contig 12315 bp, 13 predicted proteins | sample 19_EM_MG_FD_203310 | JGI IMG/M metagenome (GOLD analysis project Ga0307516, IMG submission 203310) | Populus trichocarpa ectomycorrhiza microbial communities from riparian zone in the Pacific Northwest, United States - 19_EM | ecosystem: Host-associated > Plants > Roots > Unclassified | place...
AGCAGAAGCCATCCAGAGCCACCTCCGAAAATAGGGCTCCTCATAAATCGGCCGCTTACAGTCCTTGTGTCGCCAGGTTCGCAGCGGATCGACCAGGAAGAGCAGATAGAAAACTTCCAGAAGTGATATGCCAAGGAAACAACCCAACAAGTATCCGTCATAAGGATTTGGTGCTGGTACAAATGCGAACAGGGACAGATTTATGCACAAGATGGTGGAGAAAGTCGCCAGGCGCCATGGCAGAGACAAATCAAGAGCGAGCGCGGTATTCAGTACTACAGCTGGTAAAGCCAGCCAAAGCAGGAGGAATGGATTGGAGCCCATGTGGATCCGCTAGACCAGGCAATTGAGATATAAGTAGTACCGGCCGAGAGAGAGAGAGAGATTCTATCAGCACTCACATCATGTGTCCGAAATTTCATAATTCATAAGAGCGCTTCAACGGAATAACGTGTCACGGTGTCTGTAGGACCCCTGCAAATGCCTATATGTACATAATATCCTGGAAACCCCCAGAAAATCTGTATTATGTCCAACCCATGTGCATATAAGTACTGGTTCACGTTACGAATGAGGTGGACTTACAGCGAGTTTCATATCGATAGACCAGAATTGACCAACGCTCACAGGTTTGTTTAGTTTTGGAATGTACTATAGCCATATTAGTGATGGGCCCAGATGCTGCCACGACCCATCCTTCATTTGCTTTTTAATTATGGTATTTACTAGTTGCACGTACTAGTCTAGCTATACATAGTACACAATCACTAATTAAGTACTAATCAGGTAGTACCCGTCTGAGGCGGCCGGTCCGAGGGAAAATGCTCTTACGCTGGCACTGCCCGCTGGTAGCGCCGGGGTGCGTGGGGGCTCCGTGAGCTTACTGGTGACTCCGTTAGGCGGGAGGCCTGGTAAGCATTATACCTCAGGTCGAGCGAGGGAGGGAAATCGTTCGAGGAGGGCTCCCAGGTGTCCTTAACAGTTTTGCGCGTGATGGGTTTGTGGTTGAGGGTGTTCGCGGTGTATCTATCTAGTGTGAATCTGTGGTTGTTTTTGTTTTTGTTCTGCCGTCATCTTGCAATTGCATTGCATCAGATGAGTGGCGGAGATCATCATATGTAATACAGCATGGTTTGTTCACAGCATATGATAGGACCCATCAAATCTTACAAACTAATCTGCAACACGTATGTAGTCAAGTAAAAGTGCTCAAAATAGTCCCCGTTTCCATCCAATCAGAGTACTTCCTGCTGAGTATTCAAAAACTCATCAAGTGTTTGGCATAATTCGACAATTTTGCGATTACTGTTTCTTTGCTGTGCCTATAGCTGTAGCCCTTTCCGAATCAGTCATTCTTCTTGCACGACTGAGGGCCCCAGAATTTATATGTTTATTCAGCTACTTCCTTCCCCCCCGATGTTTTAAGTAAACACGACTAAGTATCGATATCAGACCGATCCAGGTGGTCGATGGCCGAAACTACATGGCTGAGGCCTAAATATGTACGTGGAATGAAGTTACATAGTGCTGTGATGTGTACAACAGCATCGGAATGGTGCATACAGAGAAGGAACTATTGTACAAAAGGGGGATACAAAAGGGGGAGAGAGAAACTGGCAGTTGCCTTGTCCGGCTGGTATTGTCAGAGAATCATTGCTACACTAAAAGTCGAAGCGAGGACACAACTTCACAATGACATCTTCCGTCGTATGGATAGTGCCTGTGCTCTCCGCACTTGGTTGTGGGTGTTTCCACTTCGATGACCCGTATCCTTGGGGCACAGGTGTCACATCGAAAAGGGAAAAATATATGATGGCCAATACTTTCATCTCGTAAATAGCCAATAACCTGCCTTTGCACTATGAAAGATTGAGACGTCTTCGTGACACGTTATGCCATGAACCAATTAACTCACAGGATATATTCCTCCGCCAAAAGAAAAGTACGGCTTGCCTGGACTTTGCACCATGTTCTCCTTGTCCTTGGTTTGCATGAACCGATCTGCAATGAACCTATAACCATCGGGGTACAGTCCCTCGTCACGATGAGCAGCCCATGTCAAGGCGATCACATGTTCGCCCTTCCGAATCGGGATCACCCTCTCTCCGTCCTTCAGATCGATATCGCGTTCAGCATCCCGAACGCCGATCAACAAGGAGGACAGACGGACTGTCTCCAGTATCGTGGAATGGAGGTGTTCGAAGGACGAAGACTGCAGGTTCTCCGGATTAGCATTGGCAAGAAACCCCTGAATGCTTCCAAACTCCTCCCGTACTGCCTTGTCGATTTCATCGCGTACAGCGGCAAGAGCAGAGGGGTCGGCCAGTAGCCACGTGATGAGCCAGAAAACGACGTTAAACAGGTTCATGTGAGCCGCTATCTCGAGCGCGAGTAGCAGGGGTGCTCCCTCCTTGCTGGTAAGATTATGTTTCTGGAAGATCTTGACAATGTTGGCTCCCAGGTAATCATCATGGTCGGTATCTGTATCCTCGATATACTTGGAAATGTGCTCCAGAAGCCGTCCTCTGGCTCTGCTGGATGGGAACGGCCAGAACGGACGCATGGAAAACCGGTTTGGAAGACTGTGATTGAAAACCATGTAGTCATCGTAGGTGTCTGGGGAGAATCTGCTTCCTAGTAGAATGGCATTTGCCGCGACGTACAATGGCTCCGTAAGGGACCGCCTGAGTGAGCCCTGGTAATTAGCGAACGGCTTGAGTCTGTTGAAGAGCACCTCAGCGAATCCCGGTGTGACATCGCCCACGGTTCGCTTCGCAAGGCGCTTGTCAAGTATAGAAAAGAGCTCTTGAGTGGCAATGGCATATAATTTCTGAGTATGCGAAGAATCACTTCCAAGAAGACGAAGGATTGCAGAGCTTTGGCTGCGGGACGAAAGGGCGCCGTGCTCGGCAACAAGAAGGCTGTGGATGGCTTCCTCGGATGCCACGACGGTGATATGACGTCCACCCAGCAGAAGCTTGAACACTGGCCCGTATTGCGACCTATGGCTGTAGGTTATATACGACTAGCACATGTAGCCACAACACTTACATGCAATCTATCAAGAATTCGCTTCGTCTGAGGCTGAAGCTAACCAAAGACCCGATCCACGGGAAAATACTCGGGACCTGAGGGGGGTAGGAGGGTTTCTTCTTACCGATAATTGCATATGCCAAGACGACCACCACTAACAGTTGCGCGGTTGCTAGTATGGACAAGGACATGCTGAGTGAGTAGATGACAGCCGCCTCTCAGTTTTGAGCATACCATGTTAACATTTTATACTCACCCAGATCCTCCCGTTTTGGCTAGTGGCACATGATTGTACCTATCCACATAGATCATCTAGAGAAACTTCAAATCTTGCAAATTTACCTGAAGGAATGGCCCTCAAGGAATGGGCATGAAATGTCAACCTCCATTTGGAAGGACATGCTGTAAGACAACTTTTCCGCTCGGTTAGACGCTCGTAGGCCAATGAGAGGGCTCCGTCAAGGACAAGAGACTGTCAAACAGCCGTCCCGCTTGTTGTGTTGTGCAGATCGCGGCGGCCCTTGCGAATGCGAGGTATGTCGACTTACATTTGGAAGTGACTTGATTACGTCGTGCCAGTGGAAGAGACATTTACAGTTCAGTTTACTAAATCCTTGGAGCTAGCACTGTTTAAGTTAGCGAGTTGCATATGTACATATATATCACCGTCCGAACAGAATGAAACTTTCAAACATTATGTTTACTTACAATCTGTCCGGCGATTGCGGAACGACATCTGACCAGTGTAAGTGATTGCTGAAAAATGAGCCATATTGAAGGTGTCCTTAAGCGAGTTAGGAGGAGTGCGGCGACTTTCGGATTCAGAGGGCACTGGGCAGCCACGAATAGATTAGTACTTAATCAACATATTTTGGGCTTGTGTACAAGCTACTGCGCACTGAGTTCAGCAGGGCGCAATAGAGGAGAAAATAATGGAACAGCCACAGTCGGTGGACGAACGTACAGGACATGGTTCATCCGGTGGCTAACGCTGAGTGACTTATACTTGGTTCAATTTTATGATCGGCGGCTGGCGAGCTGTGCTGACATAATCACTAGATGTTACTGATAGAAGCAGTGACCGAGGTCCTGCCAAACACGCCTCATAATGTTGCGCCCATGTATTATAATTGGATTGGATTGGATACACCGTTGGTACGGTGCTCCTTGTCATACCTTCACGCTGCATCCCTGGTCGCTCTCAGGAGACGGGAGAGTATTTTTTCGACTGACCCATCGTGGCAGAACGGCCTACTCCTAGTCCCAAGGAAAAGGCGATTCGCACTGCAGACGCCAACTTTGGCATGCCTTCTCCACACAAACTGAAGGGATTCTTCCACAAAGACAACGAGAAACGCTACCAGGAAAAGCCTAATGATGCCCAGGTCGATGCTAAGTCAGCAGACGCGGCCCATCCTGTTGGCTTCACTGAGTTGTTTCGGTGAGTGCTTATATTCTTACTTTCTCGCTTACTCTTCTGACATTTTGTAAGGTATTCAACTCCGTTTGAGTTGTCACTTGATGCCATCGGTATTCTCTGCGCTATAATAGCAGGTGCTGCCCAGGTCTTCCCCTTGCATCTCTGTTCCCCACTACTTCATGACTGATTTACTTGTAGCCGCTCATGACTTTGGCATTCGGAAGGTTGACCCAAGACTTCGTCACGTTCAGTAACGTTGCATTGATATATTACGGCGCGCAGCAATCTGGAAACGCTACAGCGATATCTGTTGCACAGGAGAATCTCAATTCGGCAGCGACCCAGTTCCGCACAGACGCCGCCTTGGATGCATCCTATCTCAGTTACATTGGTATTTCATTCGTCAGTTACAGCTTGTGTATTATCTAATTTTCGTGCCAGGCCTCGGCTTGTTCATGTGTACCTATGTCTACATGTGTATGTGGGTATACACAGGGGAAGTTAATACCAAGCGTATCCGAGAACAATACCTCCAGGCTATCCTTCGACAAGAAATTGCGTATTTTGACAAAGTCGGAGCTGGCGAAGTGGTGACACGTATTGAAACAGACACCCGTAGGCTTAGTTTGTTTGGGCATATGGTGTGTACTCAAACAAGATAGATCTTGTTCAACAAGGCATGTCGGAGAAAGTTGCCATCGTTTTCTCACACATTGGTTCTTTTATCACTGGCTTCGTCCTTGCTTATGCGCGGTGTTGGCAACTCGCTCTTGCGATGTCGTCTATTCTTCCATGCATAGGTATAACTGGTGCCATCATGAGCAAGTTTATATCCAAGTATATGGAGTGCGTTCATTCTTCGCACCTCCTGTTTCCTAACTCAACTTAATCATAGGCAATCCCTTCAACAAATAGCCGAGAGTGGTACACTCATTGAGGAGGTTATTTCCACTGTCCGGACCGCGCAAGCTTTTGATTCGCAAAAGGTACTGGGAACTCTTTTCGATAAGAAAATGAACAAGGTCCGCCTCGTGGATGCAAAGTCAGCAATTTGGAGTGGATGCGTTTTCGCAGTGTTCTTCTTCGTGATCAATAGTTCTTACGCACTTGGTACGAGTTGAGCCACTGTTCTTGACCTTCATGTTGGAATTTTTGCAGCATTTGATTTCGGTACCACTCTCATCAACGAAGGTCATGGTACGCATTATCATTGCCTTTTCCTCATGCGATTGACGTTCACCTATGGCACGTAGCGGATGCCGGTCAGATCGTGAACGTCATCATGGCCATCCACTTTGGTTGCGTCGCTTTGTTTTCATTGCCACCAGAATTACAAGGTGGGTTCGTTGTAGATGAAGTCGAGCGGGCTTCTGACAGACCGATAGCCATTGCCCATGGCCGTAGCGCAGCTGGAAGGCTATTTTCTACTATCGAGCGTGTACCCGACATCGATTCTGCCAGCCCTGAAGGACTCAGGCCTGATAACGTTGTCGGTGAGATCACTCTGGAGGATGTACGATTCAGCTACCCCACTCGACCAGATGCCCCCGTCCTCAACAGAGTCAGTATTCATTTCGTGGCCGGCAAAACCGCAGCGCTTGTGGGTGCTTCTGGGTCCGGAAAGTCGACCATCGTCTCCCTCGTCGAGCGTTTCTACGACCCTCTCAGTGGTTCTGTCAAGCTCGATGGCGTTCCTTTACCCGAGCTCAATCTAAAGTGGCTTCGTTCCCAGATTGGCCTCGTATCTCAGGAACCAGTACTTTTCGCCACGACCATCAAGGAAAACGTTGCTCATGGTCTCATTGGCTCCCCTTACGAGCACACATCTGACGAGGAGAAGTTTAAGCTCATAAAGGATGCGTGTATTAAGTCCAACGCAGATAATTTCGTCACCAAGCTACCTCAAGGGTATGATACTATGGTTGGTGAACGCGGATTCCTTCTGTCTGGAGGACAGAAACAACGCATTGCCATCGCGCGCGCAATCGTATCTAATCCTCGAATCTTACTCTTGGATGAGGCGACCAGTGCCCTCGATACGCAGTCCGAGGGTATCGTACAGGATGCTCTTGATAAGGCGTCTGCTGGGCGAACAACGATCTCTATCGCTCATCGACTTTCTACAATCAAAGACGTGGACCAGATCTTCGTGATGGGAGAGGGTGTTGTTTTAGAGCAAGGAACGCACCAAGAGCTACTTGGTAACGGAGGCACATACGCACGCCTTGTTCAAGCTCAGAAGCTCCGTGAAAACACACATACCCTAGATGCCGACGCAGCAGTTGTCAGCGATACCGATGCGAAGAAGGCTGGAGATGAGATAACTTTTAGCCGCCGAGATACTGGCCATTCTGTCACGTCGGACTTGGCCCGCGAGAAGAGTGACGAAAAGAATAAGAATGAAGTCGGCAAAGGGGATTATAGCATGCTTTATCTCTTCATGCGTATAGGTGGTCTGGCCCGCCCATGGTATTACATGTACGCGATTGGTGCAGGTTGTGCAGTAGGTGAGTTCTAAAGGCAATACTTGGCCATAGTTCACTGAACCTAGTTAGTGAGTGGTATGGTCTCTCCAGTGTTCAGTATCATCTATGGTGAGTTTGAGTTCTGTTCTCCTGTCAGTATATTTTTCGATGTGTTCCAGGCAACGCCATTTCCGGGTTTTCGGAGCCTGATCCTGCTGTAAGACGACATGATGGCAACGTGAATGCTTTATGGCAAGGACTACACGACTTATCCAGAGGCTCCGTATGTGCTGACTCTAGTTATCACTAGGATCTTCATCATCTCTATCATTACTTTTTTTTCTGTTGGGATCCGAGATTATTTTTTCACCCTCTCTGCTGCCGAGTTGACGACGAAGCTTCGTATGCTTAGCTTCCGCACGATTCTAAAGCAAGACAGTGAGTTGATTTCTATTCTCGCCCATAACATGCACTCAAGTTGGATTAGTACAATTCTTCGATAGAAAGGAAAATAATGTGAGTCCATGATCTCCTGAAGGTGACTTTGTTAATGGTATCTCAGACGGGTGTTCTCACAGCAAAAGTGAACGGCGCCCCGCAGAAAGTCAATGGCCTGGCTGGAATGACCCTTGGAATGTACGCATCGCCTTTGATCCGCCATTTGTCTGACACTGATTCCGAAATAGCATCATCCAATCCATGACAACATTGATTGGCGGTGCAGTGGTCAGTTTAGCCTACGCTTGGAAGCCAGCCCTTGTCGGAATCGGTCAGTTTCTCCCTCTTCAGCACAATGCACCACCCTTACTACTTCTGTTTTCCAGCCACCATCCCTTTTGTCTTTTCAGCAGGTTTCATCCGACTGGTGAGTCCATGTGTGCTCCAAATGTACCGCTGCTCTGACGCCTCACAGCGCATCGTTGTGCTCAAAGACCAAAAAAACAAGGCAGCTCATGCAGATTCTGCGCAGTTAGCATGCGAGGCTGCTGGCGCTATCCGCACTGTTTCCTCGCTTACTCGTGAAGCAGACTGTCTCAGGCTATACTCCAGCAGCTTGGATGGACCTCTTCGAATGTCAAACAAGACATCCCTATGGAGTAACATGATTTATGGCTTTTCTCAGGCCTCTGGTTCCTGGGCGATTGCTCTCGTGTTCTGGTACGGTTCCACACTCGTCTCTAGGTTGGAAATATCCACCGCAGCCTTCTTTACTGCACTCATGGTTCGTTCGTTGTCTAATATGGGATGATTGGATAGCCTTCTTGACGCAATTTGTTTTAGGCTACGGCATTCGGGGCCATACAGGCTGGTAGTGTATTCTCATTCGTTCCTGACGTGTCGGCAGCTCGTGTTGCAGCCGCGTTTATGATACAACTGTTCGACACGGTCCCGGAGATCGATGCAGATTCTCCTGATGGGAAGACTTTGGCAGGGATAAACGTTAAGGGTCAGATACGCTTGGAAAATGTTCATTTCCAATATCCCACGAGACCTACCGTTCGCGTTCTCCGTGGCCTGAATCTCACGGTTGAACCGGGTAGTTATGTTGCTCTTGTCGGCGCGAGCGGCTGTGGGAAGAGTACTGTGTGAGCCCATTTAGACTACCAGGACTAAACCTGATATTTGTTTTATAGCATTCAGCTGATCGAGCGTTTTTACGACCCCGTTGTCGGTCAAGTTTTGCTTGATGGCCAGCCTATCAACGGATACGACGTCCAAGAATACAGGAAACAGATCGCGCTCGTTTCTCAAGAACCTGTGTGTCATAGCAAGTGATCGTGTGTAAGGCGTTACTGATTTTCATATTTATTTCAGACTCTTTACTCCGGCACCATCCGCTTCAACATTTTGCTTGGTGCAACTAAGCCAATATCTGACGTGACTCAGGAGGACATCGAAGCAGCATGCCGAGATGCCAACATTCTTGACTTTATCCAGTCGTTGCCGGAGTAAGATGAACTTGACCTTGATGTCGACACTTTCTGAAGGAGTTTCCAGTGGCTTTGAGACGGAAGTCGGCAGCAAGGGATCCCAGCTGTCTGGCGGTCAGAAGCGTGAGTGACACCAGCACACTTCTGACATCACTGACAGACCAGTTGTTGCGACAGAACGGATTGCCATTGCGCGTGCTCTTCTTCGTAAACCTAAAGTTCTGCTCTTGGATGAAGCAACTTCTGCTTTGGACTCGAATTCAGAGAAAACTGTGCAAGACGCACTTGACAAGGCAGCAAGGGGCCGGACGACAATCGCTATCGCTCACCGCCTATCCACCATTCAAAACGCTGATTGCATGCAAGTACCATGATTATGTTCTTTTTTTACCAGGCTGACTCGCTCCCCTGCTAGTTACTTCATCAAGGAAGGCCGTGTCAGCGAAGCTGGCACCCATGACGAGTTGCTTGCATTGAGAGGAGATTATTATGAGTACAACCAGTTGCAATTGTTGAAGTAGAGAGCTATGTTGCATTTGTCGGAACCCTCTACCAACGGAGATGCGCACCTGATAGTAAAGACAAAGGACCAAATGGGAAGACGGGATATATGTATCTATGTCTCGGTGATGAATCCTTTACTAAGTTCTACCTCTCCATCGTTGCCATTAGCTCACGTTGTTCATATCTTTGTTGTACTTACCTTCTAATGAACCTCACTTGAGTAAAAAATGTAGATGTTTTGTTCGTTTGCCATTTTCGAGTTTTATGTGAGTTCAGCTAGATCCCTGCCTACAGGGAGGCCCATCGTAGAGAGGTGCCTATGGCAGTAACGACTGAAGAGAGTGAACACATATGTGGGCAACGCCCTCTATCATATTAGGCAGACGGATCGGATCGAAAATGAAATTATCGCCTGTCGAGAGAACGACTCACCCTGCTAACGTGCACTATTGAACGACTCATATGAAAAGCTTTGGCAAGCCTTCTCCATACAAGTTGAATTCAAGGGATTCTTCTACACGGACAACGAGAAACGCTACCATGAAAATGATCCTATGGTCGTCTGCAGACTCTGCCCACAATTGGCTTCACTGACTCGCTGTTTCGGTGAGTATTGATATCCTACTTCCTTGCTTATATTTGAGTTGTTGCTTGATGCCATCGGTATTCTCTGTGCTATAATAGCTGGTGCCAGGTCTTCCAGTTGCATTTCCGTTTCCCTGTCTGAGTTGCCCGTACTAGCCACTCATGTTGGCATTCAGAAGGTCGGCCCAAGACTTCGTCACGTTTAATAATCTTGTATTGGTTTACAACGGCGCACAGCAACAGTGATCCAGTTCCGCAAAGGTGCCGTCATCGATGCGTCTTCGCCCAGTTACATTGGTATCTCATGATGTCAGTTACGAAGTGCTGATTTGTGTGCCAAGGCTCGGTTTGTTCCTTTGTACTTGTGTGTGTGTGGGTATACGCAGGTCAGGCTAATACCAAGCGCATCCGAGAATAATACTTTCAAGTTATCCTTCGACAAGACGTTGCGTATTTCGACAAAGTCGGAGCTGGCGATGTGGTAATACATATCGAAACAGACGTTCGTAGGCTTAGGTTGCTTTGGGCCTCTGGTATTCACTCAAACTAGATCAACAGGGGATGTCGGAGAAAGTCGCCATCGTGTCTCCTACATTAGACTAGTTTCGTTCTTGCTTTCACGAGGTGTTGTCTATCCTTCCATGCGTAGGTATAACCGGAGCCGTCCTAAATAACTTCATTTCCAAGTAGATGGAGTGGGTTCATTCTTCCCTCTTGTATGCTTTACTTAACTTCGCCGAATTATAGGCAATCCCTCCAACAAATAGCGGAGAGTGGCGCACTCGTCGAGGAGATTATTTCCACTGTCCGGACGATGCACGCTTTTGACTCGCAAACGATGCTGGGAAGCCCTTTCGATAAGAAAATGGACAAGACCTGCCTCATGGGTGGAAAGTCGGCAATTTGGAGTGGGTGCGTTATCGCAGTATTCATGTTCGTTATTCAAGTACTGCGTCTCCCTTCTGCGATCAGTGTTCACCTATCGCGTGTAGCGGATGCTGGAAAGTGAACATTGTCATCGTTGTGGAGTGTTTCTACGATTCTCTCAGTGGTTCCGTCAGCTTGATTATGTTGCTTTACCTGACCTCAATCTAAAGTGGCCTCGTCCCCAAATTGGCCTCGTATATCAGGAATCAGTATTTTTCGTCACGATCACCAAGGAAAACGTTGCCAGCGGTTTCATCGGTTCCCCTTACGGGCATCTGACGAAGAGGAGTTGAAGATGCGTGTATTAAGCCCAGCGCAGATGATGATTTCACCAAGCTACAGGGGAACGATACCATGGTCGGTGAACGCGAATTCCTTCCGTCTGGCGTTCAATATGTAGGTGAATGAAGCCTATTTGTAACAAATCAGCCAAATCAACTGAAAGGCCAGTTCCCCTCGTAGTTTCTTGCGAATTGTACTCTGTATTTCCGGTATCCAATGGATGGAACATTGGTCTCGGCTCACCTCATGCCTGACAACATCGGATTGGATGGCAGAACGTCGCATTAGCCTGTAAGTTCATTGGGACCAACCAGCGCAGAAAAAACGTGCCATGGGGAGATCGCAGTCAACCTGGAATCGGAGGTGGTGGCGCGCAGTTCTGCCAGGTGTACTGTCTGCCTTCATACTCCGATGCGCAGTACAATAGTACGTGACACGAAGCCCAATTGCAACAAATCAGGGAAATCAACTGAATTTCAGGCCAGTTCCCATCGAAGATTCTAAAACCTCCCTAGTTGCACGCAGGAGATCTCTGAATTATCCGTCGAGTATTCCTAGGCCTGGATGCGGTTGCGAATGAATGAGTTTGAGGAACAATGACTGACGAATGTGAGACAACTGATCTCGATTTGAATGTCCTGCGATGAGGCTTCCTTCGGTTATCGGTATGTCACTCTTCCTGGACAGTGCAAATCCCAGTCACTACGCCACAGTGTGTCCAAGTCTCTAGTATGTACGTGGTCTCATGGGCTATTCGCTCCCTGGCAAGCGGCGGCCGACTACATGGGACAACGTTGTCCCGTGAAATTGTGCCATCAGTCCGTCATATTTTCCCGTCGTTTCCCTTCGACGAGGAAAACAGGAAATATGAGAAGGCTGCGGTTTTTCTGTGGTTCCGAAGGTTATACTTTCTATCCATAAAATTTAACTGGCGGTCGCATCAATATCGGTCTCCTGATGCCTACTATGCTCTTTCTGCGCAGCGTGCGCAGCACGCCCCGTAACTTCTGGACGGACCTGTCGAGCGGGAGGAATCATACTCTAGAAATTGTATAAAAGACAGTGAACCATGTCCAAGTTTTCCTCAAGCTAGAATTCGCCCCTCCAACCAACTCAAAACATCAACATCATGTTCAACAAAGTCATCTTATCTGCTGCTGCTGCTGCT
>Ga0307516_10007713_pt1 | contig 12315 bp, 18 predicted proteins | sample 19_EM_MG_FD_203310 | JGI IMG/M metagenome (GOLD analysis project Ga0307516, IMG submission 203310) | Populus trichocarpa ectomycorrhiza microbial communities from riparian zone in the Pacific Northwest, United States - 19_EM | ecosystem: Host-associated > Plants > Roots > Unclassified | place...
TGGAGAAGGTTCGTCATGTCAACTGACCTCGTCCGGCTCCAACTCATCGCCGGTGCGAACACCGCGTGGAACGGTAGGGAGGGAAAGACATGGTCAAGAATCTCGTGGGTAACCTTTGAAAGCAAATGTGATTACACGCAGGACAAGAATGGAAGGGATTTTCTCTCCACATCGGGCCGATATCCCCGTCTACGCCCGCGGGTGGCAGGCGCAAAGGTTACTCATCCGCAGAGTGCATTCGGTAACCCCGTAGATCCGTCCGGTGGTGACGCCACAGACCGAAGGGACGGCGGGCGACCCACATCTCTTCCGTCCGTTGTTGTCGGGTCTCGAGTCTAAACTGATCGGCGATTGCTTTGGTGGGACGCGAATCAGGGGAACCTCGAGGGAATTCAGAACCCTGCCTCCGGTCTCGATTTGGGTGGCCGAGGTGCGGTCGACGACCTACCCAGGCTACTAAACAAAGATCACGCAGTTGGGTAAGCCATTGCGGGGGTCAAAGAGATGGCGAAGGGAATAGTTGTTAGCATGGAGGTTAGGATCGTTCTTCCTGAGGATGTATATGCTGTCGGGTCTCAGTGACTTCATCCGAGCACGAGCACCAGGGGGACTCGGTTGGAACAAACCGTTGGTAGTACTCGCCGGTGTAGCCGTGCCTGGTCAGAGTCTGGACAACTCTCCGCTCTCTCCGAAGTCGAGGTTGGATCCCACCCTAGCTAGCGCCAATGCAACTCTTCGTACATACTGATCTTCGATCGATTCTGCCATGAGGCAGGAGTTCCACCTATCCATCTTACAGAAGCTCTCACCTCAGTCTCACGCCTACATTGGAGGACTTCACCGCACAGTTGGCGTGCCGTCTACGAGAACCCTGGGATTGCTCAAAGAAGCCGCTCGAGGTTACATCAAATCGCGTCGGGAATTCAAGTCGTGGGGTGAGGATGTCCACGGTATCGATTTCGTAGTATACAAGGTGAGCCGACGCAACTTCCCACAACTCTCATCGAAACCCTCAACTGTGATCTCGTGTGGCACACCCAGCGCCCCCAACGGCTCTCCGAGCTGGAGTTGGTGAAGATGGCTAACAGTGGTGAGCTGGAGGATGGTACGCTTGTATCCAGCACGGTTCTGGAGACGTTAGGGGACTCGCAGCATCTCATCTTCGTCTTCGGTTTGTTTTTTCAGTCCCCCTTGAAGGAATTCACTCACTCGGTCTGTAGAGAGCTTGTCGTTTCGTTTCGCATTGTTCCAAACAATTGGCTCGTCCAACCAGTGTCTTAAAATCAGAAGGGCAACCGCACTCCCCGGGCAGAACATGGATATCATCACCCGTGCAGCTCGGGACTGTATCAAGGCATATTCGAATGCAAAAGCTGACGTACACGTATGGGAGGTACACTGTCCATTTCTTATTCCTGGTCGATCAACCTTTGACTCGCGTAGTCGCAAAAAGCCTTCAGCTTTGCCGACAGCCTGACCCTACGGGGCATGGAACAGCTCGGTGAGCTCATCGATGGTGAATACATCATGGAAAACTGTTCCGAGTGTCAGCCCGATCACGCGCTGGAGAGCATCGTAAACCGTGAACATCTTATCATCACTTTCAGTGCGCCCCTCTCTGTTCCTCTGGCTTGGTACGGAATCATTAATTTTTCCAAGCCCTGCGGTTCGGGTTCGTCTTGTTCGAAAGTGGTCCCTCGCCTTTCCCTTACGTTGCGTCTGGGGAAGCGACTGGATCCGTTAATGGGAGCATCGAACGCATAGAACGAGCTGCTGTGGAACTTGCGAAGGAGGTCTTATCGAAGGGATGTGATCCAATGGTAGAAGTCGTCGTGGACTTTGCCAATGTGTATGAGGTACGAGGACTCAGACACTCCCCTCTTGACCCGTTTTCAACATCTCGTAGCCAAACCCTTCGTACGAAGAAGCATACGAGAAAACCCTCGACGAAATGGCAAGCCTCACATTGGACATCGACAAGCTGTCAAAGAGCAAGGGTCTTGTTTCCAGCTATATCCGTATGGATTATTTCGGGAAATTATCAAGCACGAATCTCATCGTCGTGTGTGGTAAGCCTAGCCCCCCTGTTCACCAGAGAAGGTGCTGAGTCCTTTGGAGGCACAACACGATATCGTAAACTCCGGTTCGAGTATGTGTTGTTTGAATCCAGATCCGGGCCCTTTGGGTTCGTCGGGATCGACTCCGTGGAAGCTCCATCTGAAAAGAGCGTCCAAGTCATCCGGGATACCACCCGTAGCTACCTAGAATCGCACCCAAAGCATGGCAAAAACACAGTGCACCACCACCAGATCCGGGTATACAAGGTACGGGGTGAGCCTTCCTGTTCGGGCTATGGCTGATAGGTCGTAGCCCATGCCAGAATTTGAGGCTGCATATGGCAAAACACCCACGGAGATGGCTGGCCTGATATTGGAGGAAGAACACTTCCGAGTTCGCCAAATGAAATGTACTGTGCTTTCCCCCCGGACCCTACTGTCTCACCTGGAAACCCATCAACCTCTGATTGTCGTCTTCGGTGAGTTTGTTCCGACCGCGCGCCTCAAATCGTTCAATTTGCTCACTCTCGGCGGTCCCCGAATATTGTTTTAGATCCCCCTCCTACCACCCTCTCGGAGATGTTCCATCAGTTGAGGATCGTCGCCGATACACCATCGGAGGTCTCCGATCCGCAGGCATACCAAACTCTTCAGCTGGAACCCCACCAGCGAATTTTGGACGACCGGCCCAGCGCAGACCGCTTCATACCCCCAATTTCTCTCCTTTACGACGGGTTCGGAGATTTCGACGACGTCCTCTACGAGAGGCGCAAGGTTCCTGGAGAGAGCAGTATCCTCGAAGTTGAACTATGGGATGAAGTCGACACTTTCGCAGACCAGATGGCACAATTCTATGATACGGATGCGGACCGGCGGGGTACCGTCCTCCGTTCCCTGGGGCGAATATTCCGTGCGCGTAGGGACCCCCATCCCGTGGGGAAAAGTATAAATGCCTCCAAGAGCGGTTTAAGTCAAATCGGCTCAGTTGGCTATACTGATGGGGCGCACGGAGCTATGGTGTTCTGCGTCGAATGCAAGAATGAGCTGTCAAACATATCTTGCGAACCCTCCGCTGAACTCGTCTCCCACGTTGCCGGGTCATTCAAGAAGCAACTGGATGGGGAGCATCGAGCCCTGTACCATGGGTGGAGGGTTCCGGCCTTGGGAATGACCCAAATTGGTGAGTAGATGCTGTTCGTGCATTGTCTGCATCACCTCACCAGGTGTCCAGGACCATTCGTTCAATTCTTTGGGATTGTGATGCTGGCCCCGCATATGCGCGCTGTTCCCTTGACACCGATGTTGCCTCTTGCAATCCCAATCGACGATGAACGGTCTCGACAATCGCTCTTCTTGGCATTCAAGGCTGCGTCCATCGTTCTCGCCAAGATCCAAGCCGATGTATCGAGGCTCGTTCAAGAAACACTCCCAGAGATCCCTTTGGAAATGCGCGGGTTCCCGAGCGTCACAGGGATCGAGGCCATCAACCCGTCATCTCCGCGCATTAACTTCACCCTTCTAGCCCGACACGACACAAAGATCGACTACCGGAATCTATACCACGCCAAGACCGTCCCGGAGGGAGAGGAGATATATGTCAAGTTTACGAAACGGTATTCACGCGACTTGCACCTTTTCTGCGCTAACCGTGGACTCGCCCCGAAATTGCTCGGGTTCGAACGGCTCCCCGGGGGATGGTTTGGGTTGGCGATGGAGAAGGTTGACGTTTTGAAACTAACAACGGTGGAATCGCTCTCATCGCTCTCTGAATTCGGTAACTGGAAGAAGGATATTTGGAAGCTGGTCAAGGATTTCCACCAGGAAGGTTTGGTTCACGGCGATCTACGAAGGGGGAACTTTATCTTCACCAAGAGCAAGCCATGCAAAATGTTACTTGTGGACTTTGATTGGGGAGGGAAGGATGGAGAGGTTTGCTTCCCTCGCGGGGAGCTCGCTGAAGAACTACGTGCACCGTATGGTCAGGGTGATGTTCTGGACCGAGCCATCACGAAGGAGGACGACAATCGCGTCCTTGCAGGGGCGTTTAAACCACTAGAGGAGATCTTTGATGAGTGGAGTCGCTGGAGAAGGAGTAACGGGGACATGGACTCCGTTGGACACACTTGACATTACATCCATCGCACGCCTGTCATTAGGTACCACTTTAGCGAACCATCCTGTCCAGACTCATCAGCGCAAATTTATGCACGATTGTGTGTTCCGCCAGGAAATCCCCCCGCGCAGCAAGTGGATGGCATGCGTATACGAGACCGGTGACAGCCTAGGTGAGGATAGCAGCTGTGATGACAATGACCCACCGAATTTGTCGGGACCGTACTTACAGTATATCAACTCGCATCTGCCTTCGTTCGGGCTCCGACTCGTCGTCGGTGAGGGTTCCGCGTGGAACTTGGTATATAAATGCTTCATAATAATCTCCTGGATATTCAACGTCACCTTCGAGAGCGAAGGTGATTATAAGTAATACAAGAACGGAAGGGAATTTCTTTCCCCAGCTAGACCAAGATTGCCATCTAGCACCCGCGGTGCCAGCGCACGGCGGACGCAAAGTTACTCGTCCCCAAACATAACCCTTCGTTTCTTCGCTTTCGGTACGGGTGATGCCACAGATTGAGCGGATGGCGGAAGGTCCACACTTCTTCCATCCGTTGTTATCAGGTCACCAGCTTCCACCTCGACCGACACCGACACAACCCCTGGGTCCACATCCATCGACACTAAGCTCGGGTCTGGACCGATCGGCGATTCATTTGGTGGGACGCGAATCAGGGGAACTTCCAACCTCATCTGGGTTTCACTCAACCTCCCAGGTTCCAAGAAAGTCGGGTTCTATGCCAGGAAATTTAGAACCTGCCTCCGGCCTCGCTTTGGGTGACCGAGAGACGGTCGACGGCTTACCGCAATAAACTGTCTCATCCCAGACTCCTCAGCCCAATTGCGGGATACCTTCTCGGTCTGGTTTTGCAAAGCTGCACGTCGGGAGACCATCATTTCTTCCATGGTCGATCTGATTGCGAGTGTTTTCACTAAAAGCAGCAACCGCGAACAACGTTGGCCCTTGCTCAGCAAATCGATGCCTGTGTCTCAACATTAGTTGACTGACCTGTTACTGGCTTTGTCTGACCAATACGATGCACTCGCTGTCAATTGTCAAGGTAAGCTTTCGTGGGAACTGAACTTTGTCGTAGCCGCACCTTGATTGCTTGGCTCTCAACATCAGCTTTCCACACTGGTTCGCAAAAGATCACCCGGGATGCCGTCACAATGTTTCTGTGTTCTCACACGTCAGTGCGTAGAGCGTTTGTTTGGGATAAAACCACTGACAGGCCACGAGCACCATGCTTCAACTCCATCAGGAGAACCCGATGTGTTTCCGAAGTCTCAAAGGTTACGATCCGCTGGAACCGTTCCGCGGGCTTGATTTGCGAGCTACAGAGTAAACTGCTGATGTGGATCAAGTTGAGCGCATCCGAGATCATTGCCAATGTGAGAGGTGAGTTTGAGAATATCAGGAATTTTTCATCCCTCGAGTACGCCAGCACCTAAAATTAACGAAGCGTCAGAATCGGAATGTGTTATGAATTGGCAGGGTCAGTATACCTCAGTTAGGATGCGGTTCAGCTTAGAAGATGTCGAACGTATGAGCTTTGACTCAGCCACCGGTGAAGACTTGAGCAGGTCACCCATCGAGAATCCTTCGATTGTCCTCCTCGGGATGACCATAACTGACAATCCAGGATCTGGAACCTCCGGCTCCGGCTCAGGAACGGCGACGGGTTCGCATGGGGGTTCGTCTGTAGGGGTTTCCGACCCTTCACCTCCCTCCTTCTTGTTCCGGCGCCGTTTCTTCCGTTCCCTCTCTTCACGCAAACGTATCGCTTGCTCCTCTTTCTGCCGGACAGCCCCTGCCCATGTGACGATCCGTTGCGTGGGTGTTAGTGGGTGTTCTTTGATGAATTCTCGGAGTTCTAGTAAATGCTCGGCTCTGACGTAGCCCCACGGTCGATTTGTAGAGCTCCCGCTTGGTACAAGCGAAGGCATGAGAGCGTGGCGGATTGGTTCAGGGAGGCCTTCAACGACATAGAACGTGTCGACCTTCTGATTGATGGCTTTCCATTCGGAGTCTTCAAAGGCGAGATTCCTAATATCCCAGAGTTAGAACCAAGACAACACGGTATCGCAGCGCTTATAAGCTACTCGCATATGATAGAAAGAGTTGTGAAGGAGCCTTCGATCTGCGTTAGACATGTTGCGATTTTTCTCTTCTTGATGGAACTTTTCCTCGCCAGCCTGGATGTTTGGGATAATGGAATAGAGGTTGTTGTCCGTGTGCCAGAATAACACCCTGAGGTGAATGTGTCGGGTTAACCGTTGCGTGATTATCAGATGATTTCGACGCACTGTGACAAGTTCTGTAGAGTGTTTACCAATGGACCTTTGTTCTAATGTTCCTCAGTAAGAAAGTGTCAACCCAAAGCTACGAGTCCCTACCCGTTTGTGAAAGAAGTAGTCCTGTAGGCCATTATGACGTATTCGCAGTATGAATATAGGAGCCAACGTACCACGTCCACTCGGTGGGAATCGATCGCGTTGATTGCGATGATTGCTTGCATGGCATTGTAAGATTTCCTCGAGAAATCATCTAGGTCAAGCCAGACAATATCTTGCTTCAGGGGTGGCAACATCACGTCCCTCTCGACATCCTCAATTCTGGGCGGTGTTATCAGAATAAGTGTACACGAAGGAGTGATGTAAATTGTGTACCTGTGTCGAATCATAACCGCCTTCATCACTTGTTCAAGAACCTGGATCGCGCCTGGGCTCGGACCGGTTGGTCCAAAAAGAGGGGCTGCCACAAGGTTCTTGAACGCCTTGGAATCCACCTTGAACTTGGGGAACGACAACGAGTGGGTGATAATGGCCGAGAGCTTGACCAGATCCTGCCTATCATCGTTCGTCCAGACTCGAAGTTTACGTCCCTGTGGACCGGGCGACCCCTCCGAGTCGGATGAATCCGGGGTTGTCTCGTACTCCGGAAGGCTGGACTCGTCCTCGCCTACATCGGACAACTCACTCGATTGTCCGAAGCCGAGCCCAAGGAGGTTGGTGGTAGGTGTACCGGTCACGATCCATCGACGTTCTACGCTCAGCGTGTTCAGGAACGTCGAGAGCGCGCTGTCTGCCGACGAAGAAACATGCCCTTCGTCTATGACGAGCCGTTTCCAACGAACGGAGGTCAGTGGATTACTCGAGGCTTCGAGATCACATGTACAGTTCGTTATCCGGATCCGTTCGAAATCAGGGCATTTACACTTCCCTGCTACCCGTTCAGTTCCCCCACGTCGGAACTCGTGTGTGAATCCTACGTGGTATCAGAAGGGATTCAGTAACGCACGGAGGAACTCGACCTACGTTCTTGCGTCATTAATACGATCTGTCTCAAATTTCAGTCTACTGTTCTACGAACTGCATGAAACACTCTTACGATGTAGTCTGAGGCCAGCTGTTTCGGCGAAGGGATTTTGACCTCCTTCTGGATGACCAAAACCCTCTGTGGAATCTGCGCGGTGCAGTGTTTGTTGACCTCGTTTTCCCATTGGCCAAGGAGGTTCTGGGGAACGAGAACGAGCGTTGCAGGTGACAGGTAGGTAACAACCGGAGCTGACCGAGCTCGGGCACGAAGGGGCCTACTGGGGTCAGCCGTCCTTACGTTTTGTTGAAAATAAAACGGCGTGTTGGCCATAATCGGATCCCAGAGCCTCGCTGCCCGAAGCTCTTCTTCCGCAGGCTGAAGGCCGACGCTCTCCGAATTAATGCGGACGTAATGGACCACCGTCTCTAAAAGGGACGGCACCTCCAGGTGTTCGTCCTTAGCCCCTCGTCTGCCGGCGATCAATTTACGAGCTTCACGGTACGGTTCCGAGGGGAAAAGTTTGAAGGCGATTGGAGTTACCACGGGGGTTATAGTTTCGACGGCTTCAGGGGGGGTGGGGAGCTGGTCGACTGTTGACAGAATCAACGCCAGCGTCATCACCGTTTTCCCAGTACCTTGTCTAATGAGCATGCAGTCGGAGTCGAAATGGTGGATGGGCCTTACCAAGTTCCTCGCACAAAATCCCGCCCCGCACCGTAGAGGTCCTAGGGCAGTCTCGTAGGATTTCTAGCGTGGCCGGTTGAAGATAGAACACTTTCTCGTTTGCCCCCACCCCGCTAACTTGAATGTACGTGGGGTCGTGGATGGGCCGCGAGGGCGATTCCTTCAGTAACATTGTGGCCACCGATGTACGTTGATACGGGTGGAGGGTAGAGTGGAGACCAAAGATAGGTGAACCATTTAGAATCTCTTGTGTTTGGTCTGTCGACTCGTCGAGTTCTGGAGAGGGTAGCTCGCTGTATATCTCCGCCATGGTCCTCGAGTCCTGTAGTGAGTTTAGACACCACGATAAACTTGCTAGGAACGACAAATACACCCACCAATGATGGAGGGAGAAATAGACTTGGGTTCGGAGGTAGCACGTCAGTACCTCTCCAGTAATCGTTGTCGCTACTTATTCTGGGTAGTATATCCTTTAAAGATCGCCTGTAGTGGACGAGGGTGTGCTCTTGGCGATTCATCAACCGTCCTTGAACACCGGGGAGATCGTAGGGCACGAGGTACACGCGCAAGAGGAGGATGGTGTGTAGGGGCAAGAAACTCGATGTGACGCGGGCGAAGTCATGGGCAACCAAGAAGGAGAGGCTTTCCACGAGAATTGCATCCCCCGGAGACCAAAAAGACCGGAGGCTGCTGGCTGTTTCCTCGTCGAACCCACGCCATGCCTCCAGAAAGACGGGGTGATGAAGGTTCTGATCGAGGCCGGATAGCGTGAAAGCAAGAACGCCCGCGGGTAAGAGGTTAGAAAGCTCGAAAGGATCCTGTGGTGTGTGGTATCCCATCCTAAGAGTCAGGGCGGGACGGGGAGCGGATCGGAGTTGAGATCGAAATAACGTCGGACGTCACGTGGTATAACAGCCAACCTCCTACGTTCGCCGCTAACGGAATGGCGTCCATACTCTCTGCCAAGAGGGCCTTACGATCGTTACCCGGGACTTCAGTGAAGCAGAAGAAAGGCATTGTCGCCGTCGCGACCCGGTGCAATTCCACCAAGACCACGCCAGAAACGACGCCGGAGACTTTGAACTGGAGCCAGTACCTTGCCATCCGGCGACAACGTCATAAATGGGAAACAGTGCGCGTCGCGATGCTTGCTACAAGACACCCTATTGAGTGTTTATGCAGGTCGCATCCGTTCCAACGGCCTTGGTCGGACTTCAAGGAGCTGTCGCATACTTCTCGACACAGACAGTCGATTTCACAACGTCCATCATGGTACTTCACTCCTCCATCCGATTCATTTTTGTTGAACCTAACAGAACGCAGGGTCTTGATCCCATGATGTTTTTCGGGCTTGCGACCGTCGGAATCACGGGCACGTGAACTCGTCTACGCCTCTCCAGGCAGGTCATTCATTAACCGCCTTTCCGAACAGGTTTTGGGTACCTCTGTGGACCAATAGTTGGTTCTTCGCTCTGGCGAATCTCCCACCGCAAAACGATGCATTTGATCGAAGAAAAGGACAAGGAGTTCCATCGACGTATCGTCGAGAAACGTGTCAACCCAAGCGCTCAGAGTTACAACAACCCTGTGCCAGATTTCTACGGTTTGTGACCTCGGTTTTGGGTGATATCATGCTCAACATCCCAACTGTTTCGTGGTTAGGGGAGAAGATTGGTTCTCTACATCAATACCGGCAGGTTCGTAACACCCAGACCCTCCTTCAGAGAATATGTCTGATCACCGCTTTAGTGGTTGCGCGACCAGGCCAAGTATCGCCGGAAGGCCCAGTGGGCTACCGAGGAGACCTCTTAGAATGTGTGGCTGCTCGGAGTAATTTACAACTATCTAATTCGATAGTGACATTAATCATGAACTGGAGCGCTCGACCACATCTTCATCCCGGGGGAAGCAGACGGGGACGTTCAACAACGTGTACAGGGCAACCCACACATTAAGCAAGGAGAAAGCGAGAGCAGAGGCAGGGGGGGGGTGACAAAGGGTAGCCCTGAGGCACATAAATACATCCCTGGAATCCAATCCACGTTGTTAATTATTCTATTCCTAGGGGTAGAGTGTAGAGCGAACTCACGTTTACCAGCACGAGACTAGGAAAAGAGCGGAAGGTGCAGATGGCACGGCAGATAAATACAGTCGACTAGGGGGTTCGGGGCGTTTGGGAATTGTGACCGTCGATCACCGATCGTGGCGCATCATGAGGAAGGAGCATGAGGTTATTTGCGGAATGTAGAGGTCTGTAACAGTCCACTAGAGGCTCGTTTCCCTGTGCGCGGGATGATTTCCTGCCGCTCGGTCAAGCAGAATCTGGGGATTACTCCTCTTTCATCCGTTCGGCCAACACGTTGGACAAGGCACCACTCGTCCTCATACTCTTCAATCATGCGAATAGTCTCTCCCAACCTGATGGGCAGCTCGTCGCTTAGGGACGGAACATAAAGCACGGACACTGTCATCAATCTGGGGCTGGAGGGACGAAATGCGTCAGCTCAGGTCTCCATTCGATCCCAAATGATTAACGTACAGTTTCTTGGTATCCACAGACATGCGCGCAGAGATACGAGAGCTGAGCGACTGGGTCTTTGCGCTGGGGTTGAAAGAAGCGGAACGAAGCGGGCTGCGTTGAGCCTTCACCGTTCCGCAACTGACATCCAGGTTGAGAGCCGGGAGAGACTTGTCAGTTGAGGGAGATGCTTCCATCGGTTCGTGGCTGTAGGCGGGGGGAAACTTCTTCGAAGAAACCTGGTGGGTGTAATTCAGGCCTTTCTCCGTATCGGGGGAGTGGGTTGGTTCCGGCTCCCGAGGCAGATGAACGACGGTGGCTGGAGTTGAGGTAAGGGTTGAAGAGGCGTTCTTATTCCTTCTCCAGGCAATAAATCTCCACACAATGACGCCTAATGTTACAGGGGTGGAGACCCACAGATCAGTCACTGCACGGCATTGCGGAGCATGGAAGACTAACCAACTGTCAGGGCCGCCACCACCGAGGCAACGGAAACCACCGCCGTCATGGGCGTCGAGAGGCCAGAATCTCCGTCTCCACGGGTGCTGCGAGTAACGGGAGGCATTGCTCCAAGCCAATAAATACCGCGAGCCTTACCAAGCGGGCGAACGAGGTAGGTCGGAAGGATGAAAGGAAGGTGCGGGGAGTAAAATACTACAGCCAAAGTTTGGCCAACGTCAGAAAGCCATCAGTTTTTCAGCACAACATCTGCGTCGTTTTGAAATCAGTTTCAGTACCATCTGAGATCTTCGGGCTGGCTGATGGCCCACGTGATTCTGCCCGAGGAATGGAATCCCGACGCGATCGAAGTACGCGGGACCGAAGCTTGTTCGTATCGCCCACATGTTCATTCGAGCACCCCCATGACAAGAGCCAAGTTAGGAGCACCTCCAGGTAAACAGATATATCGCAGGGCCTATACTGAGCGGTCCCCAATTGTTTGATACGGGGGACGCCGCCGTGATGGGGTCAAAACATGAGCGCTTGAGCTGCGACCTTTCCTGCTATTTTCGGACTCCTGGCCGGGTGAAGCGTACCCTTGCGCCGCGAGAGCCTGGAGGATAGACGGCACGGGGCGACCGACGCGTCCCCGGAACAAGCGGCACGACTACGCGAAGCAGCCGGACTGGAGGGGCGGGCCGCACGTGGCTATCAAATGATGGCACGTGTTAGATCATGACCAGGTCGGGGGCTTCCGAAGCCCACTGAGTCTCACCCACCAGGATGGTACCGTGTCAATTTGTAAGACCTACACCGCCAAGGTCTCGCAAGACTCGCAGCCGGTGTGTTGAGCGTGTGGTAATCTCCAGCCAAGGGGTTTCATTCTCCCTCCCTCTGAAAGAGCCGACCCGAATCTAACAAGGAATCACCGCCGGTACCGTTCCGTCAACGGAGAAACCCTTGTCGCCCGCAGCGGGGGTGAGCGTGAGTTTGAGAGCAGTGCCACTGCCCACCTGTTGTGGAGTCACTGTATGGCATCTTACGGTTTGTCTTAGGATGCCCGTGGTTCTCGACAGTTTATCTTGGATGGGTGTACCCCCGGCTGACGATGAGCTGAGATACATTTGCCATGTGATGGGGTCCCTGCAGGTACCCGACAGTATTTTGGTCTGCCCTTTTAC
>Ga0307516_10007714_pt1 | contig 12313 bp, 15 predicted proteins | sample 19_EM_MG_FD_203310 | JGI IMG/M metagenome (GOLD analysis project Ga0307516, IMG submission 203310) | Populus trichocarpa ectomycorrhiza microbial communities from riparian zone in the Pacific Northwest, United States - 19_EM | ecosystem: Host-associated > Plants > Roots > Unclassified | place...
AAACTGTCCCATGATGAATGTGTTCATCTATCAGCCCCATGACAGTAAGATGGCCATCACGTCTGTCAACCAGGGAGTTGCCATCGCTAACCAATGAGCAGGTGACTCTGGCCGCGGGCATCGGGGCCGCGTCAGCTGCCTGGCCGGAAGGGCGCTATTTCCCTCCTCGGGCGTCGGCCCATTACCCACTCCTCCTCCATGGCGAGCATATGGAGGGGAGCGCTCTCATCCTGGATTGAGCACTAGCATGAGCATTTTCATTATCACTATGCCGTCGCCATGCTGATATTATGATCCACAACATCCTTCATCCACCAGAAACGGATGGGCCGTCTTTTCGCCGAGAGGAGACACCAACGGCTACGACCTACCATGCATGGAATTTGATGCATCTTAGAGATGTAGCCACATACATAGCATATGACAATAATCATACTTTCGCCGTTCCTGGTTCAAAATCCCACAATACGAGAAATCATTGTCAGTCTTCATATTCAGGTGAGAACCCAATATAAAATTTTAATTTTAATTGAACAACAACCGCCCTGGCTGCGTGTCGCCGCTGTACTATCCCATAGAAAACAAGCATTGTCCACTATATGTTCTCTCTGCATTACAGGCATGTATCGCCCTGCAAGTCCACTTTTCGCCCGCACGTCCACAGCCTTGCTCCACCTGCCACCTCAGTAAGGCACCAATTTCCTTCAAAGTACGCACGTTTGCTGGGTACCTGCCCGTGTCGACAATTTAACACAACACATGACCCCACCCTATATGAGATCCCAACTCATTGCATCATCCATCAAGCCACCATCCTCGCAGTCATAATTGGGCATCAAGGTTGGCCACACCCACTGATCGAGTTTCCCATCGAGTCAGCATTCCCATCTAATAACGTCGCGACGTTTTCTGACGAATGTCCAATGATGGACAACCGACGCTGCTTATCAACTGCTGATTCACCGTCATGCCGGCCAGCGTCCACAGTTCATCTAATATTAGTCCTCGTATTTCCGATGCCATGCACATCATCATCATCTTATGGGCGCCTGTTTTTAGCGTGCCGCACGTTCTGTCCAGATACCGTCTTCCCGAGGAATTGACTCGGGGTCGATCACAGTCCATGAAGAAGCTTAAGTGTGGGAGCCCTTTGTAGGGAGCATCAAGCGGACCCACCTTTACGGCTCGTCGGGGGATGGGATCTCGTTCTTCGATCGACCAATCTTGATTCAGTGATAGGGTTTACGGTGCGCGTTTTTTCTTGGAGGCGGGATGATACGCATTAGGGTCCCTGACGGTTCCCGTCTTTTCTTCTTTTGGTGTTCAGAATTAACCTTGACTATGAGCCTCGAAGACCGTCCTGGAGACATATCGGGCTTAGTTCTGGGTTCGTTCAGCGAGGCTTGGGGACGACATATTGCTGAGGTTTCCTGTCAAGCATCAATTAAGCAGTCGGCCATACACACCCCTAAGATGGTAACGGTTCGGACTTAAAACACGATGCGCCGAGAACCGCCCCGAGATTACGCCCTGACCACCCTGTCGCAAGCTGACCGGTGTATGAATGACCCATTCACCTCTCTTCGAACCTTTCTTATTGTGTTACCGTCGCTTGTAGCCAATAACATGGCTTGCGCAAACGATTGTGCACCCAAAGTCCGAGGAGAAATCATAAGACTCGGGGGGAAGGCATGATAAGTAAGCATGTCTGCGTCTGTCATGCGTGAGGACCCTTGATAATCCTCCCAAAGGTCTGATCGAAAATCGGACAACATTTGGGGTCTTGGGACCCAAATAATGTCCGTTGGGAAGTCCGGACAAGAGGGGCACCTCAAGGAGGTACGTCTTGGGTATGGGTCCGGACAGATTACTATGCGTTGTCGGACATCAGAAGGAGATCGGACAAGGGCGACCTGGCAAAGAGGCCCGTTGGTTTGACTGAAGCCTGGTTTAACTTGATTGGTCCACAGAATTGTACTCCTCTTTTTTTGTTACCATGCATGCTCGAAACTCGCAGAGCATTTTGAGGTCCTGGACGAGGTCTGAAACATGTCCAGACAAAATCGCGCCAGGGTCCATGTGGTCCGAGTCGGTTGGAAGTCCGCACAAACTTGGAAAAAACCGAAATCGGCGTCTGGACAAAAAGGTCCAAAATTTTGGTCCTTTGTGAACAGACCTTTGGGGGATTATCAGGGGTCCTCATGCGTGTCAACGCAGGAAATCAGCAACCGCGAACCATGCATGCTCGTCGTCGTCGCACGGTCTTTTTTCGCCGATGGTATAATTCATCAAATGCTTCCATCAGGGTCCGGTTTGAACGGGGGTTACGAAGGTTGCACGAGCCTGAGGGCGGCGAATGCATGAACCCGCTTCGGGTTGTGTCGCCAGGTCCACAATGAGCGCGACATACCTCGTGATCGCGATGGAATTTTCCGGGACCCCAAGAAGGAAATTATGGACGCGGCAGTTCGCTCCTGGTTGACATCCGAAGATCTAGCTACTTACATTGAGGAGCAATGTAAGATGGTTTGCGACGATTAGGGATATGCTGATAAATACCTGTGGAGTCGCAGGGCAACCCTTTCTCGCGCCGATAAGCACGGGAACATGACGGCATGGTAAGATACAAGTCGGGGGAAAAGGAATGGCGAGCGGGCTGTAATCCGCGCGGTTCGTCGAAGCCAAGAGAAACACGCCCTTTTGTTCGCTAACTTGGGATATGAGTTGGTGTTGTTTTCGGCAAATTTTCGGATCGTCTTCACTCCAGGATGAGGTTAAACTTTCACGAAAGGCGCAACGGGGACATTCCGAGTCATACATTTCTGGATGTTTTTGTCACGTAAGGCCTTCACCGATCTGTTGGATGTCGGAGACCCCCTGTGGCGTTAGACACTCGAGGTGTTTCGATCGGCCCAGTCTTAAAACGATGATCTACGGTGCCAGCGGAGAAAGTAGAGGCATTATGGGAGTGATTACATTCAATCGAACAAATATACTCACATTCGATCATTGGTTGGAAGAGGGATGCGGGAGAGGCTGATAAAGGCTTTCCAGCCCTGGGCGGGTCGGCTGAAACGGAGCGTAATTCATCCCCGCCGCCGGAGAGCACGTAATATTGCTGTATGTACTCTCACCGCTGGCAGGAGACGTTACAAGACGGACTTGTAGCCTAAACCATAGCCAAACACATGATCAGATCGTGTGATTTTTGGCGGTGTATCCATGACGACCGCAGGTGATCAGATTATGGTTATCTATACAGGTATGTGTACAAGTCTGACTTGTAATGTTTCCTGCCAGCGGTGTCTAGAAGGAACGGATGTGAATGGACCCGGCTGTTGAATCAGCAGATGCATAGGATGCGCCCCTTGCGCATATGCCCAGCTCGAAGATGATTAATGAAGTCGGCGATAAATCTGCCGAATATCCCGAGATAATCAACCCTGTCCGCAGGGAACGAGGGGGGCATGAATAAGGTTGGCGGTTAATGTGCTCTTGCACATGAGGTGAGATGAGTCAACCACGGAGTTTTTCAGGGTCAATCACCTCTTTTGATTTTTTGTTGAATATCGTTTCGTCTTGAAAGGTTGCGAGAAATTAACACGGAATGAAAGTTGGACGAAAGGGGACACGCGGTCAACTGCTCCTCAGCGCATGAGCTTGGGGCCGTTGCAACTTGGGTCATAGTGAAGGACACGCTTTCCAAAAATGGGATCGCCGTGTTTGTTCGGAGATTGCCGCTAACACCAACTTTCGGGCCGCCTTGCGGCCTTGCATAGTTGAAGATCAGCATCGAGCCTTCAGATTCATTTCATCTGTAACGGCTTATCGGTCTTTTGACCCTGTTGTAAGTAGTTACCTCGAGGCTCTCATGAAGCTCGTCTCTCCTATCTCATACTTACCATGCAGATCATTCCACGACGTGACGTGACTGGCGACCTTGCACCCTTTGATTCCACTATTCCAGTGCATTTAGGTAACGTTGCCCTGGTCTCGAAGTCGAGGTTGAGCTGATAGGGGCGATCCTCGTTAGAAACTATTGTTTCATACTCAAAACCGTACCGTCGTTACGGCCCGATTCGACCCAAGCCAACAACTTAGAAGATTACTGACCTTCCGAATGTCCGAATATGAACCTGTCTTGATAACATTGCCGACAGGGCTTGCTCTCGAGGTACTCGTTCATTTCCCACCTTTTGGATTAGTATTCCTGCACTTAACGATACCTTTTTATGCAGGTCCTTCCCCACGGCCTCACTCTTCATAGAGTCATTGTACAGACTCACGGGCGGGTAAGTATAAACTACCCCCGATCGTTCAAACTCCTCTTAAAGGTCTCATCATAGCCTCACGACATCGTAATCGGCCCTGAAGCTCCTGAAGACCATGCGACTCAGAAATACACGAATTCGATCATCGGTCGGTATACTAACCGTATCCCTGTTGGGACCCATGCCCTCGAGCGCAATGGCATCAAAAGCGAGATGACGACATTGGCAAACGGTAAAATTTGACGATATTGGGATCGTGTCGGGGACTTGACAGTCCACCAGAAAGCCCCCGTGTATCCCTTCACGGAGGTCCCAGGGGTTTTGATGCAGTGCCTTGGACCCTTCTCACACCGGAAACTCCAGCAATCCTCTTTACTGCTGCAGAATTAGCTCATTTCGAACAGTCTTCCGCGCATGCTATCTTCCGCTTGGTCTCTCCGGACTGTGACCAGGGTTATCCCAGGAAGCTCGTCGTCGAGGCACTCATCGCACTTATTGCGCCTGACGAACGAAATGTCGAGACCCCGCACCCAGAGACTAGTATTGGAAGTATTGTCTTGGTATACCGCGCAAAATTGGATGAGGGTGACAAGGAGTTGGTCACCCCGGTGAATCTGACTCAGGTCCGTTCGTCTTTCTGGCGGGAGATAACTATGCCCCTGATATATCTAGCATTGGGGATTTAACCTTGATGCGAGCTTAAGGGAAAACGAAGAACCAGCGTCGGTGAAAGGACATAGACTGACCCTCAGAGTGAGTCATATTATACTTTTAAACGTACAAGCAATCGCCAATCTAGTACTGGGTTAGTCCGATAGGTTCGCCAAATTCGACGCCGATGGTCTCTATGCGGGGTTCCATCTGGCATCTGACTATCCGGAACACAACCACGCATCTGGAAAGCGCATCGGCGACTTGGCTCCGCAAAGGGGCTATGGTAAGAGGTCGTCGCTGCACTTAGATCGAAGTATTTGACATCATCGAAGATGACTTCTACTTCTTGCGAAATGGTGGAGCTCATCACATTCCAACTCGAATCTCGTTATCCACTATCAGCCAGAATTTCGACCTTGTCAAGGACATAGTGCAACCGCTGACTGAGCATGGAAGTCGTCCAGAAGCAGTCGCGGAGCTTTCCTCGGAAAAGTCTGGCATCAAGCTCGCATTTGATACAAATCGTATGTGATCAGTTTTTTCTGTGACTGACGAAGAATCATCAAGGGATCAGAGCACGGTGTTATGCTTTACACGAATTATCTGGCATCGTCGGATAAGGGAGCGCGTAAGAAGATTCACGGAGGGTCTGGAATAAGTGGGTCTGGAGATTCTTATGGGCCCGGGAGTACGCTTCTTCAGCTCATCTTCTTGATTTGCCGGTTAACCTCGGGATAGCTGCTGCTTTCTTGGAGTTCCATCAGGTTTGTTCGTCTTTTCATCGGGGTACCTGATAACTAGTTGATTCCAATTTCCCGCAGCCTCTCGTGGCCTTCCTTGATCCGCATAACAAAGATGGAGAAGACACACTTCTTACTACCCAGGAACTTTATCATGGTTATATCCGGTGCGACATCTCGGTCGAGGCGACGATGGGAGGCTTGGAGTAATCCAATTTAGAAAAAAACGAAACAAGGCTCATATGAATGTAGAGAGTGGCTATTTCGATGTAGAATAGTCTACCATGAACCCTGTCGATCTAGATCTATATAGGTGTGGGGGAGGTGTGGTGAGTACGTGGCAGTATCCAAGTAAGTAGCTCTGCCTATATATGCCGTCAAATGGACACGAATGCTGGTCTTCAGGCCCAGTGACTCATGACGATCACACGATCACAAGTATAATGTAGCGGAGGAAAAGACTCGTTGCTTGCATGTACATGTTCGGAGTTCGGACCAAGTTCGGACTCGGAAGCGTTGGAAAGGTATTGTGTTTTATTTGGTATCAACAGAGCGACCAATCAGAAGCAAATATCACAGCTGCTGCACGACACTGGCATCGACGAACCGCGCTTCGTCAACATCAAGACTCCTCCTCAAGGTCCCTGCAAAATCAGCCATGTGAGTGAATTTGTGTCTAAGCTCATCCAGAGCTATGCAGAACTATTGTTGTACGATTTGGATTGTTGGAAGGGTTTGGATGGGCTCTGGATGATTCAGATGACGCATCGCAGTTACTGATAAATCTGCATGTTAGCTGGAACTCAGTGCGATACTTCCGCAGTACGTGCTGACATCTTCTCCCTGGATATGACATCCATGATTATTGTTTTACGCGAACAGTTGCTCGACCTTGACAAACCGTTTCGCCCAGCATGATCATTCCCAAACAGAACAGGCGCACCATATACGAGAACCTCTTTAAAGGTGTGTGCCAACCTTGGCGTTGAATATATTCGAACTTATGGTGTGCCATCAGAGGGTGTATTGGTCGCCAAAAAGGACTTCAACGCGCCGAAGCATGAAGAGCTTGATGTTCCAAACCTCCAAGTTATCAAGGCCCTACAGAGCCTGACATCCAGGGGCTTTGTCAAGACTCAGTTCTCTTGGCAATACTACTACTACGTTCTGACCGCCGAGGGTGTGGAATACCTCCGCGAGTGGTAAGTTTTCCGAAAATGCTTTAATTTTATCTTAATTTGCTGATGATGACCTGCTGTCTGTTAGGCTTCACCTCCCCACCGAAATCGTACCCGCCACGCACAAAAAGGCCGCTCGTCCCCCTCGTCCCGCCGCCGTCCGATCTGGAGGAGAGGGCGCGTACCGCCCACCGCGTGGGGATCGCGATGATTACCGGAAGAAGGAGGGTGGTGCGCCTGGAGAGTATAGGCCACAATTTGCTGGTGTCGGTCGGGGTGGCCCAAGGGAGTGAGGGGGATGCATATGTGCATGATACATCAACGTTTGTGTTCCCGGCAGTTGGGTGGCTCTCAATGCAGTAAATGTATGCTCTTTTGCCAGTCTGACCTTCTCTTGGAGCATCGTAACTTATGGCCAGGCGCTACAAGAAACCATCTGTGGCATGCACTTTGTAAGTTGCATACGTTCCTGACTTCAAGACCACGCAACGCCTATGCAATGGCTCGGGGACCTGAGTTCAGAATTGTTGACATTCTTCGGGTTTATGTGGAGGGACAAGTCCCGCTCTCGTAGCCTCCCTCGTCAAGTCTCACTTTCATATAATATTTTTCTCGTGGGCATTAATCACCTTTTCATCGCTCCCTATTACTTTTCCACTTTTGGGTCGGACCATTTGGGTCATTGGCATGTCTGATTGCAGTACACCAGCTGAGCATGCGCAAGACAGTCGTGCACAGAAAGCGACATCCGCCAAGCCCCAAGCCCCAAACTCATGCAAGTACTAGAAACTGAGGAGAACGGAAAAGGTTCGTGGCGACATTGATAATAACTGAGCTTTCCGAGTCGCCGACGTGGTGCACGGTGGGTGGACCGTGGAACAAATGCATTCAATAGAAGGGCATGAACAGGTGTTACCTTGAAAGTTGAGTATAACTCCGGGTACCAGCTGGCTCGGGTAACCTTATTGGGTACCATTGGGCACCACACCGATACCGTCCGGTTGGTACCTTTCCAAAAGCAGCAATTGCAAGGCCCCCAAATCGAAACGAGCCGGCCTCTTGTTTGGGCAGACTCCGACCACCGTCGTCTGACGTTCCTTGCCGCGCTGCCTCTCTTCCATCGCGCTACGTCTTAAGTTCGATCTATTTATCTCGGCGACATTGGTACTGGTATCTGAGCCAGCTGTCGGGAGCAGTCTATCTACATGCTCCGTGCTTTGGCTCTCGTGAACCACCGAAAACCTTCGTAAGTGTGCTGCACGACCACATATTCGTTTCGCTACCGCAGCCGCCGACGATTACGCACAGCTCACGACGCACCAGGGAAGAAACGGTCGGAGGTATCATGAGAGGCCCGAAGGAAAATTCGGACCGTTGATGCCTAGGCAACGCGTTACTTGAACCCGCTGAGCTGCGAGGAGGTATTGTGATGGCACGCGCTAAGCACGTTCCCCTCAGGCTGAAAAGGCAAGCCCTTTCCGCTCCCTGCCTCTCGGACCGTCATACTCACATATTCCCGGTCTATAACGATCCATACGCGTGGGTTATGCGATTTGGACGCGTCGCGGGGTGATGGAAGTTGGGAGGGGAGTAGAGGTGTTCAAAAAACAAACCATGGATCGTTATATTTTTTTAGCAGGTTTTCGACTCCCATTGTACCTCGATCTCATATGCTTTTTTTTACCGGTCTTTTCTTTTCCATGAATAAGTCTCACCCTTTCGAGTTATATGTGGTATTCCAAATCTGCTATCGTTACTAGATGTAAGTAAACTGAAGTAACAAACGACGTGAATAGTGAATACACTGGTAGTCGCACGCGGGGGGGCAAGTTCAGAGGATTGCCACCGACTGTGATGCAAACGAGCAAACGGTCAGCTTGGTAGAAGGAACGAGTGAACACTTGACTTTCGTCTAGATCGGAGAATGAGCTTTTTGGGATACGATGATGATGGCTGGCCTTGGACACTAACTTGCTTTGGAGGAAGCAGAACTATTAACATTAACACTACTAGTTTCTGCAAGCGATCGGAGAATGAGCTTCTTGACATGCCGGGACGGGTGACTTTGGACATCAACGCTCATTAAGGAGACTGGTGTTGCCGCCGGAAAGGTTAACAATACTCGAATTTTGGCTCACAAACACCGAGTCTCCGGTTGAACCAACGGCACTGGATACACTCGATGCTGCGAGAAGCGCTAGAATGACGATGATACGAAGCGAAGGCATTGTGGCTCGGAAGCGGAAGAGGACTCTTGAGAAGATGAGTTAACACTCGGTTCGGAGGGCAGGGGTGTATATATACAGGGCCTGGGTTGCTCAATTATAGTTCAGTTCGAAAAGTTCATACATTAATCACTGATGGGTGTGAATCAGGCCTGACCTTCTTCCACCTCGGTCCACCCACTTCACTCTGTTCCCAATTCAAAAAAACTTTCCTTTCGCTCTCGGGCTTTCTAGCAACAGGCATGCATCCTCCACAAGTATCGCCTTCGACGCCGGCAATGAGTCCAACACCAGCTGAAGCATGTTCGGCGTCGGCTTCTGCATGGGATCGTTGTCTTAAGTGAGGACGTTCATGGCAGCAGATGTTGATGCTCCACCTATTCCCATCACCGGCATAAAGTTAATAAGACACGGGGACGAAGCACTGACCTCGCCCCATTTGATCTCTTCCACAGGCTCCACTCCTTCCCACTTGATACTGATGTCACTAACTTTCATAGACGCGAACTTGATAGCATCTGATCGGACTGGTCCAATGACGTGGCGAGCAGCTTCTCCCATTCCCGTCTTCGCACATTATAGACGTAATCTTCTCCAGCTGTAAAGTAGGGTAGGTTGGAAGTTAATCCGCGTTATGCCTAAACGTCATGGGATCCATCTCTCGGCACGCGACAATGTCAAAGGTCTCACCTAAGACGATTCCATACTCGCCCGGGCATAAGATGGACCTTCCGGTCCATCTTATTGGCCACCGCGGAGATGACGAGCTTGTCCACCAGCGTCGGCCAGTTGAAGAAGTTGTATACCGTGACGTCTTGTTTCACCGCCGCGAGATGGTCAAGGTCGTCCGGGGCCTTGAACCTGGCTACCACCGCTGAAGGACCACGTCAAAACCTTCAAACACTCCTTCGTTCCGATGGGGAGATGTCGTTCCCAGCGACACCTTCCTAGAAGAAGTTGTAGGCAGCCAAGGGCTCAGGAATGCGAGGCTGCTTCACCCCGCACTCCGTCATTATCTTCAGGTGCTTGACTACCACATGCACAGCCGCTGTTTCCCCCGTTCGATCACTCCAGTACCTTTATCCTTGAGACTGAGCTTCGCGCGCATCCTGTCGATGCTCGAGTCTTTGTGGTGCCAGTACAGGTACGCGCGCAGATAGTGGCGTTGATTTATAGAGGATGAAGACGGGGACATTGAACAAGTGCCAGAAGAGGTAGACGAGGAGCGAGAAGGTGGCATGTACGACGGCGGTGGTGGTGACGGGAGCGGGATGAGAGGTCCATGGTGGCGTTTGAGCTGAGGACAGCGTCGGTGAAAGGGATGCCTGCTGCTGTGGAGGAGTTTGTAGACTGTTATGGTGTTGTGAGGAGGACCAGCGAGTTCCGTCTCTCTGATTGATGATTGCTCTTTGCCTTTGTCTTGTTGGTGTATTGCGAGCTGCAAGAAGGCCTTTCGCCAATGATCTTCAAGGGAAAGACCGCGGGTAGGTTGACTTTCAAGTTGACTAAACTGACGATTTGGGTCTGGGATTTGCGTGAGTGCACCGAGTTCGACGAGGAACTTGGACCGTCCGATGGTGGCACGTGAACTGACCATGTTCTTGACCGGCCGGTGGCTTTGAAAGACATAAGTCAAGTCGTCGATGTCGATGTCGTCTGGAACAGCGAGACGCCAATATTGTACTAGTGGACTACCGATGATTATATTCTATGGTAAGCATCAAGCGTACCGAATTTTTTGCACTCGAGGAAACCAACCAAATTAGATCCAGACCACTATTAGCTACTCAAAGCTACGTGCGCAAAGAACCTAAGACTTCTCCACCGAAGACCTCAATCTCCCTTTACGTTGAAGATTTCAAGGCCACAGCGATCAAATCGTCTTTCATCGCCTCGTTTTCTGTACACCTATGTCAATCGTCCATCTACGAAACCTACTTTCCCGCCAGCATGGAACGACTGAAGTCATTGCGGTGCGTGGAGCTATAATTCGGGTGGGCCTCGCGCGCCTTCCCTTCAGGGACTGATTCATTGTCTCTTCTATTACGACAAGCCCTCCCATGAACTGCCCGTCATGACGTCAAACATGTTTTCTGGTGAAGCACGTCCTCCACTGCCAGAGACGCGCGCTCTGGCACTGAGTGGGCCCGACGATGGTAGCTGCCCGAGACGTTGCACAGAAACCATTCTTCCACAATCGGGTCGCCTAGGGAGTAGAGGCATTCAACGCTAGGCCTAGGACTAGGCGCGCCTTTGCCACCTGTACCGCAGTCGCTTGGTGGTGACTCCACCCGTCTGCAAGTCGACACGACACCGCCGTCCCACGTCTCCACCCCGCGCTAAAACGGTCGATATGCACTATCAAGTTGCGCGTTCTGGGATCGACCATATTATGCCCCTGGAGATGAAGGTGAGGGCATTCCTTTCTGACTTGTTGTATGTGCTGAATACCTCGTGTTCTTTTTCTCCTGTGTGATTAGGAAGACGGCCTCCATCGGTCGGAAGTAAACTGCAGCCGCCATCTTCTCGATTACATAGACTAGGAATGGAAGGATGGACGACCTACCAAGGTTGCATAGTACCGCAGCGTCTTTGTACCACGTTCGCCCGGCGTCTCGGCCTGCGAAAGGCTCATCGGACTCGACTGGCTGCAGCCTGTATGATGACTGGCTTTAAGTAACCATTGGCAACACTAACGGCGTACGCGAAAAAATGACACTTACCCCTCAGCCATTCTCTGTACCTCCCTCCTGCCTGACATGATTACGGTAACTACCATTTGTCCCATTCTGAAATCTCTGTACCGGAAGGCGCGTCCAGCTCTGGTCATTCATTATGACAAAGGCAAGGACTCACAATTTGCGCAGATCCTCCACCGCACCTTGCCTGCTAAGTACGGAGTTTGACGGAGTTTCGAAATGGCGCCCGCGTAGAGGCCGTGACTTTTTTGGTTCTTGCTTGAGGAAGGTTTCGGAGTTCCAGCTGGAGTTCAAACTTCTTGTCATGTTCCGCTGAGCCACATCCCGCCGGGGTAAGCCGGAGCCGCCAAAACGGCTCACAATCGGAGTTGCAGCTCCACCTTCACCTCGGCTCTCACCCTTCCCACCGATTAGTAACCTACGGCAACAGAACAAGACAGCTCCTTAACACATCAAGACAGGTCCCGTTTCTGATGTTGGACTTTGATAACCGAGATCCGGCACCTGTTGATTGATGGACCGTGGATCGGGCCATCAATTCCGTGC
>Ga0307516_10007715_pt1 | contig 12311 bp, 5 predicted proteins | sample 19_EM_MG_FD_203310 | JGI IMG/M metagenome (GOLD analysis project Ga0307516, IMG submission 203310) | Populus trichocarpa ectomycorrhiza microbial communities from riparian zone in the Pacific Northwest, United States - 19_EM | ecosystem: Host-associated > Plants > Roots > Unclassified | place...
TTATATTATTACCCTTAAAATTAATAATTTTTTTAGTTTCTACTGAGGGTTACTTTTGTATTTTCATAGGAAAAATACACCATAAAATAATATATCTACTCTTGAAATTAAAAAAATAAACTAATGACGGGGCCTTTTTGTAATTTTAATTTTTGTTACACGGTGAAAAGACCTTGACACCCTTGATGTCAAATAATCTAACCCTTGGGTTAAAGGGTATTCGTGTCATTTTGTTGTATTTGTTTTTGTAATTAAAGAGTTGGGGTGAGGTCATTAAAGTATTTTAATAAATAAAATATATTTTTTTAAAAAAAATACGCCAACGCGTGCTGTCAGCCCCTCTACCCTCTTAGGATGGCGTGTATGGCTGATTCAGGAGGTCAAAATTATCATTTCAGGGTTGCTTTATATGCATCTCGGCGTGCTCTCAATGAAAAAGCGGCGCATGCATGGATACATTTGCCGGTTTGTCACGGATGATCATTTCTTTTTTTCTTCTCTTCTATTTCCTCTCTCTTTCTCTATCTTTGCACGTGCCCTTTAAATTTTCAGATTAATTTTTTCTTTCATTGTTTTTTTTATTTATCTAGGATTTCATGAGTTGCAAGTTTTAAAAATTAACCCAACTTTAAGAGTTTTACTTAAGATTTATTTGTTTTATTTAATATTTTTTAAAGCTTGTTTTATTTTTAAAATATTTTAAATTATGAATGTTATCTTTTTTAATATCTTGAATACAATTTATGAATACAAAGCCATTGATATATGTTTCCCATGCTTAAAACTAATATAAATAAAGCACATATACGTAACTTAATACAAGTGAATTTGAGTCCAAAGTTTCATCGTTACAGCTTAAAGGTTGTCTCTAAATATTTGTGCATTTATTGCAATTATACATATCGTGTTATTACTTTATTGCAATTATACATATCGTGTTATTACTTTATAATTTTCCTGAGAAATCCTTCTATCATAGTATTCCACTCCAACTAGCATAAACTGTACAATTGAACAATGCATGAACATGTGATTTATTCAATTTTTCCTGTGTTTTCTTTTGATACGTATATGATGGACCTGAATCCCAGATAGAAAGAGAAACTGTCGGCAGACACGGAATTCTCCTGTACCTCTTCGAAATGTAACTAGCAGCTCCAAAATAAAACCACGAGCTTGATTGAATAATCTAAGCTACCCTTTGTCCTAACAAAACTTGTTTTACCAGGTAGGTTGGAAGATAGACTAGTCTAGTCCAAAGACATAAACTTATGAGTCACGTTGGATTCGTCTGGACAAATGCAGTTGATTTTCGATGCAATCCTATAGGAAAAGGGACTTGTTGGAGATTGACTTTGAAGCTAAGAACATTATAATCACAATTAAACATGTATTTATGAGGTATAAGAACATATTGAGTTGTTTAATTTGTTGTTCTTATCACTGTTCTTTTCGTTTTTTCCATTGAAAGAATCATGTTCCAAAAAAGACGTCACAAATTAATCGAGATCGTCTTCTGAACGAAGACAGAGGGAAAAAAAAGTCCATCCATATTTTCAGTCCAACCAAACGGTTCAGCTAATCGGACCAAATCTCAGGCAAGATTGACCTTCGAATATGACCAGATTTGTGGACCCAGGCAATATCCTTTCCCAATGAGATCAATAACAGAAACAAAAACGTCTTTTTCTTTTTAATATTCTCAAGCAATGACACGTCATTGTCAAAAATAGACTAGCTCCGCCTTTCTTTTTCTCCTTTGAGCCAAAAGAGAATGACAAAAGCAGCAGCTTTGTAATAATGAAAACGATGGTGGTTTTGACATAACCCATGAGATTATTACAGAGTAAGAAGAGGTAATATTCTATGCTCTAAAAGGAAGGAAATCGTGGCTGGCATACAAATTGTATCCAGTGGTTGCGAATATGCGGAGAATCGTAATAAGAACAAGGCCCATGCCTTGTTTGCCACTTTTGTCTTCAAATAAGTAGAGTTTTATTGATTCTTTTCCGACGGCCCTTATCCTAGAAGATAAAGAAATCCTGCGGTGTAACCTCTATTTCAATGGTACTATGAAAAAACATTAAATATAATGTTTAAAAAATATTAAAATTAGTATTAAAAAATATTAAATTTCATGTTTAATACATTTTTAATAATTTTAATGTATTAATATTAAAAATATAATAATATATCTTTAAATAAAAAAACACTTGAAAAAAAACTGAAGACGGTAACGAAAAAACATGCATTATCGAGGAGAGTGATTCCTCACAAATCTTGTCGGTTTGTGAGGAAACATGTACCCCGAAAACACATTCAGTACAGGCAAATCTCGTCGGTTTTGGCCGCCGTATGAAAACCATGTATGTATTCCCGAGAAGACTGAACAAAATGAACCAACCATCCATTCATTGAATTCTTATACTAAACTTATTCTGTACATTGGCTATTTATGCCATCGATTACGGCATGCTGAGAACCATATGTATTCTCGAGAAGAGTGATTTCTCATGACCCCGGTGGCGCGAGACGGATTTTTTTTTTAATGTAAACAAATATTTAAATAATAATAACTTATTTAATTCATGTCAACTTTACTTATGTATAACCTGGTATATAAGATTAAAATAACTTTGTATAAAAAAGTTTAAAAAATTATAAAATTCAAGATTCAATAATTTAATGTCAAATGATAAAATTAAAAAATAATAATTAAAAAAAACATAAAAAAACTCAGGTTCACTCGGCTAACCTGCGATCCTCGTTATGAGATCGATATAAAATTAAAATGTTTAAAAATAACCTGGAAAAAGAACTGAACATGTATCAATAAAAAAAAGGCTGCAAAAAAAACTCGAGTTAGCTTGATGAAATCACGACTCGTGATAGCCCCACTTTGAAGAAAACAACAAAAAATCACAAAGTTTAAGGCACGATAACTTAATCTCAAGTGATAAAATTAAAAATAAAAACTCAAGCAGCCCGTGTTAACTTGACTAGCCTATAACCTGCGACATGGGATGTGGATAAAAATAATAATTTAAAAAAAAAATTATCTAGAAAAAAAATCAAAGTTAAATCAGTAAAAGAAGTTTTTTTTTTAAAAAAAAACCATGATCTAATGTCAAACGATAAAATTTTAAAAAATATAAATTTTAAAAAAATACTAAAAAATAAATTCGGTTAACTCGACTATCTCACAACTAGAGATATGAAATTGTGATAACTCCATTGAAAAAAAAAAGTGAAACAAATAATAAAGTTCAAAATCCAATATCCGTTGAAATTAGAAAAAAATAACAACCTAGAAAAAAAACTTAATGTTAAATCAAGATAATATTTGAAATCGATGACTTGAGTCACGAGACTAATTTTTGTATAAAAGCTAAATGAAAGAAAATAACTAGAGACTAAATTAGAAGATAGAATAAATTATGAAATGGATAAAAATAGGAATAAAAAAATGGAGATCAAAATAAAATAATAAACAAATAAAAATAAAATAAAATATTTAAGGGTAAAATTGAATAAAAAACAAATAATGAAAAGAATTAAAAAAAACTAATTAAACGAAACAAAATGTTCATGGACAAAATCGAAAAAAAACTTCAAAGAGCATTCTAAAAAAAAAAATAACAATAAAAAAAACAAAGACTAAAATTAAAGTAAACAACAACGGGAGGATATATTTAATTTTTGAAATGGCCAAAGAGAAAATTAAGGTGTGAAGAGAGAAAAGAGGGAGGAAAATAAAAAACATTAACGGGAGATCAATCGCACCTCTGTTATTGATGCATGTCATACCACCAGGTAGAGGACAACGTGCCATTTTCAATGCTGTCGTGGATTATGAGATTTGAACACTGAAAAATACTGCACATACCGTCCAAATAGTTGGCCTGAGCTATGCGCTCACCACTAACATTATTGTCCCTCATTTGAATAGACCATACCGGAAAAAAAAATACATGGAAAAGACCCAACTTATCCTAAACATCAATTTTAATTTTTAGAAATGTAAGGGTATTATGGTTATTTTGTTGTGTATTTGAAGCTTAAAAATACTAAAAATCTCTTATACCCAGCTTTATTTTTAATTTTTTAACTTTTAAGGGTGTATAAATCATTATACTGTTCATTTAAAATGTAAATGGACTTATTTAATCCCAACTAAAATAATAATGACAAATAAATCTCATTGGGAATACATTCACACCTACCATGTTATTTAAGTTTTTTAAACAACGGTAAAATAATATTTTACTATAATTCTAGTAAACTGGGTATTGGTGCATAGTAAATAATTGAGGCATTTTAATTTTATTTTTAATCGATAATCAATTATAACTTTATATATATATATATATATATATTTGATCATAAATTTTGATTATAACTTAGATATTTAACTAATTAATTATTGCACAATGAAAAATAATTAAATACATAATCTCTCGAGTAGCGCTAAGTATCCTCATTTGAAAAATGTCTTCTTATTTCATTGAAATTTGACAGACACAGGTTTTTTTTAAAAGAAAAAACCTTCAAACACGCATTACATCATAGGTGGCAGGGGTAGGGCGCGACACGCAATAAGTAGGGGTGGGGTTGGACTGCTAATATGGCAAGTCTTGGAGGAAGGAAGTAAAATAAAGAAGAATCTGCTCTTTTCCTTCTCTGCGCAATTAAAACAATTCCCATTCCACTAAAAAACCCTAATTCTAATTCTAATTCTAAACAAACCCTTCCTTTTCCTCCTCCATCCAGGAAAAGGATAGGGATAGGACCACCACCACCACCACCACCCTTCTTTCCTCCCTCTATAAAAATCACCACAAGCCAACCCTTCTTTTCCACAAACACACACACACCAATCTCCAAGCCCATCCTATCTCTCCCTCATCCACATATAACTCCTTCAACAATGATCTTATAATCCCCTCTCCCTATCATCTCTGTTTTCCTTCTGGCATAAACAATTTTTATTTTTTTTTCTTTCCAAATGGCTATCCCCTGTCCATCTATTTTTGGATCAGAAATGGTACCCATTGAGTCAGGAGCCATGTCTCCTCCTCCTTCCCCATTAATTCTAACCCAAGACGAGCTCAAAAAAATCGCCGCCTACAAAGCCGTCGAGTTTGTCCAATCCGGTATGGTCCTCGGCCTAGGCACCGGCTCCACTGCCAAACACGCCGTCGACCGTATCGCCGATCTCTTACACCAAGGCAAATTGAAGAACATTATAGGCATACCCACCTCTAAAAAAACCCACCAGCAAGCCGTGTCCCTTGGCATCCCTTTATCCGATCTCGATTCGCATCCCATCGTTGATCTTGCAATCGACGGTGCTGATGAGGTGGACTCGAATCTCAATTTGGTTAAGGGGCGTGGTGGGTCTTTGCTTAGAGAGAAAATGATCGAGAGTGCTTGCAAGAAGTTTATTGTTATTGTTGACGAGTCTAAATTGGTGCCTCATGTTGGTGCTAGTGGTGCCATGCCTGTTGAAGTTGTGCCATTTTGTTGGAAATTTACTCAAGATAAGCTACAAAGTTTGTTTGATTACGCGGGGTGTGTTGCGAAATTGAGGTCTAATAATGGGGGTGAAGATGGTGAGATTTTTGTTACTGATAATGGGAACTATATCGTGGATTTGTTTTTCAAGAAGGATGTCGGGGATTTAAAGATTGCTAGTGATGCTATTCTGAGGCTAGCTGGGGTTGTGGAGCATGGAATGTTTCTTGATATGGCAACTACTGTTATAGTTGCAGGCGAGCTTGGAATCACTATCAAGAATAAGTAGATTGAGATTTAGAAGATGGGTGTTTCACAAATTTGAAATTTTTGATGGGGTACTAATCAAGTTGGAAAATTTGACTGCTTTGTTATTGTAACAGTATTGATAGAAATTGTGCTTTGGGGGGAGGTTGAGGGATCCCTCCGTAATTTTTTGTCAGAATTTTATTAGGAGAGATGGTTTAGGCTTTAGGGTTTTAGGATTACTTTAGCAGTTGAATAATCTAAGCTTATTGAACGTCAGCTGTCATCTCATGTTCTTTTCAATATAAAATTGGCCCTCCTTTCCTGTTGATTGTTTTAGTTTTTCATATTCTATGTATTTTGATATGTTTTAATTGACTGGATTAGAGTCATTAGGCTTGTTGTTAAAACAAAGGGTTTCTGCTCTGTGCTGTTGAATATGCATAACTGTTGCTCTGTGATTGCAACTTGGCAACAAAATGTAATACAGGGTGTCTAGTCTGTGCCGTTACTGTAGTGATTGAAGGGGCAAAACATACTTGTTTTTTCATTCAGCAAGCATTTGTTTGGCTAATTCTTGTCAAGCCCCGCATAGGTTGAAGGATGAGGAGTATATACTTCTGCTGTTGGAGTGCAGTGCTTTTTGTGTGTTTTTCTTTTTCTAGTTAATGGTTGCGCTGAGCTGTTTGAAAGAGCTATTTTAGTGCATGTCTTGAGAGGCAGAAACCCCATTTTTTAAGGTTGCAAGCCGTTCACTCTCGTTAGCTAGTTTGTTACATGGATTTCATGCACGTTGCGAGGTTACTCGAACCGATATAAGCTCACATCTTTGTTCCTCCATAGTTGAATCTGTTGGCCGTTTTCTTTTTGTTTCTGTTATGAATATAAACGGCTGTTTTAGTAAACATGGTGAATTCAGGTAAGGTTCGCTGACCCTGTTCCTGGTCTCATAAATCCTGTCTATAAGTAGTTAACCAACTTCTTGTTATATTTCTTTAGAAGTGCTGGATATCACTTTGTAAGTTGTGGACTTGAAGGAATTTGGTATTCTGGATTGGATTTTGGTCTGGTTCTCTCGGAAAAATGATTTTGGTTATGGAGTTATGATCATGGACGTTACTTTATGCAATCGCTCTGATACATTTCATTCACACGTGCTACTTGATGGAGTTACACTATGCCGTTGAGGATCATCGGTGTGTCAATAATTTCTAACAAGATATGCATCCTACTTGGGATGCTTCTTGGAGTGGGATGCTTCTTGGATTGGTGGTGTTCATAGAGAAACATTATGAACTCTGCTAGTTGAACTATATCTCATGTTCCGCTAGTGTTTGTTAATGTCAGTTATAAAAAGGAGCTGCAAGGCCGATGCTTATAATTAAAGAGCAGTTTGTCCCACAGGCTTACAAAATAATGGCGAGGGTGGATTAATTAAACATAACATCAGTATATTGAGTTCTAGACTTGAAATCCAAAAGTAAAAGATTTCTGAATGGAAACACATGTCGGGTTGGTTGGTTGAGACTAGTTGGCTCTCAGAGGGGGCTATTTTGGAGACTAATTGGCTAACAGGTGCAATTTGAATTGCTTTCCTTCCCTACTTTATAGCTCAAGGGACTAAAACTTCCTGCAGACCAGGCATTAGACTAAACAGGCTATTTTGGTGGAGAAAAGAGCCCGGGCCTTATCGATTTTTTCTGATTTATTCCAGAACTACCCAGGTATGGATGGACCTCAAATTGTGTATTAGATATGAAAAGTGAGGATAGTGCTCCAGTTCATCGTCCCTGCTTACTAATACAAAACTGGAGATACATTTTGCCTATATTGTGTTTTTTTTCATATTGGATGATCAACGGTGATTCTCTGGTTGGTGATGGAGCTCGTATTAACATACCTGCGTTCCTGATAGTATGGATGTGGATGCTCTTGAACTACAATTTCTGCCACTCTGAAAGATTACTGAGAGTATATACATGGGATTATATCACTTTGAAAGGCCCTCGAGCTTAGTCATTGTACTGTAGTTACTTTCAAGGGCCCACTAATGGAAGAGAGCAGTGCGCACAAAAACATCCACAAGAGAGTGGATATGACCTTATGGAGTAACTGGGCTTGGGTTCATAAAGTTAATGGCCATTCTGTTTCCAAGTCATATACAGGCCTGTTTGAGGGTCCAGACATAGTGGTTTCATGACCATGTCGACGTACCAATGCTGGTGGGTAGGTAGGTGGGGGGGGGGGGATTTACTGATTATTAGGATCTGATGCGTTTATGAGCCTAAAGTCCTTGAAGCAAATTTCTACTAACAATCACTGAACTCGCTTCCTTTGTGCGTAAGAATAGAGAAAGGACAACCTTCCAATTATCAGATGCTTATAATTTTACTGTTCATCTGTTGAAAAAGACACAGATGGAGCCAAAAGCAAATCTTGATAATGACATTGATGGAATGATAAAGTTTAGTGTAGAGTTTGATAAAGGTAGGGAAATGCTTTTTAACTTTCCTTTTTCTTTTTAACTTCTCTCAATTTTTGCAGAAAAGATAATAAAGGAACTTCGCAGATAGTAAGCCTCTTATTGGTCCTTTGTGGCACGAAAGAAATGAAGGAAGCAGCATTGAAGACAGTATTTTGGGCAGAAGAAAGAGCAAAAATGTGTGCTTAAGGATGCAAAAATGTGTCCTTTGTATATATGCATGTTAATTATTGGGATCAGTGAAGGTAAAGAAAAGCAAGGACAAGAAGGGAGGGAAAAAAAATGCATTAAGGACCCTTGAACTGTTAATAAATTAACACCTTAAATTGGAATTCAGGAATTCATCCCACTTGCTGCACAGGCAAAAGGAGATATGATTTCATCCTTCATTATTTATCATCGATCGTTCTATCCTTGCATTGACTTTAGGACAGCCTCATCTCTTGGTAATAATACAACATGGGTTTAATTTTGGAGTTGAGGTTGGAATTTGAACCTCCATGCATGATTTATAAGTTGCAGTCAAAATCCATCCAGACCCTCAAATCTTATGATCACTCGGTGCTGTGTTGATGGGTTCGTAACTCAGTACTTTCGTAAAACAAGAGAAGTAAGAAAAGGGCGTTGCAAATGGTAAGAAAAAAAGGAGGAAGAGGGGTTTCCTCCACCATGCAATCCTTAGTGGACCAAAAGTTAAAATGGAAAATAAACACCAATATTCGGCGGAAAGTAATATTTAGGTCATGCAAGCTCTGCAAGACGACGTACATTCTCACGCACAACTTGCCTCTCTTGCTCCTTCAGGGAGCACCGAAAGGCCCTTTGTTAGGTTTGCAAATTGCAATGCCCCGTAGACATGCACCTTTATACGTTGCGTAGTTTGGTTTAGACAGCATAACATATATATTTATAATATTCAAAGTATTCTCCCTGTACTTTAGCTTCTACTAGACTACTAGGTCATGTTCTTACATGTCGGTAAACGTTAATTTCCTTTGACAGCAACAAGAGGCTCCAAATTAAGAACAGTGACTGAACAGACATAATCCTATATACTAGCTAGTTAATTTCCTTAATTTATTTTGATGATGAAGATTTGTACACACGAACCGGTGGTTAATTGTTTTGCAGTTTTGCTACATGTGTGACCTGCTAACTTGTCATGAACACACTCAGCACCAAGTCACATGTCCATGGCTCCAGAAGAGACCCAGATTCAGACGAGGCAGAAATGATGACAAAAGATGCGCACAGCTCAGCCTCTCAGGCTGGGGATGTGGACGTATAAATTGGATGGTCTCCCTCTAGACCAACATGTATCTTGGCTATTATTCACGCTGCTACGAAGTGCCCCCGAAATGATCTCACCTCCCAACCAAAAATGCAGAAAATTAAAATGGGAGAACGTAATGATTGATTGGTATGGAATTACTACAGTTTATATGGTAAATATAATAAGGTTTTATGGTAACAAATTAAACTAAATTGATCTTTTAATCTCTTCTGGTTAGTTCGTATCTTTTAATGATCTTATTTGAATATTATTGATTAGTTCTAATTATTTCATTTTTTTTACATTATATTCTCTAATAAAAATCAAACCAATTTTCTTCACTATATCTATATATAGGATCAAACAAAAATACGCAAATTACTTTATTTCCGTACTATATCATGGATATTTGGGTGGTTTTTAGAATAATCTGAAGAACGATAATGAAAACAAAAAATAATTATTTTCAGTACATAGGGGAAAATATTTTTAGAAGCCTTTTCTCTTATTATCTGTTTAATTCACTCTGGGCGTAGTTAGGATTTTAAGAATAGGAGGCCAAGTATGAAAATACTAGTAATTTAAACTCGCAAATAGAACAATAAATAAAAGCGTCTTTGTCAACAAATTGAACATTTCACAAGAAATTTGAACCCGCCATCCATTTCAAGCATCTTTTTCATGTTGATTCACCTTCTTTCGATCTTGTTTTTTTGTCAATAAATTTAAATCATTTACCCTTTAATTAAACCCCAAAAAATGTAATAGCCAAAACAAAATAAAAAAAATTGAATAGTAAATTCACAATGCTGTTCAAATTATATTTTTTAATTTTTTTTATTGTGGCTTCATGTTTTTAAAACAAACTGATTTTTTTATTTAAAATAATATTTTTTAATATTTTTTATTATTTTGATATGTTGATATTAAGAGTAATTATTTAAAAATATTTTAAAATTTTTATTTAAAAAAAAACAATTAATTTTAAAAATCACTCAGCCGAAAGGTAGGATCACATCAAAATGACGTTCCGTGCTAGTTTTGCTTTCTTTACCTCATCTGATAATGCAATATTGTCGCCGTGCCACGCCAGAAGTCATACATGATACATCTCTCTAGCGTTCTTTTGGTTTATTTCTTACCGCCATTCAAGACCAGGACTAGCAATTGCCAGCCATCCCTTCCGATGGGGACCTTGAACCGCTCCATTTAAAACGGCCAAGCAAAGCGAAAGCCAGACCCGACACCGATGACTACGTACGTCGGGATCTGGATTTGCCCTTTAATAATATACTAACCAGTAATGTTCTTGATTATAAGCTATGAAAATCAACATGGTCACGGAACAGGATATTTGGACCACGTAGTATTTTCATCTGAAGATAGGAATAACTTGGAAAGGCATTCTTTAATAGGGTAAATCTAGTCCCTGAGTTTTAAATGCAATTATAAATTAGTCCTCGAGTCTTGTACGTGACAATGTTCTCCTTGCCCCATAATTTCAAAGAATATCTCTTCCACGGGATGAGAAAAAAGCAGAAAAACGTGGCGCAATCTGCACCTTATAAAAGACAGATTGAATAAGCGCGGAGGAACCGCGTAATCAGGTGGCGGTGATGCGCAAAAGGGGCGCTCCTTTTCATGCAATGTGATTGATTGCAGAGGAATTGCTGGCCCCACAAATCCGCGCGTAGATATTAGACTCTGGGGTTTAGACGGGCCCAGCGTGTCTCTTGCCACGCGTCGCTTCAAGTCCCAAAACTAAGATTTCACTTCTCAGACAAGCAGAAAAAATGGAAAAACAGAGAGAGAGAGAGAGGGCAAAGATATAATAAAATGCTTTTCCAGATACATACATCACATATAATTACACGTGACAAAACAGAGGCCATGTGATTTGATCTGATCTGCAATTAGATCCCATCAAAACAAAGGTTCTGTATGGGCCCCATCTCTCAACGAAGTAGTTGGTCTTTAGTCTTAACAAAATGGAGAGCAACATGATGCTACGCTACACCTAACCCACTCAATAAAATCTCCATGACAACTAAACGTTGTCATTAATTATTAACTACCGAAAGAAAAGGACCTTCTTAAACAAATACACACTGGATTTTACTTGCCTAAAACCGGCTCTCTCTACATGCACTCTTCATGTATTTGTATGCAAAACTAATTAAAATGTATATATATATATATATATATATATATATCCTTTAATAAATAATAATAATCTTGTTAAGACACGGCAGCCCTTATAAGTGGTTTGGTAAACGCTGTTTTTTTTTTTAAAGAAATTTTTTGGATGCTGTAGCAAGGATGTATCTGTCATTAAGAATTATCTGAGGAGGCGAGTCAAGGATGCAAAAACTCCAAAAAGTAGATATTATAAATAAGCAACTGATACTAAATCATGGAAAGTAGTTTAATAAATAACTTAATGTGCATAATAAAAAAAGAAGCAGCACTGTGCTTTTAGTTAATGCACTAAGCAAGCTTAGGTAAGCTTTATAATGGAGGGGTTGAGAAGGACGACTCTGTTAAGTTATCAATCACACCCGCTTTTTCAGTTCCCTCTACCCATGTGAGGATCAGCTTTTTTTAGATGCAAACCATGAACATCTTTTTTTACTCTCTCACCCCCTCCCTCTATTTTGTTTTCCTCTTATCAATGATAAGTCACATACTAGAATAAACACGCCACTCTTTTTTTTGTTGTCTCTATTTTCTTGGATTCTTTTCTTGAGTTCTCTAGACTTGGAGAGTGAGAGAGAGGCCAAGATATTTGGGAATGGG
>Ga0307516_10007716_pt1 | contig 12309 bp, 13 predicted proteins | sample 19_EM_MG_FD_203310 | JGI IMG/M metagenome (GOLD analysis project Ga0307516, IMG submission 203310) | Populus trichocarpa ectomycorrhiza microbial communities from riparian zone in the Pacific Northwest, United States - 19_EM | ecosystem: Host-associated > Plants > Roots > Unclassified | place...
TCTAGCAGAACAAGTGACCGTCCGTATAGCAGGGCTCTTGTAGATTTAGGCAACCAGTTCGCACGCCTACGAAGACAGAACAGGAACGTGACTAGGGGATAGCAAAGCTGTTACACCACTCTTGGTCATGATCATGGGAACAGTCTCCTAGAAGACTTAACTATGACTTGACACAAATACTTCAATTCTCAATAGATAAGACCATTGAGGGCCCAATATTAATACATTCTAGCCTGAATATGATTTTGGCTCTATTATATGTAGATTCTACTGGAACTGTGGCATGAATGGCTACATATGAGAGTCTAAGTGTCACTGTACCACCTTTCGTCATGATCATATGAATGGCCACATTCTGAGGGTCTAACTATTGACTTGGCACCAATCATTCAATTCTTGGTGGATAAGACCATTGAGGGAGCCATTATCAGTATATTCAGTGACCTATCACCCTATCCAAGGACTACTATAATCCAGGGATCTAACGAGGACATGGGGGACTTATTATCTATGACACGCACTGTAACTACACCCTCGCATCAATAGTTCAACAGTTGATCACTGCAGCCATGATGCCGAGCCAGGAACTTACTGGAAATAGAACAAACCCTAGAAACAAGGTCGTTGATCACTTTCAAGGAACAGGAACTGGTCCCTGACAACTCTGTCTTGCCTCAAACCCATCATCAATCATGGAAACCGGGGTTTTAAATAGCCTGATCAAACTTTGACGTGGCAACACTGACTGACCATACACAAACACGTTCGAGATGCTCCACTCCGCTAAGGACTAGACACCTCTCAATACATGGCAACTATACCAATATGACTTGAATGGAGCCCTGGATAAGCACGCCATGGCTACCTAGACTGAAACTGACCCGATTCAGACAAATTTGTGATAAACTTTATTTATTGTAGATTACCAGTGTCATGTATAAAATACCCTTGAGCTCACCATGTAACAGTAGATTAGAATGGGCCCCACCCAGATCGAATTGTAGCTCACCTCTGTGTTATCTGAGTGCAACGTGATCCTCTAAGTCTCAATTGAACTTGTAGAGCCTGTGTGCTCACCTTGATTGCCCTTTGGAAGCCTGTGTGCTTTGTTGATTGTTGTCATTGGATCTGAGAGATACTGAGTGACCTGCGAAGATCAAAACCTGATTTCCTACACCCCTTATTAAATCACATACCCTTGATTTTCGACACGCGTTCGTGAGTTGATCATTGAACCCCAAAGCAAACCTTTCGGACCACACCAAACTAAAGTGGATTTATCCCGCCACCCCTAGAACTTGTCAATTTAGAGTGATTGAGGTTGGTGTAAGGTGTTTTTAAGAGCATACCTGTGTTTCTAGCATTTTCCACTGCACATCGAGACCTCGCTTTTCACCAGTTATGATTAGGTTATAGAATATTTTGAAGTCCCCTCTAACTGTTTAAGGTCTGGTTAATCCAAAAAAGGCAATTTAACCAGACCTAACCAGACCTTCAAACACTAGATATAATAAATCAGCTCTCTGCAAATCATAAAGATATAGTATAGAAAGTTGGAAGTTGCACCAATTGATGAGATTGCAAGAATTGAGCAAGAAGATTGAAAAATGGAGTACCAGGTGGGTATCATGAAGACTTATATATTATCCTTGGAGCTTTCCACAAAAGTTCTTGACATAGGTGGTGGTGGAAGTCTATATTCAATATAAAAGGTGTCAGATGCACCATGAGGGATTTCTGGAGCCACCAAGAGGAGAAAGAGTTGTGTGCAATGACATATGTCTGGTCCAGGGGTGAGACGAGAAAGATGTCTTAATTGAGCAAGACATCTCTTGATTTATGGTGGCACTTCAATACTCAGGTTTTTGGCCTCAGGACCTTGCATGTGAGAACAGCACAATAGAACAGACAGGGATTGTGCACCTGGTGATTTTCCTTGTCATCATTATCACATCCAGACCACTGTTTCTTATGTGGTGAAATGTGCCTGAGGAGGACCCTGGCACCTTGTCTGATATTTCTGATGCTCGCGAGGATGTAGGCTTTGTGTTTTGGCATGTTAAAGATGTTAAAGTGGCATATGACATGACATGACACATATTGGATGAAAATTACAATAGGCTCATTAGTCACACATTGCTACCACAATCAGAGTATCACAAAATCTTGTATTGGGGTCTATCTATCGAATGCTGAGATTCGATTGGGATTAATTCATTGCTATCTTATAAAATCAGGCCTTTTGTCTGGAATCACCCTTCTGGGACGATGTCATGCTGGTCACATGATGTTGACTGAGCATGGATGTCCACTACCTCATGTACGGCTGCCATTAGGATGTGAGTATGATATAACAACATTTATCTAAACCAATTGTTTGGAATGCGAGTGTTATGGAACAGCCATTTAACAACTATTTTTCATTTTGTTATTGTTTGTTATTGTTTGGCTTTGTGCACGATATTATAAAAGGTCAACAACATGAATCCGACTTTATTTCATTTTATCTTTGTTTGTCCTTGTTTGGCTATCTCTTATATCCTATCTCTTATCTCTTATCTCCTTATCTTCTTATCTCTGGCTCATATCCTATTGGAGGATATCTGGACCATATCCTATTGGTTGATAAGTCTTGGCTAGTATAGTATATATAGAGTAGCCCAAAACCTGTAACTCTAGTTGTATTCTCTTAAGAACTCCACTATAACCTAGTGTGAGGACTTCTGGTCAATATAAACTTCCTCCTTCACATTTCTGTTGTTTGATTCTTGTAAGCCCACGAAAGCCTAGTAATAGGTTTAGTGTGTCTTAACAAAAGCCGACAGTCTTCAATTCTCGACTCCTCCTCTGCCGACGTCTGTGTACCAACATCTTTGTGGGAAGGTTCTGTCATGATGTGTTAAGTATTTCTCAATTTGAATAAATCACTGAGAACTCAGAATATACCTTCCTTAATGTCAACATGCCTGTTGATGTCAGCCCAGTACAACTGATTCTCCAGTAGGCCGAGCTGGTTGTAAGGAAGTCTCTCCAATTCTTCATGAAAATTGCTTTTGTCAGAGGCATCGATGATGGTGTCGACATCGCTGAAAGGCGAGTTCTGAGTGAGCGATGAAAATGCAAGAAGATCACAAGGTGAGTCTTCAAACACCTCAAACACACACCAAAAACACTCTCAACAATTAAGTTCGAGGGTGGTGGAACTACTCCACTTATTTCTAAGCAGATCGGGATATTTGTCTTTTGGGTGGAAGATCAACTCTCATTGAGATTCCAGGTATGTGATTCAATAAAAGGTTTTCAAAGAATCGGGGAAGTCTGTTCTGTTCTGCTCTTTTCTGCACTGCACTGCACTGATCTGCAATTTGAGACTTAGAAATGATCACGTCGCACTCGGTTTCCACTGAGGTGAGCTACGATTTGACCTGAGCTGGGGGGCTCTCTCTAATCTAGGGTACATGGCACGAAACAACAGGTTTTTATACATACAACGGCTTTCTAACATATTTAGAGTTTATCACAAGCAATATGGTAACCACATGGTTTTTCGGTTCAGTAGGGGGTAATATGCTGGTCCAAAGCTTCAGGCGGACCATCTTTGTATGGGCTGCTCATGTCAAGAGAGCTTCCATTGTCAGCGGGATGGATGTTGTCAATGCGTCGTCGAGCAGAGCAACATGTCAGGGTCTGGTTGGACAGATTTGGGTTCCGGTTCCCATGGATTATCAGTCCAGAACGGGAGAAGTAGGGTTGCTCCATTTTGGAACAGATCCGATCCCTTGAAACAGTTGACAATACCGTTCCTGGGGTCCGTTCTATTCTTGGTTAAGTTCACATGACTCAGCACCATCAGCATCATTGATCATGAGGCACCTTGTGATGTGTGGCACTTGTACTTTGTTCTGGGCAGCGCGCGTCGCAACGGACAAGTCCCCTGGACCTCCGACAAGTCATTATGTAGTTGTAGTTGTGGATAGGGCAATAGACCTTTGGATTTATTTAATGTTGTGTCCCTCAGTGGTCTTATCCAGTGAGAATAGAAGTGTTTGTGTCAAGTCAATAGTTAAGCCCTCAATGAAACTGTTTCTATGATCATGACAAAAGGTGGGCCAGCAGTACTTAGACTCTCATATGTAGCCATTCATACCATCAGTCCCTAATAGAAATATGTTTAATGGACACAACATTACATCCTTTTGTTGGTGAAACCATGAGAAAAGCGCAATTTTAGGCACAGACTCTCAGCGGTCGTATCATTGCGATTGTCAGATTCAGGTTCGGTAACACTCCCTTCAATGCTGGCTATGCTAATTGCATCGTCATAATGGGGGACATGGCCAGGGGGGGTCCCAACAGTAACAAGTGGTGTTCTCTTGGTATGGGTGCACATCTGTGGTGAGTCTATTTCATCCAATGCTTTTTCAAGCTTCTTATATACCTACCAGTTTTGTTCCTTTCCAGAACTAAAGATAGCCCAGCTCCCTTTGCGCTACATCCCTAACATACTGGATGATGGCCAGGAGCCTGGTATCGGCTGTTCATAAAGATCTGATTGAATTATTTGGACATCTTCAACACCTCATCCCTAGTTGACATGCATTTCTGGGAATCATTTCGGAGTATCTGAGACAGGTATGCTCTGTTCATTGGTGGAAACATCAGCTCAAGATCTGTTCTGCAGGAACTGGAACTTCTTGTGCGGAAAAACAACAATCTATCTCGGAAAAATCATTGAATATGATCCTTATCATGGGACGTACGCTCTTATTTCACTTCTTTCTTCTTATCCCTCCATTTCCTCGTACTTTCCCCGTTCCTCATCACACTGTTGCTTAAGCAACCGATATTTCATATTCATTTCCTTTGCTATTGTTTGGTCTTCCATCCATATATACCGTTGCCCTGCGCCACGCCCGTTCCCCAGCAATTATATTCTTCGTTGCTGGTGAACAGGTGTGCATTCCTATCCTACTCTACTTATGTATCTAATATATATTCTTCGTTGCTGGTGAACAGTCGTCCATAAGCCTATCGAGACATCTTGCTCGGGGTTCGCGGACCTTGTCTGATTCACCCCTGATATAATATAATTGCTCAAACCCTATCTGCACATCTCGTCTTCGAGGCAGTCCCACAATGGTCCAATCGCCGGTTGACCCTGCACGACTGTTGTCCCCCCTTACCCCAATTAATGCCAAATCAGACACACCCCATCCCCACTCACCCCCGACCGGTGGCCGTCCACTTCCCACACCCCCACACGCCCCACTGCGCCCACCATCAAACACCTCGGCTCATGAATTCATTGAAGATTATCGATACGTCCTGTCTCACGAACCCTTGGACATGGATGGAGGCAACCAGCTTTCTATCCCCGACAACATCCATGTCTTGTGGGCGCGGATGGAGCACACTCAGCATACTGTGGAGGACCGCGACCGTCACATCCACACTCTCGAAACCCAACTGAATGGTGTTTTACAAACCCTCGCTACCTTACAGCAGAGTCACCAAAACCTCCAAGACACTGTCTGTCTCAACAGCCAAGAAGTGGACGAGGAGATAACCACAGTACGTTCCCAGCTCGACTTCTTGCAAGGAGAACATCTGCTGGCACAAGTCACCTCTATCGCCATGATACCTGACCAACAACCTTCCACCATCTCAACTGGCCCGACTCCACAGGTCACGACAGGTCCCTACCCAAACCCAATCGCTTCGAACCCTTCCGAACCCAATCTGAAACCGGCCAAACCAGATGCGTGGGATGGTACCGACCGCGATGCAAAACCCTTTCGGAACCGAGTACTCAATTACCTCGGGTCATTCTCAGGTACAGCATTCTCGAAACAAGTGGTATTCGTCCTTAGCCTCACAACCCATGCCAAATCCCAATCCTGGACCAACACCCGCCAGGACTGGCTCGCAAACAGCCCAGACCGCCTACCACCCAACATCCCTGCACTACTCGAGGATTTTGTCCGGGAGTTCGGTGACAGAAATGCCGCCATCAGTGCCCAACATTGGATCGACACGACATTCCAAGGCAGGTGGTCAGTTGCCCAGTTCAATAACAACTGGCTAGCGAAGGTAGACGAAGCGGGGTACACAGACACGTTGCCACTAGTGAGTCGTTACCTGGGGCACCTCAATAAAGTGGTCCAAGATGCCATCTTGGCCCTTGATACCATGCCGCTGGAGCTAGAAGCGACCATGTCAGCAGCACTCGACTGCGAAGCCCACCTCATCCGGAAAGCAGGCCTTGTCCCTGTTATTCGCAGCTTCCAGGGTATCCCCCCATCACAACGCACGACGCCCTCAACTCCTACGACCAGTTTCACCCACCAGTCCACCTCTACACCCACCGGCTCGACCTCGCGGTTTGCAAATCTCACCAGCCTTGCTCCTCCGAAAATCCCCAAGGAATTGACAGACTCGGACCTGATCGCGGTAATGACGAAGCCCTTCACCTCCACTAAGGGTAACGACGCACTCCGAACAAAAATGTTGATGAACAAAGTCTGCCTTGTCTGTCGCTGGCACAAATCCCATGCCATGGGTTGCCCAAGGAATACGGAGCATGCACGCGGGACGGACACCACTGCCGTACCACGAACGGCCTCCGTCGAAGAGGTGAAGGAAGAGGATGGATCGGATTTTCTCCTCGGGGGACTGTAGGTGCGACAGAACCCCCCCTATGTTCCGTTTGTCTACATATGACTTCCAATTGTATGAAACCTGAAAATTTATGTTCTTCCAACAATTCGAATCCATACTCGACTACGGAGCACCATGGCCCTACCCCATGGGTCCTTGGTACCGGAGAGAAACAATTAGACTTACACACCACAATTACTATACCCCGCAATGCCTCCTTCCCTCTGAAAATGCTCGTCGACAGCGGATCCTCTGGGTCTCTCATCGACAAGCGTTTGGTAGAGAAACTGGGCATACCCAGAATCAAACTCCCTCACCCCAAGCTCCTCGTCAATGCAGACCACTCGATGAATGAGCGTATCACACACGTCATCCGACTGGACTTGGGCATCGGTCCTGTCAAAGACATGGTCGTCTTCGCTGTTGCCAACCTTGGGAAAGCTGGGGCGTTCCTAGGGTTTGACTGGCTCGAGAGACTTAACCCTGTGATTGACTGGAAGAAACGCCATGCCACCTTCCCTGCCAACCCCTTGGCAACTACCGCCGAGCTAGACGATGGCGACAAAGTCCTATGGATCGATCTAGAAACCCGAGCCACTTCATTACGACCAAATCCACCAGACGCGAAAGCTGATCCACTGACCCAAGTACCGCCTCACCTACATGAATTTGCTGATGTCTTCCTCAAAGAGGGCTTTGACGAGCTTCCACCCCACCGCGAATGGGACCATGCCATTGAACTGGTACCAGGTGCCAAGCTCCAAGACTGCAAGTTGTACCCCCTTTCCCCTGGTCAACAATGTGAGCTCGACACCTTCATTGAAGAAAACTTATCTTCCCAGTGGATCCGCTCCTCCAAGTCTCCCCTCGCCTCCCTGTTCTTCTTTATTAAGAAGAAAGATGGCTCCCTTCGACTGGTCCAGGACTACTGATACCTCAATTCAATCACGATAAAGAATAAGTACCCCCTACCTTTGATTTCGGACCTCATCGACAAGTTGAAGGACGCGACTATATTCACGAAGTTCGACGTCCACTGGGGATATAATAACGTGCGTATATGACCAGGGGACGAGTGGAAGGCTGCATTCAAAATGAATCGAGGGTTATTCGAGCCATGTGTCATGTTCTTCGGGCTGACGAACTCGCCTGCAACCTTTCAAGCCATGATGAACACAATATTTGTGGACGAGATACAAGAAGGACACATAGTCATCTATCTTGACGACATTCTGATCTTCTCCAACAATTTAGACGCCCACCGCACACTGGTAACACGCGTCCTAAACAAACTTCGACTCCACAAGCTGTACCTCAAACCGGAGAAATGCAACTTTGAGAAGACTTCGGTGGATTACTTGGGGATGGTAGTGGGCGGCGGCGAGATACGAATGGAGGAAAAGAAGGTGGAAGCAATCCGAGGATAGAAACCCCCATCACGGAAGAAGGAGCTGCAGCGTTTCCTTGGCTTTGTGAACTTCTACCATAAGTTCGTCAAAGACTTCTTCAAAATAGCCCGTCCTTTGCACGACCTCACGGGGAACTTACCTTGGGAGTGGCTACCCCACCATCAGTCCGCCTTCGACCAACTGAAACATGCCATCTCGGATGCGACGATCCTTCATACCCCCCGCGATGCTGGATGCTTTAAGATCGAGGCAGATAGTTCCGACTTTGCAGTGGGTGGCACCCTCTCCCAGCTTCAGGATAGTCGTTGGAAACCGCTAGCCTTCCTATCAAAATCCCTATCCCCTGCCGAACGTAATTATGAGATCTACGACAAGGAACTTCTGGCGATCGTCACATGCCTGGAGGAATGGCGTCACTATGTCCTGGGTGCCACGGAACAGTTTGAGGTCTGGAGCGACCACAAGAACCTGGAATACTTCCGACTACCTCAGAAAATCAACCGTCGACAGGCCCGCTGGGTCTCGATGCTCGCGGACTATGATTTTTCATTACACCATCTGCCAGGTTCCCACAACTCCGCGGCCAATGCTCTATCATGGCTACCCAACCACAACGACGGTTTGGGTGATAATGCTGAAGTTGTAGTGTTGAAGGCCGACTATTTTATGACTAGAGTGACGGAGGAGGACGACTCCCTTGAACGGCGAGTCCGGAGTGCCCAGACATGAGATGCTGTGGCAATGAGGAATCTAGCCACAAAACCGGAGCATTGGAGAGTTGATGAAGAGGGTACTGTGTGGGTGAAGGATAGACTATATGTCCCAAAGGACGACCATCTCCATGGCGAGATCCTCAAAGCTCACCATGATTCCCCTCTTGCAGGTCACCCCGGCCGTCACAGAACCCAAAACCTGGTGGAACGCACATTCTTCTGGCCTGGCCTATCTCGAGATGTCCACAAGTATGTCAACGGCTGCGCATCCTGCCAGACAAACAAGACATCACGCCTCCCGTCATCGACAGCATTACATTCGCACTTACCTCCTACACAACCTTGGGAAGTTGTGTCCGTTGACCTAGTCGGTCCTCTCCCAAGCTCACAGGGTAACGATGCCATCTTTAACATCGTGGACCATCTGTCGAAGATGGTGATAGCCATCCCGACCTCTGTGACCCTGACTTCCCCTCAACTCGCCGCCCTGTACCGCGAAAAGGTCTTCCCTTTCTTCGGCATCCCGAAGAAGATCATATCGGATTGGGGTCCCTAATTCGCGAGCGAGTTTATGCGTGACATTTGCCATGTGCTGGGAATTGAGCGGAACATCTCGACGGCTTACCACCCCGAGACGAACACCCAGGTCGAACGCATGAACCACGAGGTTGCACAATACCTGTGGATGTACGTCAACTACCATCAGGATGACTGGGCGGAGTGGCTACCTCTCGCTCAATTCGCGCTGAACAACAGGACGAGCAGTTCGACAGGCGAATCCCCTTTTTTCCTCAACCACGGCAGACACCCGCATATGCCTCACATCCACAACATCTGAGTGAAGAAGGAGGGAGCCATCCAGTTTGGAGAGCGAATCTGAAGAACGATGCGGGAAGCAGAGGAAGCAATGAAGCGAGCCTTGCGTATCTCAGGCGAGTCATTCAACAGACACGTATGGCCAACCACCAGGTTCGCCCCCGGTGACTTGGCTTACATCGAGGGGACCAACATACGGACCACCCGCCCCTCCAACAAACTCACCCAACGCCGCTATGGTCCCTTTGAGGTCCTCCGTCAAGTCAACGAAACCTCCTATGAACTGAAACTACCGGACACGTGGCGACTAAAGCACCCCATCTTCCACCGAAACCTCCTATTCTGACATCGCGAAGGCCACTCCCCGCAACAACGCGCCCTCCCACATAATCCACCACCCTCTCTCAACAATGCCGGTGAAGAGGTCTATGATGTCGAAGCCATTGCGAACTCAAGGAGAGCAAGCAAAGCAAAAGGAGGAGTGGAGTACTTGGTGAAATGGCTGGACTATGGGGAGGAGGAGAATACATGGGAACAAGGCTCAAATCTCGTCAATCCAGAGGTACGGAGCCTCATCGCCAAGTTCCACGCCACACATCCGAACGCGTACTGCCCCTTGGAGAACAGAGCTGGCTGATGAGGACATCAGCCTTAGATGGGGGGGTGATATCATGGGATGTACGCTCTTATTTCACTTCTTTCTTCTTATCCCTCCATTTCCTCGTACTTTCCCCGTTCCTCGTCACACTGTTGCTTAAGCAACCGATATTTCATATTCATTTCCTTTGCCATTGTTTGGTCTTCCGTCCATATATACCATTGCCCTGCGCCACGCCCGTTCCCCAGCAATTATATTCTTCATTGCTGGTGAACAGGTGCGCATTCCTATCCTACTCTACTTATGTATCTAATATATATTCTTCGTTGCTGGTGAACAGTCATCCATAAGCCTATCGAGACATCTTGCTCGGGTTTCGTGGACCTTGTCTGATTCACCCCTGATAATCCTGGTGGACAGAATTGTAAAGCTCCTGAACATCTACACTGCTAAGTCCGTCTTCATAATTTCCGCACCCAACACATATAATAGCTTGTTCTCAAGATATGTCCTCCATTTGCCTCCTCCTACACACAAGTCTTCTTTCCGCTGCCCCACCCCTCACAACTATATTGAACAAAAAGCCCAAGAAGTCTCAGGCTGCAAAAGAAAACCTTGCACCACCCAAGGCAGGCAAGAGTGTGAAAGCTGCTGAGAAGGCTCGAACCGCCTCGAAAGGTTGTTGCCCTGCTTCCTCATTGGTGAAGTCTGATCTTTTTGCAGAGACCCTCAAGAAGGTAAAGACCGTGATCAATCCCAAAGTTCTGGACAAAGGTTTGTCTAAAATTTGTCTATAATTTCCATTTGATTACTTTCTCTATCAGGAGCTAGTCTCCGTACAAGCAAGACTGGTAAGACAACTGGTAAGAACCCCGGAAAGAAGACCTCCAATCCAACGGACGAAGATGAAGAATTGGCCCAGCTTCGTGGTATGTACCATGCACCTCCCATTTTCTATAATTCACATATTATACAAATGCAGCCTGAATTGAGCTCTACAAGAAGGAAATACAGGGCTACTGAACAACTGCTACAATGAACAATGCCGCAGAAACCAAGATACCCCGCCCTTTGACTGCCCGTAAATTCAATCTTCAGGAGAAGATGAATCTTGGAAGTAACGCGAGCCTATTCAAAGCAATTCAGGTGAGTGCTTCTTCTCCATTAGTGCCATTGTTCTAATTGCTGGCTAGCATACTGTGAGACACCACGTTGACAGGGCCAGACTCAACCATTCTATCATATGGCACCAACAGCCAAAGAAAGACATTGTCACAATTTGCAACCTAGTGAGCTTTCAACTCTTTTTACCCTATATACTTTACTGAAATGCTGGCTCCGAGAATGAGGAAGAGGATGAGGACAGAGAAGGGATGAAGGCTGTTGCCACCACCTGCACAATTCATGCCAAGGCCATCTGCCAGTGTAACAAGGCTGGCTCCGACAGCGATGATGTCAGCACAGATACCTGTGTGTGCAACATCAGTAGGAAAAAGGTCAAGAACACCATTAATGAGGGCAGCTGGGGATCGGGGCATGATGCCGATGTCAAGTAAAGGTATGTTTTTGGTTTCTCCATCATACTACACAATGGTTCATCTTCGTCACCTTCAATAGTAAATTTATGTTGCGCGCATCCAAATTATATCGCATAGCTCCTGTTGAAATTGTCTGTTTTTTATTTTTCTTTTGTACTTCATTCTTGCTATATTGAATATAGTAAATTCACGTTATATGTCCAATTATATGCAACTAGTGGGGCATTTTTAATACATTTTATTTATTGGAAAAACGCATGGTATTCGGACTGAGTCTCGATTGGAATTTGAGGTGACCAAGATGATAAATCGTGCAAGATAATGGTCTAATTTTAATTAAGACACAAAAAACATGTGAAATTTAATTATATGTTAAAGTAATGAATGCTTCAAAAACTATACAAGTTTTGTCCAACTAACTAATGAATTGTTAGGTTCTTTTTATCTCACGAAACTATTGATTTTCAGCCCTTTAATAAGGGAGTGAATTGGCTAATTATTCATCATTTGGTGGCTAAATTACTTGATATTTAATGTAGGAAACCACTATGCTGAAATTTGTATCCTTTAAGTTCCAC
>Ga0307516_10007717_pt1 | contig 12308 bp, 10 predicted proteins | sample 19_EM_MG_FD_203310 | JGI IMG/M metagenome (GOLD analysis project Ga0307516, IMG submission 203310) | Populus trichocarpa ectomycorrhiza microbial communities from riparian zone in the Pacific Northwest, United States - 19_EM | ecosystem: Host-associated > Plants > Roots > Unclassified | place...
CCCTCCCCGCAAGGGGGAGGGGAGCATCTGCAGCCCTGCTCACCTTACAGGGGCCAAGTCTACTGGGACCAAGTCTACAGGGACCAAGTCTCTCATGACCCACCCCGGCGAGCAGTTCTATCCGCAAGGCGTCCATTGGGACGATCCGCTTCCGCGCGGCTCGCTGCCTGATCTGTTGTCGCAGGCGGCGCGGGACTACGGCGATCGGCCCGTGCTCGAATTCCGCGATTCTCCCATCACCTATGCCGGGCTGGAAAGCATGGTCGAGGTCGCGGCCTCGGCCTATTTGCGTGCAGGCTACGGCAAGAACAGCTCGGTCGCGCTGTTCCTCGGCAACTCGCCGGATCATCCGATCAATTTCTTCGGCGCGCTGAAGGCCGGCGCCCGCATCGTACATCTGTCGCCGCTCGACGGCGAGATCGCGCTGTCGCACAAGCTCACCGATTCCGGCGCGCGCGTGCTGGTGACGAGCAACCTGTCGGCGCTGCTGCCGACCGCGCTGAAGTTCTTTGCCTCCGGGCTGATCGATCGCCTGATCGTGTGCGAGGACGATCACTGGGGCAAGGTCGGCACGCCGCAGACCGCGCTGCCCGACAATCCCGCCATCATCACGCACCGCCAGTTCATCGACGGCGCCGCCAGGCCGACGCAATGGCCGGATATCTCCGCCGATGACGTCGCGCTGTTGCAATATACCGGCGGCACCACGGGCCTGCCGAAGGGCGCCATGCTCACGCACGGCAATCTGACCGCGGCGGTGTCGATCTACGACGTCTGGGGCAAGCCGGCGCGCGCCGAGCGCAACGCCATCGAGCGCGTGATCTGCGTGCTGCCGCTGTTCCACATCTATGCGCTGACGGTGGTGCTGCTGTCGTCGATCCGCCGCGGCAATCTGATCTCGCTGCATCAGCGCTTCGATGTCGAGGCGGTGATGCGCGATATCGAGGTCAAGCGCGCGACCTATTTCCCCGGTGTGCCGACGATGTGGATCGCGATTGCGGGCTTGCCCGATCTCGACAAACGCGATCTGTCATCGCTCGCCGCCGCCGGCTCCGGCGGCGCGCCGCTGCCGGTCGAAGTGGCGAAGATCTTCGAGCGCAAGGTCGGGATGAAGCTGAAGAGCGGCTGGGGCATGACCGAGACCTGCTCGCCCGGCACCGGCCATCCCAAGGAGGGGCCGGAGAAGCCCGGGTCGATCGGGCTGATGCTGCCCGGCATCGAGATGGACGTGGTGTCGCTGCAGGACCCGGCCAGGGTGCTCGGCGTTGGCGAGGTCGGCGAGATCCGCATTCGTGGGCCCAACGTCACCAAGGGTTACTGGAACAAGCCGAAGGAGACCGCGGAGGCCTTCGTGGGCGACCGCTTTCTCACCGGCGACATCGGCTACATGGATTCCGACGGCTATTTCTTCCTGGTCGACCGCAAGAAGGACATGATCATCTCCGGCGGCTTCAACGTCTATCCGCAGATGATCGAGCAGGCGATCTACACCCATCCTGCCGTGCACGAGGTGATCGTGATCGGAATCCCCGACGCCTACCGCGGCGAGGCGGCGAAGGCCTTCATCAAGCTCCGCGACGGTGCCGCGCCGTTCACGCTGGACGAGTTGCGCGCGCATCTCACGGGCAAGCTCGGCAAGCACGAACTGCCCGCCGCGCTGGAATTCGTCGCTGAACTGCCGCGCACGCCCGTCGGCAAACTCTCGCGCCACGAATTGCGCCGGCAGCAACCGTCGCAGAGCACGACGCTGCAACAGCACCATGCAACAGGACGGTTCTGATCTAGCAGCCGGTCATCACCATTCGCTCACAGGAGGATCCGATGGATCTCAGCTTCAGCAAGGAAGAACTGGCGTTTCGCGAGGAAGTCCGCGCCTTCTTCAGGGATCACGTGCCGCCGGAGACGCGGCGCAAACTGGTCGAGGGCCGCCACCTCTCCAAGGACGAGATGGTGACCTGGTGGCGTATCCTCAACAACAAGGGCTGGGGCGTCTCGCACTGGCCGCAGGAATATGGCGGAACGGGGTGGACCTCCGTGCAGCACTACATCTTCAACGAGGAACTGCAGATGCATCCGGCGCCGGCGCCGCTCGCCTTCGGCGTCAGCATGGTCGGTCCCGTGATCTACACCTTCGGCAACGAAACGCAGAAGAAGCAATATCTGCCGCGCATCGCCAATGTCGACGACTGGTGGTGCCAGGGCTTCTCGGAGCCGGGCTCCGGCTCCGACCTCGCCTCGCTGAAGACCAAGGCCGAGCGCAAGGGCGACAAGTACATCGTCAACGGCCAGAAGACCTGGACCACGCTGGCCCAATACGCCGACATGATCTTCTGCCTCTGCCGCACCGATCCCAGTGCGAAGAAGCAGACCGGCATCTCCTTCATCCTGATCGACATGAAGTCGAAGGGCATCACGGTGCGGCCGATCCAGACCATCGACGGCGGCCACGAGGTCAACGAGGTGTTCCTCGACGACGTCGAGGTGCCGGTTGAAAATCTGGTCGGCGAGGAGAACAAGGGCTGGGATTACGCCAAATTCCTGCTCGGCAATGAGCGCACCGGCATCGCGCGCGTCGGCGTCTCCAAGGAGCGCATCCGCCGCATCAAGGAGCTGGCCTCGAAGGTCGAGTCCGGCGGCAGGCCCGTGATCGAGGACCAGAACTTCCGCGAGAAGCTCGCGGCCGTCGAGATCGAGCTGAAGGCGCTCGAGCTGACGCAGCTGCGCGTCGTCGCCGACGAAGGCAAGCACGGCAAGGGCAAGCCCAATCCGGCCTCCTCGGTCTTGAAGATCAAGGGCTCGGAAATCCAGCAGACCACCACCGAGCTGCTGATGGAGGTGATCGGACCGTTCGCCGCGCCCTATGACGTGCATGGCGACGACGACAGCAACGAGACCATGGACTGGACCGCGCAGATCGCGCCGAGCTATTTCAACAATCGCAAGGTTTCGATCTACGGCGGCTCCAATGAGATCCAGCGCAACATCATCACCAAGGCGGTGCTGGGGCTGTAGGCGGAAGGGCGCAACAACAACAGGTGTCGTCCCCCGCCTTGTGCGCAATTGCGCACTGGAGCGGGGGACCCAGTACGCCGCGGCGGTTGAGGTTTTTACGAAAGCGCCTGTGGTTACTGGATCCCCGCTTTCGCGGGGATGACAGTGGAGTTTCGGGCAACTGCAGGGGCAAGAGCATTGCCCGCGCTGAATTCAAGAGAGAGTAACAAGAAATGGATTTTGATCTGTCCGAGGAGCAGCGGCTTCTGAAAGAGAGCGTCGAGGGTCTGTTGAACGACGCCTACGACTTCGACAGCCGCAAGACATACATGGCGGAGAAGGGCGGCTGGTCCAGGGCGATCTGGAGCAAGCTCGCCGAGCAGGGCCTGCTCGGCCTGCCGTTTTCGGAAGATGACGGCGGCTTCGGCGCCGGTGCGGTCGAGACCATGATCGTGATGGAGGCGCTCGGCCGCGCGCTGGTGCTGGAGCCTTATCTCGCGACCGTGGTGATCGGCGGCGCCTTCCTGCGCCATGGCGGTTCGGCCGCGCAGAAGGCCGCCCACATCCCCGGCATCATCGACGGCAGCAAGACGTTTGCATTTGCGCAGCTCGAAAAGAACTCGCGCTACGACCTCAACGACGTCAGCACCTCGGCCAAGACCAAGGGCGACGGCTGGGTCATCGACGGCGAGAAATTCGTCGTGCTCAACGGCGAGAACGCCGATACGCTGATCGTCACCGCGCGCACCAGGGGCGCGCGCCGCGACTTGAGCGGCGTCGGCGTGTTCCTGGTCCCGGCCGATGCCAAGGGCGTATCGCGGAAGGGCTATCCGACCCAGGACGGCCTGCATGCGGCCGACATCACCTTCACCGGCGTCGAGGTGGGCGCGGATGCGGCGATCGGCGATCCCGACAACGCGTTGCCGCTGATCGCGCGCGTGGTCGATGAAGCCCGCACCGCGATCTGCGCGGAAGCCGTTGGCGCGATGGATGAATCGCTCAAGACCACGGTCGAATATCTGAAGACGCGAAAGCAGTTCGGCGTGGCGATCGGCAGCTTCCAGACCCTGCAGCACCGCGCCGCCGACATGTTCGTGGCCGTCGAGCAGGCGCGCTCGATGTCGATGTTCGCGACCATGGCGTCCGAGTTCGACGATGCGAAAGAGCGCGCCACCGCGGTCGCGGCGGCCAAGGTGCAGATCGGCAAATCGCTGAAGTTCGTCGGCCAGCAGTCGATCCAGCTCCATGGCGGCATCGGCATGACCCAGGAGGCCAAGATCGGCCACTACTTCAAGCGTCTCACCATGATCGAGAACACCTTCGGCGACAGCGAATACCTGCTCCGCCGCGTCAGCGACGCCGGCGGGCTGGTATAGGCAAGGGCGTCATTCCGGGCACGGATTTGGCCCGTCATTCCGGGGCGATGCGAAGCATCGAACCCGGAATCTCGAGATTCCGGGTCTGGTCCTTCGGACCATCCCGGAATGACGAACTCACCGCCGTCATTGCGAGCGAAGCGAAGCAATCCATCGTGCCGCGGACAAGGACCGGATTGCTTCGTCGCTGGCGCTCCTCGCAATGACGAGGAGGGAGGACATAATGAAAAACACCCCGTTCGATCTCACCGGTCAGGTCGCCATCGTCACCGGCTCCAGCCGCGGCATCGGCCGCGCCTCGGCGGAATTGCTGGCGAGCCTCGGCGCCAGGGTGGTGATCTCGAGCCGCAAGGCCGACGCCTGCGAGGCCGTCGCCGATGGCATCCGCAAATCGGGCGGCGACGCCCATGTCATCGCCTGCAACATCTCGCGCCGCGACGAGGTCGAAGCGCTGGTCGCCGGCACCACCAAGCATTACGGCAAGATCGACATCCTGGTCTGCAACGCCGCGGTAAACCCGTATTACGGCCCGCTGCTCGACATCACGGACGAGGCCTTTGACAAGATCATGGGCTCCAACGTCAAGAGCAACCTCTGGCTCTGCGCGCGCGCGATCCCGCAGATGGCGGCGCGGGGCAAGGGCTCGGTGATCATCATCTCCTCGATCGGAGGCCTGCGCGGTTCGACCGTGATCGGCGCCTACGGCATTTCCAAAGCGGCGGATTTCGCGCTGTGCCGCAGCCTCGCCGGCGAATGGGGCCCGCAGGGCGTGCGGGTCAATTGCGTGGCGCCGGGCCTGGTCAAGACCGATTTCGCCCGCGCGTTGTGGGAGGACGAGGAGCGGTTGAAGCGCCGCTGCGCCACCACGCCGCTGCGACGGATCGGCGAGCCGCATGAGATCGCCGGCGCCGTGGCCTATCTCGCCTCCGACGCCTCCACCTTCATGACCGGCCAGACCATCGTCATCGACGGCGGCGTCACCACCGCCTCGGCGTAGCCTCTTACCCTCCCCTGGAGGGGGAGGGTCGGTGCGCATGGAGCGAAGCGAAATGCGCAACGGGGTGGGGTGATCTTTCAATTCTGCCAGCGTTCGTAACGAGAGACTGTCACCCCACCCCGCCGCTCTCCGGACGACGCTTTCGCGTCGCCGTGTTCGCGTCGACCCTCCCCCTCCAGGGGTAAGAAGCAGCGCGTCCCGCGCGTATTGACGAACCCTTCCCAATCCGCTTGCTTTGGCGCCTCAACAAATCAAAACAAGCCGACCCAATCATCCGGGAAGCAAACGCCAGGAACCAATCTCATGTCTTTCGTGCTGGCCATCGATCAGGGCACCACATCCTCGCGCGCGATGGTGTTTCGCAGCGACATTTCCATCGCCGCGTCAGCGCAACAGGAATTTCCGCAGCATTTCCCGGCCTCGGGCTGGGTCGAGCACGAGCCCGAGGACATCTGGACCTCGACCGTGATGGTCTGTCGTGACGCGCTGGAGAAGGCGGGGCTGACGGCGAAGGACATCGCCGCGATCGGCATCACCAACCAGCGTGAGACCACCGTGGTGTGGGACCGCGCCACGGGACAGGCCGTGCACCGCGCCATCGTCTGGCAGGACCGCCGCACCGCCGACGTCTGCGCGAAGCTCAAGGCCGAGGGACATGAGCCCGCGATCTCGGCGAAAACCGGCCTGATCATCGATCCCTATTTCTCCGGCACCAAGGTGGCCTGGATCCTCGACCACGTCCCCGGCGCGCGCGAACGCGCTGATCGCGGCGAACTGCTGTTCGGCACCGTCGATTGCTATCTGTTGTGGCGGCTGACCGGCGGCAAGGTGCACGCGACAGATGCCACCAACGCCTCGCGCACCCTGATGTTCGACATCCACAGGGGCGCGTGGGACGATGAGCTGTTGAGCATCCTGCGCGTGCCGCGCTCGATGCTGCCCGAGGTGAAGGATTCGTCTCACCCCTTCGGCGAGTCGACGCCCGATCTGTTCGGCGGCGCGATCGCGATCTGCGGCATCGCCGGCGACCAGCAGGCCGCCACCATTGGCCAGGCCTGCTTTGCGCCGGGCATGATGAAGTCGACCTACGGCACCGGCTGCTTCGCGCTGCTCAACACCGGCACCACGCCGGTCGTCTCCAGCAACAAGCTGCTCACCACCATCGCCTATCAGCTGAACGGACGCCGCACCTACGCGCTCGAAGGCTCGATCTTCGTCGCGGGCTCGGCGGTGCAGTGGCTGCGCGACGGGCTCGGCATCATCAAGCACGCCGCCGAGACCGGCCCGCTCGCCGACAAATCCGACTCGCTGCAGTCGGTCTATCTGGTGCCGGCCTTTGTCGGCTTGGGGGCGCCCTACTGGAATCCGCGCGTGCGCGGCGCGCTGTTCGGGCTGACCCGCAACACCGGCCCCGCCGAACTGGCGCATGCCGCGCTGGAGAGCGTCTGCTACCAGACCTTCGACCTGTGGGCGGCGATGCGCGCGGACTGGCCGGATTCGAAAGCCGCCAACATCGTGCTGCGCGTCGACGGCGGCATGACCGCGTCGGACTGGACCATGCAGCGATTGGCTGACCTGCTCGATGCGCCGGTGGATCGCCCGATGATCCAGGAAACCACGGCCCTGGGCGCCGCCTATCTCGCGGGGCTGCAGGCCGGCGTCTATCCCGAGCCGGAAAAATTCGCCGACAACTGGCGGCTCGAACACCGCTTCCGCCCCGTCATGAGCGCCGCCACCCGCGAACGCAAGCTGAAGGGCTGGGCGCGGGCCGTGAAGGGCGTGCTCGCCAGCGACGAGGGCGAGGGGTAGGCATCACCGCTCGGGTCGTCCGGCCTCATGGTTCGAGATGCATCGCAAGAGCGATGCTCCTCACCACGAGGGTCTCAGACCTCATCCTGAGGAGCATCGCGGAACGCGATGCGTCTCGAAGGATTGAGGCCTCCGATCCCTCCCTCCGCGAGCGAAGCGAGTGGTGGGGAGGGTCGGTTCGCCTCGCGTCAGCGAAGCGAACCGGGGTGGGGGGTGTCGCCATCACGGGACAGCCCATCACGGGACAGCCCCCATCATCCTCACTGCAGGAACGCCAGCAGGTCGGCATTGACCTGCTTCATATGCGTCACGAACAGCCCGTGCGGTCCGCCCGGATAGACCTTCAGCACCGCGCCCTTGATGCCCTGCGCGGTGCGCCGTCCGGTGATCTCGAGCGGCGCGGAATGATCGTTGTCGCCGTGCAGGATCAGCACCGGCCGATCGATCTTCGCCAGCACCGGTCGCAGATCCGTCGTGACCATGGCGCGGCCGGTCGCCAGCGCGACCGGGATCGGCATCTCGCGCATCATCTCGGCGACCCATTCCATCATCTGCACGGAGGTCTCCGGCGTGAAGAAGGGCAGCTTGTTGTCTTCGATCCATTTCGGGAAGTCGCTGGCCCACGCCGCCCAGGTCTGCTCGAAATACGCTTGCGGCGCGCCGTAGGCGTTGTCGGCCGTCTGCAGCACGAACGGCGTTGTCGGGCCCAACAGCGCAATCTTCGAGATCCGCTCCGTGCCGTGCCGGTCGAGATAATGCAGGATCTCGTTGCTGCCCATCGACATGCCGACCAGCGCCACGTCATGCAGGTCGAGCTGCTCGATCACGTCGGCGAGATCGTCGGCCAATGAGTCGAGATCGTAACCGCCGTTGGGAACGTCGGAGCGACCGTGCCCGCGCCGGTCGAAGGCGATGCAGCGCAGCCCGCGCTGGCCGAGGTCGGCGATCTGATAGGTCCACATCGCGCTCGACAGCGCCCAGGCGTGCACGAACAGCACCGGCCTGCCGCTGCCCCACTCCCGATGAAACAGCTCGACCCCGTCACGCGTGCGGATCTTGGGTGATGGCTTCGCCGGCGCCGCGGCGTCGGCTCGTTCGGTGATCGCGGCGGTGGTCGCGGCGGCGGTCAGCAGTAGGTCTCGTCGTTGCATGGGTGGCTCCTGGCATTGAATGGCAGGACCATGAAGGCTGCCGCGACGCGATCCAATTACGTCGCAGGTAAGCAAAGCGCCGGAGGCGATGCGATTGACTGGAGGCGTGCCCGGATCGGCGTGACGGGGGCCGCTGAACGCCAGCAAGCAAAAGCTGACCGAACGCGCCGCGCCGAAGACGGGCCAAGGCTCACAAGTCAAGGCTCACAAGCCAGTGCGATGATCCTAGTGTTGTGTTTCTGACACTCGTACCGCCGTCATTCCGGGGCGCGCCATTTGGCGCGAACCCGGAATCCAGAGGTGATGGCTAAGAGATTCCGGGTTCCTGCTGCGCAGGCCCCGGAATGACTGAAGCAATCGTTAGAGTCAGAACACTAGGTCATGCTGCCCGGCATGAAGCATCGGACCAGGATTCTCCCGTCGTACCGCAAGGGCCAGACCATTGTGCGGCCTGCGCGGTTCGGTTCGGTGATGACGGCATCGTCGGGAACATCGATCCAGATGTTCTCCAGACGAACCCGGAAGTGGCCTTCTTTTGATTCCCAGTCGGGGTCTGCAACGCTTTCACCATCGGCGAACGAGCAGCAGAGTCCTCTGCCGCTCGCAAGATGATCGAACCATGACTTTAGCGGTGAATTGGCGTAGCGGCCATCGAGATCGCGCGCTGCCACGCCGCCAATGAGGGACGCAACTATCGTACTGAAGGTCAGACCAAACACGATGCGTTTCATTTGCCACGCTCCTGAATGTCGAACTCAGCCCCGTCTTGTCCTAAGCAATCTTCATGCCGCTCCTGTGCGAATCGCCGGCTTATTATAGCGCCGGATCATGGTCGCCGCATCTGGCGGAAGAATGACCAACCAATGATCGCGTCGGTCGCGCCGTCGTGATCGACGGCGACGCACCGTAAATTCACGGAGTGCGCATCGGTCACGCAGTGTTTGAGGTAGAAGGTGCCAACTTGCTGTCAACGCAAGAAATGGTATCTGAGAGCTAAGCCTGAACCCATGCTCTCCTCCTGGGCCGTGCGATTCCCTTCCGTCCGCCATCCGCTAATGCAGCGGCCTATCGCTGGATTGGATTTGCTTCCGCGTCATCTCGATTGCCTTGTTGTAGTCGGTGATCGCCGCCGCGTTCTCATGGTTTCTGCCATGCGCCCTGCTGCGCCAGCGGTAGGCTTCGGCGTTGTCGGGATCGAGCTCGATCTCCCGGGTGAAAGCGGCAATCGCGCGATCGAATTCGCCCTTGTCGATGTATGAGTTTCCCAGCCATTCATAGGCGCGGGCGTTGTTCGGTTCGGTCTCGATCCAGGCGGCGAAGTCCGCGATGGCACGCGTTTGGTCGCCATTGGCCCGATGGATCATTCCCCGGATACGATGTCCGTCGGCCGATCTCGGGTTGATGTCGATCGCCTTGCTGAGTTCGGCAAAGGCATGTTCCCCGTCGCCGTTGTGCAAATAGGTTTCTCCGCGAAGCGCGTAGGCATAGGCGCATTTTGGATCGAGCTCGATCCATCGGCTGAAATCGGCGATGGCATGGCGAAAGTCGCTCTTTTGCGCAAACGCAATGCCGCGGACGCGGTAGCCGTCGAAGCCACCTCTGGGCTCGATCTCGGTCGCCTTGCCGAAATCGGCAAAAGCCAGCCCCAGCTCGCGGTTCTTCGTATGCAGGAAGCCGCGAGAGATGAAGGCCAGGGCGTTGCTGGGTTCGAGCTCCAGGGCCCTCGTGGTGTCGGCAATCGCGCCGGTCAGATCGCCCTTGTTGCCGCGGGCGATGCCGCGGTTGAGGTAGGCCGCGGCAACATTCGGATCGATCTCCAGCGCCTTGCTGGCATCAGTGATGGCCCGATCGTTATCCTCCTTGCTGCCATAGGCCGCGCTGCGGGCCACATAGGCCGCGGCGAGGTTCGGGTCGATCTTGAGCGCCTCATTGTCGTCGGCGATGGCGTCGTCGAAATCGCGCTGCGGCCAATGCGCCGTTCCCCTGAGGATGTAAGCGCTGGCGCGCTCGCGCCCGGACAGGCGGCCCTGGTCGAGCAGGCGGCTGCAGGCGGGGATGACGAGATGGTCGGCATCTTCCGCCCGGCACTGCCGCCAATCCTGAACGCTCTGCGCCAGGGCACCACAAGGCAGAGACGCCAGCATCAACGCAACCAACAACGCTCTCATGAGCCGAGTTTCCCAACCTGTGTCCGACGGAGCCTTGTCAAAGGGGCTCGTCGCAGGCGTCAATCTACGGATGCATTTGTGGCGGTTGCAAGATTTTACCGTTGCCGGTCATGGTGTAGACTCGATCCATCGTCCTCTTCGGTTAATTTGAGCCATGACCCTGCCCGACGGCTATTCCGACGTTCCACCCGGCAAGATCGCTGCGGTCGTCACGCATCTGGAGATGACCGCGCGCCCGCCGCTGCCGCCCGATCCGCAGGGCACATGGACCTTGCGCCGGGTCGACCATCCCGACCTCGACTGGTTTCGCGACCTTTATCGCCGCGTCGGCGAGGAGTGGCTGTGGCTCTCGCGGTTGCGCATGAGCGATGCCGAACTCGCCGCGATCATTCATGCGCCTCGCGTCGAGGTCTATGCCTTGATGCACGACGGCCGTGACGAGGGCGTGCTTGAACTGGATTTTCGCGCACCAGACGAGTGCGAACTCGTGTTCTTCGGCGTCACCGCGAACCTGTTCGGCTCTGGCGCCGGGCGCTTCCTGATGAATCGCGCGCTGGAGCGGGCATGGTCGCAAGCCATCAAGCGCCTCTGGGTGCACACCTGCAGCTTCGATCATCCGAACGCGCTGGCGTTCTATCAGCGCGCGGGTTTCCGCCCATTCCGGCGCCAGGTCGAAATATCAGATGATCCGCGCCTCGACGGGACCTTGCCGCGCGATGTCGCGAGGCATGTGCCGATCATGGAATGACTGGGCCAAGCCTCATTCGTGGTCATCCCCCGCGGGGTATGACAGGATAGTGTCAGCCAAAAAGGAGAGTTCAACCCCCATGTTCCTGATCGGCCAATACGACTCCCCCTTCGTCCGCCGCGTCGCGGTTGCGCTGCGGCTTTACGGTCTCGCCTTCGAGCACAAGCCGTGGTCGACCTTCGGCAATGCCGAGACCATCGCGCCGTATAATCCGCTGCGACGCGTGCCGACCCTGGTGCTCGACGACGGCGAGGCGCTGATCGAGAGCACGGCGATCCTCGACTTTCTCGACGAACTGGTCGGGCCTGACAGGGCGATGATCGCTGAACGCGGGCCGGTGCGACGGCATCACCTGAAAATCTGCGCGCTGGGCTCGGGCCTTGCCGACAAGGCGGTCAGCCTGGTCTACGAGCGGGTGCTGCGCAAGGATCAGTTGAAACTCTGGGTCGAGCGCTGCGAGGCGCAGATCGGCGGCGTGCTGGCGGTGCTGGAGAAGGAGCGCGCGGGCGTGCCCACGCCGTACTGGTTCGGCGACACAATCGGCCATGCCGACATCATGGCGGCCTGCGCGCTGCGCTTTACCGGCGAGGCGCATCCGCATCTGTTCAATGCCGCGCGCTATCCGCGGCTGTCGGCGCACGCCGCCGCCTGCGAGGCGCTGCCGGTGTTCACCGAGATCGTGCAGCCGCTGGCGCCGCCGAGCGGGGACTGACGTCGCACTGGCTACGCGCCCATCCCTCCCCCGGCGAGCGTAGCGAGCGGCGGGGAGGGTGGCGCATCGTGCGACGCTGTCGCGTGCGCACGAGATTGCAGGGGGAGGTCACACTCGTGAGCGGTCGCGGCGCACAGGGCGAGCGGCAGTGTTGCGGACGGAGACGTCGTATGGTTCTGTCGCCCCGACGCTGGTGCCAGGTTCGTTTGCGTTATGCAGATGGCGTGATGATGGAATATTGCAGGTGATTTGCCCGACGAGACCGGGCAAGAACCCGTTATGGAGCTTGAGCAGCTCGGCGCGGTGCGACTTCGAGCCATGGCGCCATATTGGTGCAAAATCGTTGCAGGACAAGC
>Ga0307516_10007718_pt1 | contig 12307 bp, 11 predicted proteins | sample 19_EM_MG_FD_203310 | JGI IMG/M metagenome (GOLD analysis project Ga0307516, IMG submission 203310) | Populus trichocarpa ectomycorrhiza microbial communities from riparian zone in the Pacific Northwest, United States - 19_EM | ecosystem: Host-associated > Plants > Roots > Unclassified | place...
AGCACCGCCTTCGGTTGAAGAGAAACTCAAATACTATCACTATTGACTAACTACTATGTCTATTTAACTCGAAATTGACATTCCGTATACCGTTTTTACGGTCGTATGCCGTCAACACGGCCGTCCCATACCCGTTTGTCCTCAAGAATCTGACGGTACGGTTACGGGTCCGGCTGTTCCGTAACCGTACCCCACCCGTACCTATATGGCCGTACACCGTATACGGTACGGCGTACAGCCCTATTATTTGGACCAATGACTGACGTCGGATAGAGTGTCGGCCATGAGGCCAGCAGGCGCCCGCTGATCATGCATAGTGTCGCCCCTCCATACAAGCAGGCCGTCGGGTATCGTCTCGTCGTCTGCTCACAAGATTCGTTCCTTTCCAACACCAGGCCTTGCGCTCGCTCTCAACCTAGCTCCTGATCAAATACAAGTACAAACAACATATTTCGTTCCCAGCAGCCAGAAGTTTAGGGATACAAGTGTCGCGTTTTGCCCGTAGTGTTTATAGAGAATAATGCAGTGAAAGTTATAGAATTGGACCTCACGGAGGTCTTTTATACCTAGAAGACATTTGTATCCTACCTACAAAGGCTGTACCGAAAAGCTATGTAAGTATAGTAAGTACTATGGTAATGGTCGAGTAGTCTACGTGTCCGTTTCACCAATTGAATGAACGCGTCGCCCAGCGACCGTTTGTATTCTCCGTTCCCAACAGTGTTCGGAATGACCCAAAAATCCAATCGGATTATCCACGGGCGTTGTCGACAAAATGAATAGCTCGTAAGTAATTACGCTCATTATCACTCCTGGCTCCAAGCGCCAATTTGAACGCGACATATAATGTATGAGAAGCAATAGAAATGTGTACCTAGAAGGGAGAGGTAAGAACGACAAAGGAAGAACCTACAAAAGGAGTGGTGCGGGCAGTGCATCGCCCACGCACGCATAGATCCTGAGATGGCCAGCTTTCTGTAGAAGCAGATTCGAACGATATGTCAGAATCCCGCGTGTAACTCGTTTGGTTCGGCGTCAATAAAGCAGTGCATTGGCTTTTAGGTTATCTCTTCCCCATGCGTATCCAGCGAGGACCGTTCAGGCTACCACTCGCTTTAAATTTGCGGATTGTCCACTTCCTCTGCCACCCACCGACTTGATAACGTACCATGATATCCATTCTTGCCTCGGATTACCTAGGCGCGAGTCCCATTATGATGGTTGCCATTATCATCTGCGTCGCTTTTGCCTTTCTCGTTCTACGTGACAGGTCTTATCGTCGACCCCGCACAACGAAATTTAGAGGTCCTCCAAGCAAGAGCTTCCTTCTCGGTGTCACCAAGGACCTCTTAGGCTCACCCAACCTGAGCAGCATATACGGGAACTGGGAGAAGACATACGGACCAGTCTATGAGATACCGTCCGGTTTAGGCTCTTCGATTTTCGTTCTACAAGATCCCAAGGCGATTATGGATTTGTTTTCAAAGGACACTACGATATACCACCAAACCAAGTTTGTCAAAGCCATGTTTAGGAATATTATGATGGTGAGCTTTTTCGACGGATCTCGTGAAGCAATTCTGAGTGGGTCATTTGATGGCAGGCCGGCGATGTACTGTTGATCATGGAAGGGGAGACGCATAAGAGGTTGGTTCTCGGGATATATCTTCCTGTCATGAGCGCTAATGCTTGTACCAGGCAACGGAGAGCTCTAGCATCTGCTTTCACGAATTCTGCCACCCAGAATCTCGCATCTGTCTTTTTGAATTCTGGATACAAGGTAAGAAAGAGGTTATTATACTGGCATGATGAAGTTGATGTCACTACGTTGCAGCTCAAAGCCGCGTGGGATTCGTCCTTCCAAGACAGCCCAAATGATGCATTAACCATTGAGGTTCAACGATGGTCAACCCTTCAATATCACTCTTAATCATTGAACCTCACCTCACTTCAATCAGGATGAATTATGTGACGTGCGATTCTCTCTTCGTCCCTCCATGCTCCTATCACGACCCTGGCCTTCCCATAATAGACTCGACAGCATCGGAATCGCTGGCTTCTCGCACGATTTTGGCTCCCTCAAGGGTAATATCTCGCCTGTGGTGGCCGCCGTTGATTCCTTCGGGTCTATCAAGCCTTCTTTCTTCCTGATCCTCAGCTTCGTCTTCGGGATGATCTTGCCGGGCTTGTCTACAAAGATTCCCAATCAACTCACGCGAATAATGAGGTCGCTTGGGAGTGGAGTTAGAGAAATCGCTAGTGACTTACTAGATAAAGCGATGAACGAGAAGGCTGAGGTCGGTGCGGGCGAGGTAGATCAGTCGATCATCGGTGCGCTTGGTGAGAAATGGCTTTTCTTGTAGAGAAATCGTACGCTGAAGATGATTGACAACACATGGTTAGTCAGATCTGTCAACTCGAGCTCCAAAAGTCGCATGTCGATAGACGAAGTCATGTCTCAAGTACGTGGTCGTATTTATATTCTTTCCGGGTCTCGACCCTCACCGAATCCCTAGATGGTGAAGAATTTCTCATACGTCACGATGAAAAGGTCAATTGACGACGTGCTTTGAAAGATACTTGTGATCTTGGCTGGCTATGAGACTACGGCAGGTGGGTTTTTGTCGTGCATCCTTCCAAGACTTGTCGGGTAACCTTCCCCTCCACGTCACAGGCACCCTAACAGTCGGTCCTCCCTTTCATCCTTCCCTTTTATTCTAATTTCTAAATTCTTCTACGAAGTGGGCTCTTATTGAACTCTCCCGTAACCCCGACGTGCAAGACACCCTACGTGCCGAGCTTCGAAGTGAGCTTGGCGCAACGGACGATTCCACATACAGCCAGCGCGTGAATGCCCTTCCCTACCTCGACGCGTTCACGTCTGAAGTACTGAGGACGCATCCCAGTGTGCCTGAGTTAACAAGGGAGGTGTGTAGTTGTGGCTTGTGCGACCTTTTGAATCTTCTTCCATTTTGGTAGGTCAATGTCGACGACACCCTCCCACTCACCCACCCCGTGCGCACCACCTCCGGCGAGCTTGTCGACACCATTTTCGTTGCTAAAGGCACTCTCATCCGCATCCCCATCATTGCCATCAACATGTCTGAGGAACTATGGGGAATTGACGCGGGCAGGTTTGACCCGGAACGGTGGATGGGTTTGAATTTGAATGAAGGAGGACACAGATTGACGGAGATACAGGGGTATAAACACTTGCTGACTTTCGTGAATGGACCGAGAATGTGTTTGGGGAAGAACTTTGCCATAACCGAGATCAAGGTCAGTGTTTATCTATCTCCCCGGTCTGCTGCAGCGGCGCTTATTATCCTCCCATCGTGGCTTTAGGTCGTACTGTCTGTTTTGGTATGCCACTTTACCTTTGAGCTGCCCAATGGACCCTCGACGAAGCTTCAAATGCATCCCACACTTATGATAAGGCCTAAGGTGGCTGGTGAGGATGGCCCGAATGTGCCGCTTGTTGTGAGACGGGTGGGGTTGTAATGGGGCAAATGATCATGAAAAGGAGAACTTAAGGACGGTCAAATTGGACAAAAATTAGTTAGCTCGCGGGAAATGGATATATGTATTGTCACATTGTAACCTCATGGTGCATTGCGCAATTGCACTGTCAGGACTAGGAGGGCACGACGCGACGCACGACGAAGGACGTGTTCATCCGGGCCGTCTTTTCGTGCCTGTGCACGTTGGCGGAGATGACGAGTTCTTCGATGGGCGTATGGTGCCAGCATGAACGAACGTATCGAACGTTGTCGTTGAGTCTGTATGGTGTGCATCATGAGAATTCGTGAGCGAGGCTTTCTCCTGTTCCGTAGCTTTGCGCGTTTTTCTGATGACGAGGCGGTTTAGACATCCGCGACTGTTTGGATGCACGACTAGAGCGCGGTTGAAGGGAGCGAGAGAGCTTGAGAGTTTCGGTGCGGAGAGGGCTGTAAGTGCACGCAAGTAAGTTGAGAATGAGAGGTGAGGGATAAGATATTGATGAAGATGAAGATGACTGACATCCGGAGTATGACCATGACAGCTCAGGGTTTTGAAGAGAATGACCTTGTATCAGGAGGGGGGCCCCCGATGGAGTCGACGTTGCGCGCACAGACGTAGTTGATTCTGACAGTGGAAAGCCGCGGCGCGTGCTACATGCCATTGAATCCATCCAGAAAACCCTGTATTCATCACAATTCCCCACGATGTCGATTGTGTGGAAATGGCGAGGAAGCTTTAGCTGGACTGGGTGGTCGATTTCAGAAACAGCTTTAGCTTGAGAGATAAGGAAGGAGCGAGGGGTCCATGTTAAGGAATGTGATCGAGGAAGGGAAGAGCTAATCGGGAGAATGATTCAGTGAACCAAGAACCGTCCACCTCGAGGACTTGAAACAAGTGACCTGGCCCATTCAAGGAGGCCTTTTCGGTTGACGTTAAGATCGAGCCCCTGGGGGCGTATGGTGCGTGAACTTGAATGATGTACACAATGCCTGACTCACCCCTCCCCCTCCATAGCAATGCCTCTGGAGACATGGATAGCAGGACCGTCGAAGGACCTTTACACGTGCCACGGTGGCTGAAGTATAATTTAATTTAGGTCTTTAATTTGTGAAGACTCAAGTAGTATCTAATATCATATGCCATCCAGCTTAAATGTCTTCGGGTCTTCGAGGAAAAAACAATAGCGCATTGTTGGAGTGGAGCCAAAGATGCAGCCGAAAGTAGGCTGTCACCTATGGAACACCGTACATGCCTCGGACAATGTCTGCATTGTCATTATCCTCATTAATATAGTGCCTTCCTGCCCAATTCTTGTCAAAAAGAAATTGAGGAAAGGAGGCATGGAATGGCTGGCTCGTCGGGTGTGATTGGATCTGGAGTTCTAGGACAGAGTGCAAGCCATGCGAAGTATGGTCGACTTGTCCAGGAAAACATAGGATAACTTGTAGAGATTCTACGCTTTCTGGGATAGAAATGACGTCGAAAACGAACCGGTGTTAGGAGACCTCCGAGCACGCGCAAAAGGAGGTCGGTGTTGGGATAGACTGAGAGGATTTATATACAAGTTCCGCGAATGCTGACGAGTGAGGTTTGTTCGAGTACGTCTCGCAGCCGATCAATGCATGAGGAATAATCTTCATCAACATGCTTCAGTACGGTGGAAGTATAGATGAAGTAACCACCAGGTCGATCGGCGAGCAGCTCGACAACCTCGTCGGGCACATATATATATAACTTCATGATCGCGACGTGCCTTTACGCCGAGTCGTGGATTGTGTTGAATCCGGTTCGAAGGAAAAGACGAACATCCTCTTGTGCTTGGTGGCCTCCACAGATCGATATTCTCGTGTTGGCGCTCATTGCGACTGTGTCGAAAAAGTGATATATTTGGGGTTCAGGCCGACTGAAAATTAGAAATCGGAGAGGGTGAGCGTGAGTATTCACAGGCTCGAGGATATGCAGCAGAAGCCTGGACTGATCCCCATCACATTTATCCAGACCGTCGACAACCACTGGAAAAGGCGGCGCTGGAGGTGAAGAGGAGGATGAGGGCGACAAAAGTGGTAGAACGAGCAGTTGCTTCTGAAATGTTGTTTGTAGAGGATTCGAATATTAATTCGCAGGGTCTCCTTTGACATTTGTACGGTTGTTCCTTAATGTTGCCCTGATCAAATACAAGTACAAACAACAAATTTCAAGATATCTATGCGCCGTGATTGTTTTCCCTCCTCTCTTCCTCCCCACTCGACATTTGACCACCTTCAAATCCGAGTGGTGAGGAAGAACGGCCCAAAATCCTTCAAAAATATTTTTTCTTGATGACTGTGTCCGACCGCAAACTGTTGTCTGTCCGACCCGTCTTGTCGCGCACTACGAGCCTTGCAGGTATTCACCCCGCGCTTCCCGTCACGGCCCCACCGCTGCGAGCAAATGGGAAGTCGTGTTTAGATGGAGTTCTCGAGCTGTTCGACGGCTCTGCTTTCCTCGGGATCAGTTTTGGCGCCGAGGGAAAGAGCGTTGCGGGAGAATGCGTCTTCCAGACCGGTATGTCGGTTATGGATCATTGGCCGTCCCTTCTCAAGCATAAAGACAGGCATGGTGGGCTATACCGAGTCTTTGACTGATCCTTCGTATGAGGGCCAGATCCTCATCTTGACATATCCTCTGATCGGCAATTACGGCGTGCCTGAACGCCCATCTTTTGATGCTTTCCCTGAAGATTTTGAATCCTCCCGTATCCACGTTGCCGCCCTCATTGTCGGTTACTATTCTGAGGACTACTGCCATTTCCTCGCCAAATCCTCTCTCGATTCATGGCTCAGGGAAAATGGCATACCCGCTCTCTACGGCATCGACACACGCGCACTTACTAAAAAGATTCGAGAGAAGGGGTCCATGCTGGGCAAGGTCCTCGCTCGAAACGTCAACAACTTTTCCCAGCCACATTCATTTTCACCCTTGGTCCCTTCATTCATCCCATCCTCACTCTCTTCCCCTTCGACACCCTACTCATGGCGTGAAAACTACATCGACGTTCCTTTCGTCGATATTAACCAGAAAAATATGGTAGCTGCCGTGTCCATTTCTGCTCCACGCATCTTCCACCCTACGACACACACCAAGCTGCACCCCACTGGTCGTTCGCTGCGCGTTGTCGCGATCGATGTGGGAATGAAGAACAACCAGATCCGTTGTTTCATACAACGTGGGGTGGAACTCAAGGTCGTTCCCTGGGACTTTGACTTCCTTTCGGACACAGAACCGTATGATGGACTCTTCATCTCCAATGGACCTGGAGACCCGACTATGGTGACAGAAACCATCGCTCGAATTTCCAAAGCGATGGAAAGGGGAGACAAGCCAATCTTTGGCATCTGCCTTGGGCATCAGCTTATGGCATTAGCAGCAGGCGCAACGACGTCCAAGATGAAGTACGGAAATCGCGGACACAACATCCCGTGTACGGACGCACTTTCGGGAAGGTGCTACATCACCAGTCAGAATCACGGTTACCAGGTCGACACCCCGTCATTGCCCACAGGATGGAAAGAACTTTTCCAAAATGCGAATGATGGGAGCAATGAGGGTATTTATTGCGAAAACAAACCCTTCTTTTCTGTCCAGTTCCATCCCGAATCGACACCTGGACCCCGCGATACCGAATTCCTTTTCGACGCCTTCGTTCAGAACGTTGCTGATTGTGCCGCGACGAATTCTCTCGTTCCCATATCCCTGCCAGGCGGAAAGAAGGAAGAGAACGAGCGTTTGGTTCCCCGCGCTAAGGTTTCGAAAGTTATCATCCTCGGTTCTGGGGGTCTATCCATTGGGCAGGCCGGTGAATTTGATTATTCCGGCTCGCAAGCGATCAAGGCTCTTAAGGAGGAAGGGATTTATACCATCATGGTTAATCCTAACATTGCTACGATTGCAACATCCAAGGGCCTGGCTGATAAGGTCTACTTCCTCCCTGTCACCCCAGAATTCGTCCGGAAGATCATCAAGTACGAGAAGCCCGATGGCATCTACGTGACATTTGGTGGCCAGACTGCTCTCAACGTCGGTATCAAGCTGAAAGATGAGTTTGCGGCCCTTGGAGTGCAGGTCTTGGGGACACCCATCCAGACGATTATCACAACTGAGGATCGTCAGCTCTTTGCAAGCGCGATGGAGGAGATTGGGGAGAAGTGTGCCGAGAGCTTCACAGCGACGAACCCAGAGGAGGCTGTGACGGCTGCGAAGACGATTGGGTTCCCGATCATCGTTCGTGCCGCGTATGCGCTGGGGGGTCTGGGTTCTGGGTTCGCGCAGGATGAGACTCAGCTGCGGGCGCTTTGCAGCAAGGCGTTTGCGACCAGTCCCCAGGTGCTGGTTGAGAAGAGCATGAAGGGATGGAAAGAGATTGAGTATGAAGTGGTGCGGGATTGTCGAGACAATTGCATTACCGTTTGCAACATGGAGGTATGGGATGTCTTTTGGAAGCAAATGCGTTGGTGATGACCTATTGGTTTGCAGAACTTTGATCCTTTGGGAATCCATACTGGCGACTCCATCGTCGTCGCGCCCTCACAAACCCTGTCGGATGCGGACTATAACATGCTTCGGACGACTGCTATCAATGTCATACGCCATCTTGGTGTTGTTGGAGAATGCAACATTCAATATGCATTGAATCCAACGTCGCAAGAGTATTGCATCATTGAGGTGAGGTCCAGCTATGCTCATCGAAAGCCTGCATACTGATTACCCATATAGGTGAATGCTCGCCTGTCTCGCTCTTCTGCACTGGCGTCAAAAGCTACCGGATACCCTCTCGCATTTATCGCGGCCAAACTCGGCCTTGGAATACCCCTCAACGAGATCAGGAATACCGTCACCAAAGTCACCAGTGCGTGCTTTGAACCAAGTATGGACTATGTCGTGGTCAAGATTCCTCGTTGGGACCTCAAGAAGTTCAACCGCGTTAGCAGGCTTTTGAGCAGCAGCATGAAGAGCGTGGGTGAGGTGATGAGTATCGGCAGAACATTCGAGGAGACATTCCAGAAAGCTATTCGAGCGATTGATGACCAGTTTGCTGGGTTTGCCAAGGTGTGTCATTACCCTTATTGGTGTCGATATTATGGTTGACCTTCACTTTTTCGTTGAAGAACAATTTTGTCGAGAACATCGATGAAGAGCTTGTCAATCCGACGGATAAGCGTATCTTTGCCATTTCGACTGCATTCCATCGGGGATACAGCGTCGACAAGATCTGCCAAATGACGAATATCGATAAATGGTTCTTGACAAAGCTTGAACACATCTATACGATGGAGAACCATCTCATGTGCGTAACAGATGTTTGCATTCACTATCGTCTGTTGATCTCGTGTTCTGGCTGTTAGGTCATTCAATGTTTCTTCCATCTCGGCCAAAGTGTTGCGTCAAGCCAAACAGCTGGGCTTCTCTGACAGACAACTCGCGATCTGTATGGGCTCGACGGAGCTTGCATTGCGTAGACGTCGCCAAGAGAACGGAATTGCACCTTTCGTGAAACAGATCGACACCGTCGCTGCGGAGTTCCCTGCATTTACGAACTATCTTTACACGACATATAACGCGATTGAGCATGACGTCAAGTTTAATGAGAGAGGGGTCATGGTCCTCGGCTCGGGTGTTTATCGTATCGGGTCATCTGTCGAGTTCGATTGGTGTGCCGTCCGCGCTATCAGGACGCTCCGTGACCAAGGGCTCCAGACCGTCATGGTCAATTACAACCCGGAAACGGTCAGTACGGATTATGACGAGGCCGACCGGCTGTACTTTGAGAACATCAGCTTGGAGACTATCCTTGACATCTACGATACGGAGCAGTCCCGTGGCGTCATATTGTCTATGGGTGGTCAGACACCGAACAACATCGCTCTGCCGCTGTTCCGCCAGAATGTTAAGATCTACGGAACTTCTCCAGAGATGATCGACACTGCTGAAAATCGGTACAAGTTCTCCAGGCTGCTCGACGAGATTGGCGTGGACCAGCCCTTGTGGAAAGAACTCACCAGTTTTGAGGAGGCGACTGCGTTTTGTGACAAGGTTGGATATCCTGTGTTGGTCCGGCCTTCGTATGTCTTATCTGGTGCCGCAATGAACGTCGTGTCGACGGGAGACGATCTGCAAAACTACCTGACCCAGGCCACCGCCGTCTCGCGCGACCATCCTGTTGTCATCACCAAGTACATAGAGCAGGCCAAAGAGATTGAGATGGATGCGGTGGCCAAGGACGGAAAGATGGTCATGCATTACATTTCGGAGCATGTCGAGAATGCGGGTGTTCATTCTGGAGACGCGACTTTGATTCACCCGCCGCAGGATCTTGACCCGCAGACTGTGCGTCGGATTGAGGAGGCAACGGCCAAGATTGGGAATGCGCTCAACGTGACTGGGCCATTCAATATCCAGTTCATCGCGAAGAACAACGAGATCAAGGTCATCGAGTGTAATTTGCGGGCGGCGCGTTCGTTCCCTTTCGTGTCGAAGGTCACGGGCATTGATGCAATTGAGATGGCGACCAAAGTCATGTTGGATCTTCCATTTGAGGCCTATCCCGATGCAGGACTGCCTCAGGACTATGTGGGCGTCAAGGTGCCCCAGTTTAGTTTCAGCCGTCTGTCTGGAGCCGATCCGGTGCTGGGAGTGGAGATGGCGTCGACTGGTGAGGTGGCGTGTTTCGGGCACGACAAGTATGAAGCCTATCTGAAAGCGCTCATCTCGACCGGGATAGTTCCGCCGGAGAAGAATATCTTGTTCTCAATTGGGAGTTATCGGGAAAAGCTGGAGCTTCTGCCATCGATTCAAAAGCTCCGTGCGGCAGGGTATAATATCTTTGCCACTTCGGGTACAGCTGATTTCTTGACGGAACATAATGTTCCCTGCAAGGTACGTTCGTTCGTCTCTGATTATCATTTCCTTGTTGCTTAGTCCTTCGCAGTATCTTGAGACTCTCAATGATGACAATCAAAAGTCAGAGTACTCATTGACGCAGCATTTGGCCAACAACCTCATTGACATGTACGTCAACCTGCCGTCCAAGAACCACTACCGCCGCCCAGCCAGCTATACCAGCAAGGGATACACGACCCGCCGGATGGCCGTAGACTTTGCGGTTCCTCTCATCACCAACGTCAAGAACGCCAAGATGCTTGCCGAGGCGCTCGTTCGCAAGATGCCTCTTGACATCTCCAGTATCGACTCGAAGAGCTCCCACCAAACCCACTCCTTCCCAGGATTAGTCAATATTGCGACTTTTGTCCCAGGGCTCGTTGATCAGAAGAGCAGTGACATTATAGCTGCGACACAGGCATCTATTAGGGCCGGCTTTACCACGGCTTTACTCCTTCCTTGGGGCGAGAATGGGAGGATCACCGGCCGGATGTCTCTTGAGCAGGCTCAGGCTAACGCTGCAGGGGCGGCTCAATGCAATTTTGCTTTGAGCCTAACTGCGTCGGCGACGAATGCCCAAGCTTTTGATGAAGAGCTCTTGGCTGAGGCCAAGTCGTTGTTCATTCCTTTCCATCCAGGAGAGGCGCATGTTCCACTTTCTGCTGTCGCTGCGCACTTCACGTCTTGGCCGAGAGATAAGCCAATCGTCACAGATGCAAAAGGATCCAACTTGGCGTCGATTCTTCTCCTTGCTAGTCTTCACAACCGCACTGTCCATGTCATGGACGTTCAGACAAATGACGACCTGCTCCTCATCTCTCTTGGCAAGGCAAAGCTGCTCAAGGTTACTTGCGATGTCTCGGTTTACTCTTTATTCTTCACCCGTGAACAATTCCCAGAGTCCCAGTCTCTTCCTTCTGCAGCTGACCAGAAGTCCCTTTGGAAGAACCTCGACGTCATTGACGTGTTCTCTATCGGAACAACACCATACCGCCTCGCTCAGGAGACCCATCAGGTCGGCGCGGCATCGTCAGGCATCGAAGAAGCGCTCCCCCTTCTCCTCACTGCTGTTACAAAAGGACAGTTGTCGCTGGAAGATATTCGACGGCGTTTGCACGACAATCCCGTGAAGATATTTGGCCTCCCTGACCAGATACACACAACTGTGGAAGTTGTGATTGGGCGCCGTGGACCGTTTACCAAGCACCCAGCAAATGTCTGGTCACCACTCGAGGGCAACACCATCAATGGTTTCATACATAGGGTTGCTGTCCACGGCACTACGGCAGTCCTTGATGGCTCTTTGTTCCCTCTGCCACCTGGGCGAGACATTTCAGGTGCAACCGTGAGCCATCCGACCATAGCGGCTGCAGTCCGCCCAGCTTCACCAACTACTATGAAGGAAACCGAGCCGAATGGACACCCGTCGCTAGGTTTCCATTCAACACAAACCATCTCTGCAGCGCCTCATCTCTTCCCGCACCAACGGCCTCACCCAACCTTCCATCGTCGCCACATTCTCTCTGTCAAACAGTTCACCCAACGGGATCTCTACGACCTGTTTTCTCTCGCCCATGAAATGCAGCTCCAAGTCGAGCGCAACGGGACACTAGACATCCTGAAAGGGAAAGTGCTTTGTACTTTGTTCTACGAGCCGTCCACGCGCACGAGTTCCTCCTTCGATGCCGCTATGAAGCGATGTGGAGGAGAAGTTGTGCAGGTCACGGCGGACTCGGCATCTGTTGTGAAGGGTGAAACTTTGCGGGACACGATTCGAACTCTCGCATGCTATGCAGATGCCATCGTTCTCCGCCACCCTAATGTGGGAAGTGCACAGTTGGCCGCAAAGTATTCTCCTGTTCCTATCGTGAATGCCGGAGACGGCATTGGG
>Ga0307516_10007719_pt1 | contig 12306 bp, 17 predicted proteins | sample 19_EM_MG_FD_203310 | JGI IMG/M metagenome (GOLD analysis project Ga0307516, IMG submission 203310) | Populus trichocarpa ectomycorrhiza microbial communities from riparian zone in the Pacific Northwest, United States - 19_EM | ecosystem: Host-associated > Plants > Roots > Unclassified | place...
TCGATACGTTCCCACAAGGTCTCTTCATCAACACCGTATATCTCGTATTTACCTCCATCGAGTGGCCTGCCTTCTCTTTGTGCCACGCCAAGAGCGGCTTTATTCTCTCCTCTGCAAGAATCGTGCTAAGGGTATGAACATTTTAAAAGATAAATATTTGCACGGACTTCAACAATTCCAAAAGCTCTCTCCGATCAGGGAAAAATAACCGCGGTTCCAGGACGGCAAGGATGGCTAGAGCGGTGCGATAGAGAAAGGAATCCCCCTCCAAAAGTAGCACGTCCCAAACACGGGCGCAGGCCTCAAAGGGTATATGGTTGAGAAAAAGGGGGAGTATCCAATCGTTCAAATACGCAGAAGGTGATATTTGGTGTTGCTTGAAGTTAAAGTAGACTTTTTCGCATCGCTTAAGTGAGAAAAAGGGTAGCGGAAGACGAGGCGTGAAGCTTACTCTTGGGCATACCGTCTGCCAGTAAAGTATCGAATATTCTGTGTTGAAAAGTGAAAAGTTTGTGTGACATGAATATTCGAGGACTTACCGGTAATATGCTTCCACCTGCACAGGGTATCAGCTTGCGTTGCCTAACTTGGAGGAATGGATTGTCACCTACATCTTCACGTGACCCTTCTCCGCCGAAAAAGCTTCGCATGCAATGCCTTTCCAAGAGATTGCGCATGACTACAAAACCTTGTTGGACGGGCATATTTATCAATAGCATAGCGCAAATTTTGGCAGCACCCAGAGTATAACCAAGTCCCTCGTCGCTGCGCGCAACGACCCATGCACAGAGCATATCGTGAAGTTCTTCGTGAAGCGGACCGTTCTTGTGGTGGAACATACGCAGCGAGGGAAGGGTTGTGGATATGTCCTCTTCTATTAGACTCAGACTGGACTGCGGAAAAACACCAGAATGGAGTGCGCGTTTTGCACGGGAGAGACAAGTCCTATAATGGTCTGAATGAAGAATCGCGTCAGGAAATTTCGGGAAACAATTGAATAGCGAGCAGATGAAATGAACCGTGATGATGGGTCGGCTAGATATCTACCTTTGCTCAACGCCAATGAGTTACCGACGGCTCGTTCCCACATTGACGCTCGAAGTTTTGTAGGGATACCACCCCACCAAAGTCTCCTGAGATTAGGGTTTTTATGCACTACCCTCCAGTCGGGTACAATTTCCTTCTCCCATATAACTAGAGAGCCTTCAATCCGCCTTTCACGCTCGATGCGGCGTTCCTGGAGAGCCTTGCGTTTCTTCTCCGCTGCAATGCCGGCCCTGGTCAGTTGGTAGCAATAGCACATAGAGGAAACTGACCGGTATTGCGGCTGAGTTTCATCATGGTTTGCCAATCCGCCAGGTGCCTTTTATCTTCCTCGCGAGGCTTTGGGGGCAAGAACGTCGGTCTAGTTTGACTTCTAACCTTTTCGAACATGCTAGGACCGGCGGAAGCGTTGGACCTGCGTCCTATGGGCTTCTTGGGTATCCCTGTCGTTGATGTAATGGGCGTTGGTGGGAGACTCGCAGAGCCTGAGGATGGTGGTGGCGAAGGATAAATGGCAGGAGGTGTGACGGCGGTACTCAGAGACCTTGAGTGCCCCATCTTTAATGGCTGTGTTGGGTTGGGCAGCGACTGGGTAGACTTGCCGCTGTCCGGAGGGTGCTCGGGCGACGGCGGAGAGGTAGGGTGCGTCTGTCCCTGATGGCCATTACGACATGCAGGGTCTGAGGATGTGGAATCAATAGAAAGCGGCGGAAGGGCGTCGGCAGATGTATTTGGATGCATGCTGTCCGTACAGTCGCCCCCGTTGGAATCCTCTGATAGCCGTTGGGGTGACTCATCGTGGATATTCTGAGGTGAAGACAGAGGTATCTCAGAGAAACGGCCATCGAATTCCTCTTGTGAATTAGATGTTGACGAAGAGTGTGACTGGGATCCCTGTCGTCCATCGCCGTTGATGTCAAGGGTGGAAACTGAAGAGTTCTCTGCTGCAAAAGGTCCGTTGGGCGTGTCTGGCTCGGCCCATTTCTCCATGAATGGCAAGCTTCTTGCTATTTCTTCTCTGATGGCTTCTGGAGAGAAGTGGTACGCCAAGTCGTTGGATTCTCCGTCATCGAAGGCGTCGCCAACGTCGAATGCTGAGACACGATGGATGGGAACCTCGGAGAGAGAATTCATGGCTGGCGAGTGCGGACTCTGCGGAGGGTGGGAGTGGTGGTGGTATCTTGCCGTTTCCAGATTGCATCACCCGGAATCTCAGCGGCAACCGACGTCTCCTGGTCGACACCGGCGTGCAACTCGGCAGGGGAGTGAATATGATTGCAGAAGTCCTCCTTGTCCTTGCCGGTCATTCGTCCTCTCTCTTCCCGACAGATCATACCCTCCATCCAGCTTTCGCCGAACTCCTCCACCCCGGCGAACAACAATGCCTAGAGTCCATTGGTTTGATTGCATTTCGCTATCGCAAAATAAAGGCGGCTTGCGATACCCTCTCTCGGTCGCCGTCGCGTTTTGTCTGTGCACTCTGTGCTACTCTCAACCACATACTCAGAAACGAGTACGAGTCTCTCGTCGTGGAAACGGAGGCGAATGTCCTCCGGCGCGATGCCCACCTCGTAGCGAGTGGCTCCTTCGTGCCGCTATCATCCATCCGCGCGGCATTTTCAGAATGGGATGCACCTCTCGCCGTCCTCGCGTCCCTGATGGAAGAGCTGGAATCGCAGGTGCACTGGAAGCCGGGTCATTTGATTGATATACTACTGGCACGCTCCCGCACGGGTGTACACCGCGTCGCAGACATTCTTTCGCGCCTCTCAACAGCTGTGCAGCGTGTCTGGCGGACTCAGCTGACAGCTTTCCTTGTTCATGGCTCCATATCACCAGTCGACCCCCTTGCATCTGAACAGTATGCTCTTATCGAAGGCTCTATCCCGTCCTGTGTCTCTGTGCTTTCCCGTGAATCCATAGCGTACGTTGGACGGGCCATCGGTACGGTCAAAGCCGCGGCGTGGCAAAAGCAGCTGCCTCGAAGCCTAGCAACGACACACACTACACTGCTGGAGAGCGTCCTTCCTGAAGACCAACATGCGTTCGATATTGTTATTTCGGAGATAAGGATGAATGTCAGTGAATGGCTTTGGCTGAATGTGCTCACACAACACGACGTTGAAGATGCCGTTGATTCCTTGTGGGTAATCCAGAATTTCTGCAATACTACTTATGACCTATCGTCTTCTAGAGCGAATTACTTTCTTTTGCGGAATGGCGAGTTCAGTCTGTCCTTGATCCGTGAAATCGAACAGCTCAAGCTTTCGCGCTTGACATTACGGTCGGGTCCGACGTCTATGATTCGGGAACAAGACTTGAATCTCGCCATACTTCGCGCATCTCTAGGAACGACGGCGCAACATGATCCAGCGCTTAATCGTCTTCGTTTCTCTCTCCCTTCTGGACCACTCAGAGCTTTACTTCCTTCGCTAGCAGGTGCGGCACTCCCAGAGACTACAAGTCCGTCGGAAGTGACGATAAAAGGATCTTTGGATCCGCATTTATTTGCATCTTGTCTGCTGGGCACTCCCCTGACATTGAACTACACCGTTACGTGGCCACTGGATCTATTTCTTCACCCAGTCGAGCTCACGGCCTATGCTGGGCTTTTCGCATATCTCTCTGCGCTTCGGAGAACGCATACCAAAGTCCATGGATGTTGGACTTCTCTTTCGAACGCTCAGCGAGCACGACGGCGGTGGACGGGACTCGGAGAAGGCGGTACGATAAAAGACCATGAACTGAGGAGTCGATTGTTGCGATGTGGCTGGGGCATCGTGCGGGACATGGGCTGGTTCCTTGACACCTTGTTGGGCTACATTATGACGGACGTCGTCGAGGTTGAGTTTAGAAACTTGAAGGATCTATTGGGCAAGGCGGCCACCGACAGAGAAGCTAGATCATCAAATGAAGCCCAGCTTACGAGGAGGCTGCCGACCTCGACGTCCACATCCATTACCACCGGACTGGACTTCACTACCCTTCGCGCTATACACACGACGTACCTTGATAGGTTGTTGACGGGATGCCTTTTAACCAATTCCGCGCTGACGTCTATCCTTCGACCGTTATTGGACATCTGCGAGAGATTCGTGGCTCAAGTCGAACGATGGGGCGGAGATGTGCTCCCTGCGTTACTGTTCGAGGGAAGCATCAACGATGGAGATGAAAGGGTGGGTAGCATGGTACAAGAACGGTGGGGGATAGTCGCCGAAATTAACGAGGTTCGATGTTTTTGGTCGTGTTCTTGGCGAAACTTATCATATTGGAAATAGACCTTCCAGGCCGCATTGGATTCTTTCTATGAACAGCTTTCATTATCGGTGTCCCAGCAGCCATTCACCACAGCAACAGATGCATCGAAATCGATCGTCATGAATGCGAGTTTGGCAAATTACACGAGTGTTAACTTCTCTCGCGGTGGTCGGGGGCTTGAGGGTGGGGTCGGAGAGGTTCGGCGGCATGTGGAGCGGTTGCTATTGCGCCTAGACTTCAACAGTGAGTTTTCGAAGCGTCAAGGGTCGCCGGCGAAAGCAGGGGATATACTTGGGGAGGGTGGGATTTTGTGAAATAATTTATGTAAATTGTAACTTGAATGCTGCTAGCGAGGACCTCCATGACTTTGGGTCCAAATTATATAACAACACAACGCCTTGCCCATCAGCTGCAACTTCTCCGTCCTCTTCACACCATGTCGTCCCGTCCGTACCCTCTCCCCTCCCCTCTCCCCTCCAACTCTGACGTCCGATTTGCAGAATTCACTCCCCGTCTCATCGCGGCAGCCAACACCTTTGGTCAGTACATCCATCTCCTCTCTATCTCCTCTCTCACCCTCGTATCTCTCCAGACCATCGTGTCTATATCGAGCAGAACGGATCCGTCGTCTCCCCCTTCCACGACATCCCGCTCTTCGCCGATCAGAACAATGGCATCTTGAACATGATCGTCGAGGTCCCCCGCTGGACCAACGCCAAAATGGAGATTTGCAAGGACGAGCCCTTCAACCCCATCAAACAGGATATCAAAAAGGGAAAACTCAGATACGTTCGTAACTGCTTTCCCCACCACGGATACATCTGGAACTATGGAGCTTTCCCTCAAGTACGAAAACATTTAACAGATCAGACCTATAATGTCTTAACCTCGTGTCACATAGACTTGGGAAGATCCTGCTCACTCCCATGCAGAGACTAAAGCCAAGGGTGACAACGACCCTCTCGATGTCTGCGAAATCGGCGAGCAGGTTGGCTACGTAGGTCAAGTCAAGCAGGTCAAGGTCCTCGGTATCATGGCCCTTCTCGATGAAGGTGAGACGGACTGGAAGGTCATCGTCGTCGACGTTCAGGACCCGCTCGCATCCAAGTTGAACGACATCGAGGATGTCGAGAGACACCTTCCTGGCTTGATTCGTGCCACCAATGAATGGTTCAGGTGATCCAACCAATCCCCTTTTTTATAGATACCCCATTGCTCATATGTGATTGGTGTAGGATCTACAAGATTCCCGATGGAAAGCCTGAGAATACCTTTGCCTTCTCCGGCGAGGCCAAGAATAAGAAATATGCTACAGAAATCATCCATGAATGCCACGAGTCGTGGCGCAGGCTGATCACTGGAGAGTCCCCGGCCAAGACTCCAGTCTATGACATTTCCATGCATGTTCCATCTATTTACGCACGTGTATTACATCTTTGACACTCTTTACAGTCGCAACATAACCATCAAGAACTCCCCAGGCTTCATTCGCCGGGATGAACCGGCTTATACCAGTATCCCGCCTGATTCTAGGAAGCCTCCTGCACCAATCGACCCTTCAGGTAAGCCCTCCCTCAGTCTTTAATGTCTCATCGGCTAATGTCCGTTTAGTTTCAAAGTGGTTCTATATTTCTTCGGCGCAGGTTTGAAACATTTCTTCTCGTCGAAAAACAAGCAGGAATGTGCATTAGTTTGGAGCATCTGAATAATAGAATTTTTGTCTGGTCTCACACGAAGCTCATCGAAATGCAAGCCTGATTATCAAGTGGTATTTGCCTCCACCAGGAGTCGCAACGAGTGATGAATTATTTGAAAACTCGGATGATATTACTCATGACCATTTGATATTGTTACAATTTTTCCCGTGACTTCTTCGGCACTTTCAACAACTCTTCTCAGCCGACACAGCTGGAAGTTTTGCGTCATACTCCGCCACAACTTTATACAGTGATGTTGCCCACTCCTCTGCCCACTTCTCGTTCTCTTCGAGCAAGGCGACGATTGCCTCAGATGACCGGACAGCATCAGGTGGAGCACAGACTAGTTTGACGCGTTGGTGGTAGGACAGAATATTATTATACATGGGGCGGACTCCTCGTACCAGATCGTTTGCTGAGGCAGCTCGCAGCCAGTTAATGATTGCGTGATCAAGACCTTCTCTGTCTTGTTCTTTTCGATACACACTGCGTGTCTTCTGTTTTGAACCACCAGTCATAAACAGCCTTGGCCCAGGCGAAGATGAGAATGGACTTGGAAGGTAGTCGTCAAGTCTAAATATCGACCCAGTTGCTCCAGGCTCGGGGTTCAAATGACGATTGCAACAGTGACCTGTTGAATAATGTAGAGCTCCGAGAAGCAGTTAGTCAGGCATTATTCATGCAGAGTGAAATACTGGAATACCGATTGGTGAATTATCAGCGAGATAGGATGCGAAGAATTGTCGCAAGCGCTTTGGCTCCTGAATCATTGCGACATAGGAAAAGGCAGCACGATCGCGTGCATTTGATGTTGGTTTCAAAATCATACAAGGCCGATCCGGGTCGTTCAAGTCACCATGTTTGAAGTCGCCGAGAGAAATATCGAGCGCCTATTCTTCGTGGAAGATTATACAAAGACCTTGGTCACCCTCACGTCGTCCAAGACCCCCAGCATGCTGAAGCAAGTCGACAATATTGTTTGGAATGACACCGGCATTACACACAATCTGAATGTCAGGAAAGTCGACATCCTATAGATCGCATATCAGGATTACTGCCCAGTTAAAGCCAGGTCCGCTTACCAGAGAGTCCCCTGACGTTGCACACAACACCCTACAAGGGCCGTCTGGTGCCGTAAAATCGTAATGAGCCTTGCGAAGGAATTCCTCCGACATTACACTGTCGTAAAACCGAATAATTCCCTTCTCTTGATATGCGGAAGGAAGTGCTCTCTCGAGGTGGTTTGCAACGTTGCAAGCTAGTGTTCGGTTATCAAAGAAAACGAGAACGTGTGGCTGAGTCGCAAGATCAAAAGGTTTCGTCAGAAAACATTCATAGTTCTGTGGGTCTTGAAGGCTTGAGGATACAAGTGAATATATCCTGGCCGAAGGATATTTGTCTCGACCGTTTTGAGAATATGGCCGGGGGAGGAAATGTAGCCGACATTGCTCGCCAGGGAATCGAGCTTGGGAGAAAGATCTTCAGAACGGCAAGTTCACTCCATGCCGGTTGAAACGCGCGGAGACCATATCGGTTCAAACCTGTGGTGTGAATAAAATGAGCCTCGTCGACGTTAACAGCGCTGATGCGTTGTTGGAACTCCCATGTGCGAATTAGGACTCCGAGACGAGATAGATGCCCTTCAGGCGTTCTGAACAACTGTTCGACAGTCGCAATGATATGCCGCACAGACCCAGGCTTCTGGTTCTTGACGTCGTGTATGAATTCCTATTTCGCAATGTTAAAGATGAAATGAATGGAGACTACTAGATGGACTCACGCTCCAGTACTGGTCATCATGAGGTGTGTTATTGTCAATCGCAACAGTTGGTACACCATATTTCATATTGAAATCGCTCTCCTGCACGAAAGATCTAAGTCAAAGTGAGAAAAGAAGTGCGGTCGTTGATGACTTAGGTAATCTGGAGCTGCTTCAGTGGCGAAATCGTGATTGTAATATGTTTCTTAGTTGGGTCCTCGAGCAGTAGTTGAGAGCGATTGCTAGCATCTTGCCGCTTCCTGTTCCCGCATAGACAGAGCCCTTTCCATTAAACATTGCCAGGCAGGACTGAAGTTGTATATCCCGAGGCATTTGAGTTCCGCCAGTTACAAACCATGCAAGTAGGCATGCACGACGCTCTGTCAGTCTGTCTTTTTCATTCAGTTGGTTGAGATACTCTGACTGCGGGATTATCTTCTCAAATGTTTCGTGAAGTTGGTGTGCATTCACGGATCTGATAGTTTCAAGGAGAGCGCCCAAATCGAGGACGTTGGCCTTGTCCATGAAGATGGAAGAGTTCTGAAGAGCTTGACACGAACAACGTGACTGCATATACTGAGCTTGTCACTTCGCGCGCGATCTTGTCGTGCAACAGCTCATCCCTCTACGAGGCACGAGTACCCGGGAACGGTCACCGGTCTAATTACGAGGGTTCTACATAATGTTACAATTTTCTGAGCCAAGTTAAGCTCACTGCCGCTGTTTATCAGCAACGACCTCGGGTTGCGAAACGGGATACCGGCAGTATCGGTCAGATATAGAGGTTACTGTCCATGTTCCTGAGAGGCAGGATCAGCGATATATACAAGAATTTTCAAATGCCCAAACGCAAACCTTCCAATGCCGAGAATACGGAGTATTCATGCGTATTAATTCGGGAAACTGTATGCGTTTCCAGGACCTTCCCAGGCTTGCCTCCCTTCTTTGGGCTCGGCTCGGACCGCTGGTATGTAAAGGTGAATGGAGGTTCACCGATGAGGGTAAAGACTATCTCGGCTTGATCACCTTGAAAATGGGAAACGGGAGAATCATGTCAGATGTTTCGCATTATTATTTCGAAGAACATGTTGGCTTACCCTCATGAATGTCCTGGAAAATCCGCTTTCCATGGCCGACTTTCGCAGAAGGCAAGGGATGTACATTGAAATGTAGGTCCGCGACCGCCACTTTACACATCTTTTGTTGATGTGCTATCGACGTAATCACAAATTCTCCCGGTTGCTGTTGTTGTATGGAGAAAGGAGAAACGCTGGTTTCACGAGTAAATGATTTCCCGTTAACTCGATATCTGTCGAACGCATTTTGAGTGTCGCTCATAGGGCAGAGAAAAAAACAGAGAACGAACCCAATGGTCCATGGTGGAATTCCTTCTAGCTGATAATGTATCACATCTCCAATACAATAATCCACCCGTTTATCGAACGGAATGATCGCCGCGGTCTCGGCAACATCAACCCAGATTGAACTCGACAATGGGTCCAAAGCAGTGGGTGCGCAAGCGGATGCATCCTGAACTGACTCGATGGTGATGAGATGAGGCCCTACAGATTTGAAATTGTACGAAGGCAAGTCGGTCTTCCACACATGGTCAGCTACCTCTACGGTTCTTGTGTCGACCTGACTCGTCCCGACACCTTTTATCGAGATCACCAAGGTGAATGGTGCGGTTCCGTCAAGCAGTATAATTCCATCCGTCAAGAGTTCGTCAAACGGTACGAAAGCATCGTTGAGACAATATGACATGCGATTTCGATTTTTGAAACGAGCGGAAGGACGAGCAGATACCTGTTGCTCAAACAACAATCTTTCCGCGCTGGGAATGATCAGGTTTCGGTGTTTCGCAAGCGGGTATTCTGCGTCGCCGATTTGCTTGACCTCGTAGTATATATAACCCGGTTGCGAAGTTTGCAACTGGAATCGTGTATGCGGTTGGATGCTATTCAGAATAGGCTGATCGATCAATCTCGTTCCCCCCGTCGCACCATTCTGCGCAATGTTGTACAAGATTTGGAAGGGAGGATGACCTAGATTGTCTCTGAGCAAAAATGTAAAGTTTACAAGGCAGACGGCACAGACCTTGCAAATCAAGTTCAACATAATCAGGCATGCCTTCACAAACGGTTCGGAGAATATGGGAACCATTGCCGGCTTCGTATGCAGCCTGCGTCTTTGGGGAGAGTCGTGCAGAAGGTCTCGGTACCCAGCCAACTTCGTAAGTTGAAGCGTCAGCGACAATAAACCCGGAGCAGTAAGAGTCTGCAATCTAAATTTTACGTCAGTACATTGTTCGTAGTGAAGGAAAATAAGAGACTCCTCGTACGTCAAGGAGCTCATAAACACCCTTTTTATTAACGGTGAGATGGCCATTTGGATTGTTCAAAGTTTCCGACGCTATTTCTCTATCGCCAACCCGGCGATATCTAATGCGCCAAGGCTGAAATCGAAATAAGCCCGCCTGTGAGTGAAAATGAGTAGATCGTACTGACGGCATCTCCAGTGAGCCGTAAGGGGAGGGTGACAGTCTCGTTCTCTAGAACGGTGACGCGGCGTTTATTTCCACTTCCATAGAACTTGGCTGATGGCTGAGTGGAGTTGCATGCATTGACTAGCAGATATTTTCAAGTAAGCAAAAATTACCTTGACACCTCTAACAACAACAGTGATCCCTGGGACAGATACGGGCCGTTTGCACTTGTAAGCGTCTTCGACATTCACTGTCCGCATGCAATGCTTTAATCAACACCATTCTTTGCGTAGCGGGAGATTCGATACCTACCGATGTTAATGTCAAATGTCCCACCATCGCTATCCAAACCCTTAGGTATTGGGACATTGATGGTTTTCCTCGCTGTTTCGATGTCCCGAATCTCGACGATGTCCGAACTTCTGGGACCAACAACTTGGACTTCGAGATTCCAGGGACCTGTCCCCTACGAATCGGGAAGGCGACATCATTGAAAACGAAACAATAAAGAGACGTCGTTAATACCTTCAGGCCAACATCAACAGATACCATGTTGCCTTCACAGCTACTGATCTTCCTCCTCTTCCCCGATTGATATGTCGTAGTTGCCACAAAATCAGCGCCAGCCAGAGGATGAATCACTTGATCGATACTTGGACCGTCCAATTCAACTCGTTTATAGTAAGTGTCGCTTATTTGAAAAAATGTGAAGGTATAATGTCCACTTCGGTCTGGTTGAAGTGTGAGTTCCCCCCGAGAGGTCGCAAATGTCTTCGGGAACTCGTGTGGTGGCTCCTGGTCTCGTTGGATACGGTAATATACTTGGAATGGTGGCGTGCCATGCAACGTGAGCGAAGCGGACACCCCTGTGTCACCAGAGCTATGGCCCATCGTATTAGAAATGCTCAGGGGGAAATAGAATCGGCTTTACCATTCATGAATTCGCTTCCATTCGATCTCTGCCGTTGGCAAAGGCTTCTCGACCACTTTGCAACTTTCTGGAGCCAACACATCACCAGAGCACCACTGGAAGACTCGAATGGGTAACCGTTTCGGGATAGAATACTTCACATACCTTTCCGCGCACACCCAGAATAGTATAATCTCCAGGGGCATTCGCCATTACCGTCAACTCTTTCCTGCCAGCTTCTGTCTTGAATGTTTTTTTCCAGGGTTTATATCGCTTTTTGCTGCGGCCGGTATCAAGGTTGGGGGGTGGTTGGTAGCCCAAAGTAATTTCCCAAGTAGGATCAAATTCGTCGAATTCAGTTGCAGAAATAGTCAATGGCGCCTCGGAGCCGATAAGAAGAGATGTACCCGAACCAGGCCTACAATTTTTGAACGAAAACGCGGCTCGGCGCAACACCATGAAAGAACGAGTCGTCTTGGTCTGACTGACTGACTCCGAATCAGGTGAGACCGCATCGGACCCCACGCGAACCACATTGCCAATACCGTCGGTTACTTCTTCTAAAGCATATAGATATGTGCCCGATGTATCCAATGATACCGACAGAGGAATTTTCACCTCCTGTGGCACATTTCCGATCGTTGCTATTGGTCGATCGTTTTGAGGAATGCCAAGATCTTGATCAGACTCGTTTTGAATCCCTTCGACGAGGAAATGCTCTCGCTTTCCATTGACGGTCTTCAGCCAACGAAGGCTCAACGGTGGAATTCCCCGGACGCTGATCATCAACTTGAGATCGGAATCCTCTCCAGCACACCGTGTGTTTTCCTTCTCCGACCCTTCGTCAATGAATTCTACACTTGGACACAGAGCAACAGTGAGGACGGGAGGGAATGCAATCCGAGTGCTGGAGTCTGATGAATCGGATACGCTCTCTAACCGGAGAATTCCAGGTTTCGAAAGTTTGATATGAACGAGGGATTGCGTTTTTTGCAGAGATGAGTGTGGGTTTTGCTTCTCAGTCACATCATCGTCATACTCATCGTACTCGTCGGCATCGTGTATAAGGGGGGTGTGCTGAGCAAGTCGTAACAGTTCGAGACGAAGTTGTTCAATCGCCTTGAGGTCCTTTGCTGTCAGATCTACGATGTCC
>Ga0307516_10007720_pt1 | contig 12302 bp, 11 predicted proteins | sample 19_EM_MG_FD_203310 | JGI IMG/M metagenome (GOLD analysis project Ga0307516, IMG submission 203310) | Populus trichocarpa ectomycorrhiza microbial communities from riparian zone in the Pacific Northwest, United States - 19_EM | ecosystem: Host-associated > Plants > Roots > Unclassified | place...
GAAGCCTATCAACTCAACTCATCATCTGATAGTCTTATTGACCTGAATACCCCCGTCTAGAGCCCGCGGGGGGGTAAGGTTTCGCGTGCCATTTGGCACGGAAACTAGTTACGGACTAGGGGATAAGTGAGATACATAAGTAGATATGTAGGTATATACGGTGGCTTCATATTTTTCGATCCCGATATTCCAATAGGTTATGAGCCTGGCTGAACGCTCTGCCAATCCGCCCCCATCGAGATTCTCAATCCCCGTATGTACGTACCTATCAAGCTGCACTGCTCGCTTTCCGACGCCGTCACCTCTCTTTTTTCACATATGCCTCCACCCTGTGAGCCGAATCGCGACGCTACAACACCCCCAACAGGCCACTACCGGAACTAACCTCTACCTTCGAAGTTACCGACCCAATGCCCGAAACCACCAATAGTGGAGAACATGAGATTATCCCTTACTGCTGAGAGTACTTTCAACACTGTTACCGCCAAAGAAATTCCGTCGAGCTCTAACACTACTGCCTAAGGTGGTGACCTCGCCAGCGCCGCGTTGCATCGATTACCCACCTATCGGTTGAACCCACCATCATCTGCAGTCCACCCGCGATGATCGATTCAGCAGCCCGCGTATCGAAATACCTTTGCCAGGAATGCGTCTCTGCCTACACGATATCTGGTCGGGTCGATACCTACTCGAAGCTGCTGTGCGAGCATGTCGTTGATGTGGCTGCTGTGCCCACTCGGTGATACCGGAGCTGCCGTGTGCTCGACAACCAAATAGCTGAGCATGCTGATTGCTGGCAATTGACACAACATCCTGGGGACCAACCTGGGAATGGGCCTGGTATCCAGGAGAAACTTCTAGTGATGCACGCAGCAGATGGTTAAAACAGGGTTCCAATACCGTACCCATCATTTCATGGAGGACACGCTATTTCTCCCATATCCATTCCTTTGCGATGAGGGTTTTTATACAGTTATGAGATTTCACAAGGCATCCCTTTTTTTGGGTTTTATAGTACTCACATTCTGCCTATGTAGGCAATGGTGGAGTATATTTGTTCGGTTCCAGTCCGCTCCGCGCGATGGCGGTAATTTGCAAGCTGCCGTTCGCCCTGTGCCCAAGCTTGCCCAAGAAGACACGAAGCGCACCAACAATTTGACAAATCAAACGAAAGAAGTTGACACTAGCCCCCTAGTCCTCTTCGGGGGATGCCATGAACGAGAGTTTGTAAGACAGAGATTCTCCTCACCCAGGACACCCAACTACCCGGCCTCCACCCTCCGCTCATATTCCTGCTCACTCGGCTTAGCCAGCCCCCACTCTGACGCCTCGTTCCCAAGTGTCTTCCTTAACAGGCACTAGCCTTCCCACATCTGTATCTAGCAGATACGAACTTCAGTACCGTCCAGCTACACATCACATTGGGAAAGCGGTCCGGGATATTGGACCGACTCTTCCCCTTCTTCGCTTTTCTCCCGCACCTCCGCGCAGTGGGTCTTCTAACCTTTCCACTCGGGGCATACCTGGAAGAAGTGATCTCGTGGCTGCGCTGCGCAAAGACACCGTCTGCACCGAGAGGCGGGCCGGTTCATCGTCGTGGAGGTAGCGCCCCATGAGACAGTGACCTGTCTTCCGCTGTTAAACCCATAAGACAGGCCTCTCTCAGCTACCAGCGATCGCGCCGTGGGGCTTCTGACTGCTCAGAATCCTGTATTCTTTCTGGTGGCCCTGTTTCCTGTTCACGGGGCATCCGGGGATTGTGGGTTTCACTGTTTTTTAGCTGCTTCTATTTGTTGGTATTATCATTGTTTTGAGCTATACTTGGCGTCTCCCTTTCTCGTTTTGTCCTCCCTTCCTTTGCTTCTTCCGTGCGAGCGACGCGTCAGAGCGATGAACGTCCGGAGACGATGATCCGAAGAGTCCGGCGGTGCGAGTCTCTGACCAGCAGCGCGGTGCCAGTCTTCCGCCCTTTCGCATGACGCCCATTTTATAGAGAGAGACTATCATGCCTACCATGATGTATCTTCAATCCAATCGACCATCTTCTTCGCTACCGAATTCAAAATGATCTCGAAACAGCAAAACTCTCCGCCCGAGTGAGAGCAGAGAAATCGACCGAGGAGCAGCTGCAAGTGACAGGTCACTATCTCCCCTCGCGTGCCAGAATAGGTAGCTGTCTATGGGTGGGGACTACGGATGTCAACGTCACATTGTGACCGAAAAGCAAAAGTGACGGCGGTAATATCTCTTGCCAAGCGTGGCAAGTGGCTGGTGGCGTCACATCTGGTGGCGGTAAGATGGTTGGTTGCAGGTCGAATCCAGCAACTGTCAGTTCAAACGTAAAATTCAACTTCAGTCTTCTAGCCCGCAGTAATTGCTGCGTATCTAGGTGGGGAATTTCAGGGGTCTCCCTCGAAACAACTGCAGAGCACAACTGGAGTTATTGTACGCTGAGGCCAGGCTTCATCTCCTTAGTTCACTGAAGGCAGCAGCCAAATCACGGTCGGTCTTTGAGTAAGGCGCCTTCCTGAGATAATAATTTCTTCAGAAGAGTCCTCCTCTTTTCATCTCGGCCGATGGAATCCCCCCTCGTCTGACGACTCGAGACCTAAAAAATTCCCCCCTTACCTCGAGCACCCCCCTCCGCCACCCATCGCCTAGATATGTAGCCTACTTCCGCCACCTACCTACAGTCACCTTTTTTTTTTCTCTCTGCGAGTAATGATTGAACAAATAAAAAACATACCTGCAGTCACCTAAATGGCGTGTCGCACAGTTTTATGCCAGCCAATCCTTTACACCTTTACGTGACTCTTTAACGTCACGCCTCAGACTTTACGGTAAGTTGACATTCTAGCAATGAGGCCTGCTGGCGCAATTTTTGGGCACCGCACCGAAGTTGTGTGTTGAATTGAGTTACGTCGCATTTGACCAGTTTGTCACGAGTGGCAAATTTTCGAGCCAGGAGTTCGCCGTCACATGCCAATTTCAGCAGGTTATGTCCCAAATTCTGATTCCACAATATTCCGCGCCCTCGGATAAACCTACCCTTCTGTTTCTTTTACCTGTGCCGCCGTTTCCTCTCCCACAACTTCCTCTCTCTCTCCACCTTTTTCTCCTCCAACACCTCCTTCTCCCACCACGTTCTTCTCTCGCACCATCTTCTCCTCTCTGACCACTTTCGTCTCTCTCGCCACCTTTTGTCTTTCACTGCCTACCTTCCCTTAGCCACCTCTTGTCCTCTCTCATCACTTTTTCCTCTCTCATCACCTTGTCTTCTCGCGCCGCAATCAATTGATCGCGCCCCCCTCACGGCGCCCACCGTCTACTAGTAGATACGTGCGGACAATCTGCTATTTTCTTGCCACTCACAAATTTCAACGTTGCCAGTCGTTTTTTTGCCAGCCTGTCAGTTTCCCTACTGGTCCGTTTTGCTTCCCACTTGGGGCAGTGGCTAAATGATCGCTAGAATCGGAAGGAAAGGACCTTCTAGTTACGATCTCACAACCATGTCGACCGAACTGATGGCAATGCCATATGAGCTGCTCCGCGCGATATTCGCCGCTATTGGCCACCCGCAGGCGCAAGTCAGCTTTCTCCTGACGTGCCGCATCATATACCACGTCTGTGTCGAGGACCTCTATAAGTTGGTGGCCCAGGACGACGCTGTGATGTGTTCGGCAATCCCTGCCATCTGTCGAGCCGATAATTCAATGGCGCTGAGGCGCCTCATCGACGCCGGTTTCGAATTCAAGCAGTTCTGGTTCGGAAGCATGTCACTTGCCTACGCCGCCACCAGGTATACGGCTGCATCCGCATGTGTCCGTTTACTCATAAGCCGTGGCGCCGATACCAGTGAACGGACAAGATCGGGTGAAACACTCGTCCACGGCGTTCTACGCTCCCCCCAGCTGCAGTACAGGGGAATGGACAGCGACGACCGACATCGGGCCCTCGAGCTGCTTGAGCACTTGCTCCAGATGGGCGTTTCGACGAATTTACCGAGTGGCGAGGGCACGTGGGCACTCTGTCTCGCGGTTAGCGCCGGCCATCACGCCGTCCGGTTGCTTCTCCGCTCCGGCGCCGATCCTAACGAGCGCACGGAGTCAGGCGATCCTCTCCTCCAGCACTCTGTTATCTTCGGCTCGCAGGCGACAATGATCGAACTGCTCAAAGCAGGAGCCGACGTCCACGCCGTGAACTACACGGGAGGGACGGTGCTCCGCCGTTGCATCAACACCAAGCCGTGGCGTATCCCACCCCTCCTCCAGTACGGGGCCACAAAGCTCTCCGGATACCGAGGAAAGCATCTATGGCACACGATTTCCCAGACTCTTCCGCTGCAGTTTCTGGAGCACGCCCGCCTGGCTTTCACCGATGACTGCTTCGAGGAGGATTAGGAAGTTTTTGTTAGGATGACTCGGGCCACGACAGACGAAGTGCTTCAAACACGCTATTTACCCCATAATCCGTGTTTGTCAAGGTTTGTTCTGTCTGCGCATCCGCCAGTCTGTCACTTCGGTTGATGTTATTGGTCCCTTTTCCTGCATATCGTTTTCAACTCCCTCGTTTTGTCTCTGCTTTATGGGGTTTCAATGGATTTTTTCTTTTCGTTATTTACTCTCCTTTATATTGTTTCGGTGGCGTGATTGTTTGCGATGGATGGTTCTCGTTTTGCATTTACTTTTGGAAAAAAAAAAAAATCATCGACGGCGGTCTTGCGCCGACCGAAAAGGAACCACCACCGCAATGAATTGAGATTATTTGGTAAATAGCAAATTAAAAAAAAAACTGCGATGCTTTTCAATTCTCTTACCACACAGCGACATCGTGTACTAGCTCCGGATAAAAACACTGCACTCTGAATTTCTTTTCTGGATTGACTTGTGGCGACACCGTTCACTTCAGACCATGGGCGGTGATGGAAGGTCAGTGCGATGAAACCTGTCGGTACTCGTGCTGGCACTCATGGTAGATTCGACCTCACCCACCTGTTTTTTTCCACAGGTTATACGTAAAACGGTTTCTCCAGTGTGATAAGGTCTCGGTGAATGTATCCGCCAGATGGTGGGATGCATGGCGACATCGCAGCCTGTGCGGGGATGGTACAGGACAGACTCCTGTCCAGCGCCCGGGGGATCGCGGGACAGATTTTGGCACTGGTTGCTATCATACGCCGGAGGAGATAAGGAAAGCGGAGGGACGCAAAGCGAACCACGCATCCCGGCAACCCACCCCCCGGGCCGAAGTGGATGGCTGAAAGATGTACGCATGACCCCGCGGTGCTGCTTCCACCGCCGCCTCCGTCTCCGCTTCTTCCCGCTGGGGGTGCTGGCAGGTTGCTGGTAAGCGGCGGGCAGGTGCGGGGAAAGTATGATACACAGGAAATGCCGGATGGCATCCCGTAAAACCGGGCAAAACGTACGCCGCCATGATCTACATAGGTCGCACGCGAGTATGAATAAATATAAAAAAAAAGCCGGATGGCATCTCCTCCTGCGGAGACGGCAATTGCCGTATGCGCCCACCTTGCGACGAATTACATGTATATTTCATGCTGGTTTTTGCACTTCTCGTCGACCTGCTGACTCGACGGCCAACACGAAGCGAGGGGTCGTGTATGTAAGGGGAGCGCGCTGCAGGAAGGGCGCCAGTCCGTCCCTTGGAATACTTTACACCGCACCCACCAGGAGGAGGGGGACTGGACGGTTGTCCACTGAAAAAAATCCACACGTCGAGAGATGTAGGATGTAGCAGACGGAAGAAGCAAACGAGTGCGCTGAATATCGCTGCGCATAAACTCTCGCAAGCCAGTGTATAGCTACCCGTAAGCGTAGCCCCGGATGGCGCGGTCCTCGGCTCGCGCTTCTCGCCCGGTCAATCGCGCGGCCGCATCACATAGGGACGGAGGTGAGGGGAATTGAACGTGGAATGCGATCCCAAGCAAGTACTACAGGTCTCAGCTACATACATATCTGACCTCCACTGCCTCCAACGCTGCTGTTGCCCACCAGAATGCCGTTGCCGGCAGAAATACCTGCTCCAAAATTGTTACCCACGTACTGGAGGCTGGCAGGTTCCACGCACATACCCATGCCCATGCCCACTCCTAGGCCTAGGCCGACGCCCTCGCTAACGCCCATCAACATCTCCCTCCCCACGTCCATCCCCGTGCTCATCCCCGCGCTCATCCCCGCGCTCATCCCCATGTTCATCCCCGCGTTCATCCCCGCGTTCATCCCCGCGTTCATCCCCGCGCTCATCCCAACGTCCATCCCCGTGCTCATCGCCGTGTTCATCCCCGCGTTCATCCCCACGCCCATCCCCGTGCTCATCGCCGTGTTCATCCCCGCGTTCATCCCCACGCCCATCCCCGTGCGCATGCCCACGCATTCGCCAACACCGCCGCCCATGCCGACCCCCACGTCTAGGCCGACGCCATCGCCAAAGTCGGTGCCCATACCCATTCCTTTTCCCAGGCCATTGCCGATGCCGCCATAGCTCAAGCCCGGCCCGCTCCACGTGAAGGGAGGGGAGGAAGAGTAATCACCCGCGTTCAAAGCACCGCAATACTCATCGGCCGGGACCATCGGCGGAGCTGCAGCGCTTCCGTCCGCAACCGATACCGCGGCGTCCTCGTTTTCCTCCGGGAGCGCCAGGAAGTCGAACCAATCTTGGTGGTTGTCAACGGGCGGGTCAGGCGGCATGAGTTCCCGCAGGAAATCGTCGAGCGTTTTCTCCAGCGGCGGCTTGATGCCAACCCCACCTGCTTTGTATCCCGCATACTCCATGGAACGCTGTTGATCTTGGTGCTGTTGCATCTGCTGATGATGTGTCTGGGGTTGGTATGGCGACTGAGACTCTCGCGGAAACTCGAATGGGTCGGTGGTTGGGCTCTCGGTAGGGAATTGGGTCCCCAACCCATCTGGGGAAAACAGCCCGGACTCGAGGGACGTAGGTGTCCCCAGCTCGAGCGACGAAGGCGACAACAGAGCTGCCCACTCCTCGTCCGAAGGCTGGAGGGATAGCTCCGGCAGCGGTACCGGCGATCGGTGCCGAGGGTCGGGAGTGCTGGGGTCCGCTGCTTTCGACTTTTTCTGCCGGCGGGCTCGTCGTTTTTCTTTGCGGCGGTCCGGCAATGCCTGCTTGGCCGGCATGCTTGCTTTGAGCATCCTTTCCTTCATCAGCTCTGCAACTGCGGCCGCTACTGCTGGCGGCGGTGACGACGTCGGGCGCGGCGGTGCTGCCGTCGCTGCGGGCGCAGTTGCCGCCGCCGGTGTGGGAGCTGGTGCTGGCGCTGGTGCTTCTTGGGGCGGCGCCGCTGTGCGAGCTGCCGGCGCATGAGTCGTCGCGGTTAGTGCCGTCGCTCCTATTTCGGGCGACCGCGATGCCGTCGCTGTTTCACTTGGGTTCGAGGGGTGACTCGTAATGCGATCCGTCCCCTGTTGCGGCTGTTTGGTTTGTTTCTTCCCTGGCGGCGAGCCGGCTGCGTCGGAAGTGGCCGAATAGGTTGTCCAAGGGGTGATTTCGAACGCGGACTGGTGAGCGCTCGCGGCTCGTCGCCTGAGCTTCTTTGCGTTTGGCTGCGGCGGGGGGAGGTAGATGACTCCGGGCATGTGCATGCATTCAGCGGCATCATCGAGACACGAGTCCTCGGCGCAGACCACGCAGCACAGTCCGCCGACCGAGTCTGCGGCAGGTTCAGACGGGGGTGCAGCGCTGTCCAGCGCCGTCGGTGGGGCAAGGTCGCTCATGGTGCCGAAGATGTCTGGGAGAGGCGGTGCGCGATGCAGACCGAAGGGAGTGGGATGGAGGAGGGCGAGGAGCGAGATCTGAGCGGCTCGAAGGGGAGCCAGGCAGCAATTATATTTGCGCGGCACTGCGCCGTGCTGTTCGTGCCCAGGTCGAAACGGCCAATGCGACCGTCGACTGCACGCGAGCAGGCCGGCAAAAACGGATCCTGTGTTTTTGGGCGCCCGCAGGTGCGCCGGACGGCCGTTGGCACGGCATGGTGGGGGGGGTGGGCGTTCGCTAACGGCCCGCCAAGCTATTCCAGCAGCCACGAATTGGGGTGGCGCCGCCAACGCAGGATGCGGGCAGAGCCGTCCAACCGTGGCCTCGAGTGGTCCGTATGCTGGCACCCCTCCATCTGGGACAGCGACCGGCCGCAGCGTCCTCGCCGGTGGTTTGTGCGGCCCCGCAGCGCCAAATCCGGTGCGTCCCCGTACTTCTCCACAAACCGTGGTGCTGCTCGCAAGGGGTGCGCAGTGTGCGTCGGAGTCCCTCGCCAAGCCGGCGACTGCTTTCCGTCCTCTCCTGCTCGCTCGTCGCCTTTCCCCGCACATGCGGTGGGAGACTCCGCGGGTCCGCCGTGTGCTTGGACGACTGCACTCCGCAATCGGCGAGGTCGGGCAATTATCTAGCGTCCTTAGCGGCGGTGGGTGTGCGTGTCTGGCCCGGGTTGGTATAGAGGTCGGTGATCGACGCCCAGCAGAGCGCCGACGGCGCTCCCCAACCCAATGTGGGTGGGAAAGTGCGTTTCGCCGGTGATCTGCGACTTGGTAGAATTGAGTTGCTGGGATGCCCCCCGCACATGTGGTACGGGCGGACGAAAGTTTTCGTGCCGTAGCGGAGGTGGATAGAACAGCATCCTAAGCCTCGCGATACGGGTACCCCGAGCTGGCCTCCCCGGTACGAGTATCGCGATACGAGTCCTATGTTGCTGGCAGCATTAGTTCGTCAGAGATCTCGAAAACACTTTCTCAAAGAGGTACCGTACTAGTATTCCCAAAAGGTGACGCGATCGCGGCTACCTTCGATGAGGCTTTAGCGAGGCCGCTGTGGCCGCTGTCGTAATGCCGGCGCTGGGAAAGTCTAGCACTAACCTAGAGACTAGCCCCCTGGCACGTGCGGCGAGTGCTCCCCCATGTGTCACATCTAAAGATATCCTTACCACTGCTGTCCACCCCGACCTCGATCCGTCCGCAGGTGGCTCGTTGTAGCTCCTCTTGTCCTCCGCCGTAGTCGTGCAGAGACACTATATCGTTCAAACACCCCCGTACTCCTCCCTGGTCGCCCGCCTGCTCACTAATCTCCACTTCCGCCGCCTCCCGCTCCCGGAGCTCCGACTCGGACGCCCCACGCCGGGCCTCCCTCATAGCCGTACTTAAAGCCACCCTTCGCCTCACATCCGTGGCAGTTGGGAGTGCAGGATCGCCTAGCCGTACCGCTCGTCGGCGAAGAGGTCTCGGATTGCGAAGCGATTCTTGCGCCTTCCCGTTGCCTGCAGCATGTGCGCCCACACGATCAGCCAGGTATTCCAGCGGGGACAGAACTTGAAGACGTGCTTCCGGGGTCAGGGGCGGGCCGGTACGGCCACTACCAGCAATTGGCGTTGCGCCTGTTTGTCGTCCACCTGTAGTACTGGCTAGGGAGACGATGACCAGTTTTCAACCAGTAAAATCTCGCCGCTAGCCGTTTGTTGGGCTTTGCCGGAGTTGTATCCAATTCCCAGTACATCTTTCCGTGCCGGAGGTGCTGGCATTTCTTCCGAGAGATCCGAGAATCCGCGCATGCGCTGGTGTCCAGCCATTTCTTCTCTGAGATCTCCCGCTTGAGAGGTGCGAGGGATCTAGGGAGCGTCGCTTCCGGTAGGGCTTACCGTACGGTTGTGATGCGCTACTTGCCTGGATCGCACACATCTGACCAGTGCCAGCTTCCTCCGAGGCCAAACACTAGTCGGCAGCCGCAGCACTCGTAAAGATTGTGACCTCTCCGTGTCGTTTGTCGCCTCGCATGGAGGCCCAGCGCCCGCGCGCGGGCAGTGTAAGCCGCACCATGTAGCCCATATGGAGTTTGACACCCGTTCAGCGTTGGCCGTTCTGCTAGGCAACCGAATATCCGACCGCTCACTGTCAGGTCGTGGCGCGTGGGTGGGCATGAAGGGCCCATTGGCGGGTAGCTGCATCGAGCTGGTATGTAGGATAGCGCAAGTGAGATGGCGATTAAGAGGCGATGGGTACGATGTCGACGAGTCCGATGGCGGTTGAGACACGACGACTGTGATGCAGCGTGTCGTGAGGCGGTTTGAAAACTTCACCGAGCGTCAGAAACAGTGAAGTTGACCGATTCGACATGTGGAGCAGGATGATGACGGAGGGGAAGGCCAACCTGACTTGCTTGACCGTATCTCTTATGTTATCGTCGGCTCATCGCCGTTATTTTCGTCGAACAAGGGCTTCACACGTCGAAATCTCTCGCCCACCCAAGGCTTGTCGCGGTTTCAGCCGCCTAGTTGTGGCTCGTCAACGTCCCTTCCCGGCAGTAACACTCTGTTACTAACGTTAGCTCCGTGGGTTACCCTACCATGACGTCACCACCGACTACCTGACAACCATGTGCGTAGTTCTTGACCACGTTCACCTTCAACTCTACGACCACTGACGTTAGCGTACGACCCTCTCAATTTGTTGGCCCCTACTTCGAAATGGATGATAAGTCATTCTCCGAATGCGACAGTTCCGTTGATGCTTCGCCGGACGGCGTGGCTTTGCCCGCCATCCCGGCTACGGAGGCCGAGGTCGATGACTTAGTCGGCCAATTGCGCCAGTTCTTCGATGAGTACCAGACCCACAAAATCGAGGCTCACAGCCGTCCACCTCAGACGGCGCAAACCATGGATTTCTTGGAGAAAATGGTGCTCTGTGCTGTTGATCAAGGCGTTGAGCTGCCTGTTGCTGTCTTGCATCTGGCTCTCCTCTACTCTGCTTCCAACAGATGGGCATCCAAGACCGAAGCCTGTATTCGCGCCCTTCATTGGGGAAAACCACCGGAAAGCGATGACCTCGTTGCCACTATGTTCGAGGAAGCGGAAGCCTCCATGATTGCGTAAGTATGCACCGTGAGTTCGTTATCGTGATGACATGCAGCTGACGTTAGGATGGGACTAGCTTTGTTAGGGAACTAATTGAACCTGTCGCGTACGCTGAGCCGACTGCCGAAGGCGCGGTTTCCGACCCGATGTTGGACCACTGCGAGTTCATCGTCGACCTCGACACTGGCGATTTTATCGACACTGGCAGCAAGACCGGCGACGAGGAGCCGGCCAGCAAGAAGTTGGACAGCCGGGTTCTCCCCCTGCTGGAGGAAATCCGCGTGGCTCGAGATGGACAGCTTCCCTGCTCTGCCGACGTCGAATATATCGCTAAGGCAGCCGGACTCCAGCCGCTGGATGTTGTCCATTGGTGTACGTAGTCCCCGGTTCCACCTGCCAGAATTCCACTGACGGGCAAACAGTTATCGCACGCACGATCGACAGCACCACTCCTAGGGTGATCAAGGGGAAATCGGTGGAGCCGACGCCTGAGGGCGCAGAGATGTCGGGCTGATCATCATCCGTCATTCGACGACCATGTGTAACCAGGGAATTGTGGTGCTACCGCAGATAAAATTGAGAAAACCTGTTGCATATTATGTCACGTGCTCTGAGTAACGGCACCCTTCAATGCATTCAGTGGCAGTCGCTATTTTGCGCCCAAGGGTTGCCTACCACTAGCAGAATATCCTTTTCCAGTTGCAGTCGTGAGCCATCAGTATGCCCCGTCACTGTCATGCCCATGCTTCGTCGTCTCTCCGCTCGATTAACTCACTCGCTCATACTGCAGGACCGTCGTCCCGCTGTTTCTTTTTTTTATCTCACTGGCATTCATCTAATCTAGACAATGGGGACGTACCTTGTGTCTGGTTCGCGTTCGCTGTTTGCGCGATGGCAGCACGTGTCAGGGTTCCCAATAATCCGTCGAGTCCAGTCCGAGGTAAGGGTTGAGACGATTAAACCATATAACCCCAGAAAATATAGGACTGTAATACTAGGGCTTGGAGAGCGAAGGCCAGCCCTATCATGGGGCCCTGTAGTCCGACTAGCTGCATTTTATTCAGTCCATTCCTGTTCGCCGTCCACTGCGACCTAAGAGGTAAACTTCTAAGCGACCTTAGCCGCACGCTAGCGCGCGCTAGAGCGCATATAGACTAGCGCCATGAGCCCCAGACAACGTCATGTGATGGATACGCGCCGGGAGGACGCGTTACCGGTACATATGTCGCGAGTGTACGATGTGAAGAACCCTGACGGTTGTGCCACAGCTTGCCTCACTGCCTTGTACAACTGGTAGTCACGCCCTCCGTCCTGGACAACCCCATACAAACGGGCACGCCCGTGCACGATCTTCCCGCTATCTTCTCGGAAATATCCCTACTCGGGAAAGACACCTCGCACCGCCCCCCCCTTTCCGTTCGCCAGCTAA
>Ga0307516_10007721_pt1 | contig 12302 bp, 10 predicted proteins | sample 19_EM_MG_FD_203310 | JGI IMG/M metagenome (GOLD analysis project Ga0307516, IMG submission 203310) | Populus trichocarpa ectomycorrhiza microbial communities from riparian zone in the Pacific Northwest, United States - 19_EM | ecosystem: Host-associated > Plants > Roots > Unclassified | place...
CGGTGGCGGCTTGCCGCGTCACCAGTGGCGAATTGCCACCTCCGCCACCTGATGACTTCCGGACGCAACTGAGCGCCGCGGCCTCGGCGGGCCTAGGCTGGCCCTCGACCCATACATCTGACAGTTTATATAGCCCAAATTCGCAGACGCGCCAATCCTCGGCGTGTTGATAGAGGATTTTAAGTGTACGCGTGATAAGACGAGATTTCAGTTGAAGATAGCTGTTTGACGATGAAGGTGTTCTCATTATAGCCTACTTTACAGCATCGTGGGACAACAAGATCAAGTTGCAACAAAAACTTCTTGCATAGGTTCAAAGTTAACAGAGATTGATCAAAATCTTTTGCTTGCCTCCTCTGTCTAGTTGGAATTAAAAGGTATGGTGGTAGAGTAAGCCAAGATCATGAATGTGGCCCAACATATATTCTTACTCGGGCTTCACTGACGATAAGAAGAATGACTATCAATATATGTATAAATTGACTGGATTAACGAAATAGAATGACAGGAGTCAATTAATAGAAGGCTCGAGTGATAAACAGAATTACTCGAGTCGATGAATAAAATCACTCGACACCAGCGCTCCGGTCGCCCTAGCTAGGCCACCAACTCCTATCAATAACATCACTCCCCCGAGCCACCCATGGAGGCATATTAAGAGGAAATTTAACTGTCAGACCTTTAGGAAGTGAGGTGAAAAACGCCTTCGCCTGCCCTTCCAGTTCGGCACCAACGTACAACACTCTTTTTTCTTAATCCGACTCCAGAAATAGAAATTCAAGATCCATGATATCGAGTGTTTCTTATGTCTGAGCGATTTATCAACCATGCGGCTGGAGGACTGGTAGGCAGTTTGCAAGGCCGCCGGGCGCGCTCGGGCAATTTACGACCTGGTTGCCACACCACTTCTTCTACTTTGACTTTGGTAGTTTGTGACTGCCGCCACCAGGGTGTGGGAGGACTGGTGTTTGTTGTTGAAGCCCACTAGCGCGTTGCAGATTCACCTACTCGGCAGACCTTTCTCTGAGACACACAACACAGCTGTTCCTGGGTTCCCCATTCCTTGCGACCTGACCTTCAAATTTCTTCACGTACGTCCTTCCGACCCACTTCATTGCGACTTCTCACCACTCGCCGCCACTCATACACAGCAGCACATTTTTCCCCTCAACTTCCCTCATCTCCGTGATGATTTCCTTCCTCGGCCTGAGTGGCCTCACCTGCTCGACCCGCATTTTAGCCCCCTCTTCTATTCCCGCCGAGCCGCCGAATGCTGAGGTCCGGAGCGAACTTGCGCCGCAGGGTTGCAGCCGCTCGTGGTCCAGCCTCGACTACCCACGAGTCTACGCAGCCACAGAGTGCCGGTGCCCGACGCAGCCGCCCCGCTTCGGATGGCACAAGACGGAGTGTCTCGAAGTCGCGGGCCATTGGCTCGGCCTCGACGCCCCCGAGTGGCTCCGCAGATTATTTGAGTACAGCATGCACAACCATCTCCCGCTGTGGGATATGGAGCACAGCTCGAGGAACATCTGGGCGACGTTCCTGGACTGGAGCTACTGCGTTACCGCCGACGAGCCGCCGACCACCCTCATCACCACCCCCGAGATTGTCGTCACCCTGCACGACTATATCGACCACGAAGACACCGCGGCCGACGACCTCGCGAACTGGTTGCTCTCCACTGAGTGGAGGCCCAGACCCAAGACCCTGTCGCTGGATGCGGATGAGGACAGTGACGCCGTCTCCCATAACGACCAGCGAGACGGACGACCTCCCCGCAGACGGGGTCAGTATCCACCTAGTGCCACCACTGAGTCGAATGACAACGGTTGCTCGAGCTCTTCGGAGATGGCAGAGCGCTCGGCGGCTGCCCTGACGGATCGGAAGCTCAACCCGAAGAACGCAGATATCATATCGGCCGTCGACTGGGAGGACGACAAGTAGGTGTGGCCAAGAGCCGCAAGGAATGTCAGTCTTCCGCACCCCAGCGTGTGCCACAAAAGGTTGTGCTAATAGGCATCACCTGCTAGGAACGGACCGCCGCCATTTCTACCTTTATTCTTAATGACTCCCCACCGCCTCACGCTCCTGTACTCTCCAGCGATGTTTATCCCCTACCCGACTCCCGTGTCCAATCCACATTACTAATTTCTTGAGTTCTAGTTTCTCTTTCTTCTCTTGTTTGGTTTAACTGTTCCATCACACCTCACGCTCATGTATTCTCAACCGATGTCCTCCCTGTCTACTCTCCATTTTCCACCAGAACAGTCTGTTTTCTTTCATATCGGGGGCAGTCTTCGTCTCGCTCAGTGTGTGAACCGCATGCCGGTTATTTTGGTACTAGATCCAGCAGGCCTGGAGGAGTAGTCTAGGGCGCTACTGCTGCGAGGGAGACTGCAAGGTGCACCTACTTATGGAAATTATGTCCTATTTTGGTTCCTGAACAGTATGAAATCCGTTTGCGCATTATCCAGTCACCAGTGAACCGTTCCTTCATGATACATCATGCCCTTTCAACTGTGTTCAAACACAGGACGTCCACTAGGAACCCATCTCCACATCCGTGTGCTGGTAAGCACAAAAAGACATATGTACAAGACCAGATCTCCCCAGACTTGAACTGCATCCCAGAACAAAACCTCTGGTCATCGGGCTGCGGTAAAACAGCTGCCATTCTCTGCTTAATCATAGATATTTTGCACGCCCTCGGTGAGGCAGCCAAACATAACCATGGAAACCTCAGCACAAATTGACCACCAACAGAAGTAGCTGCAATACGATGACCCTGACATGTGGGGGGAGAACAAAAAGGTCAACAATCGAGACAAGAGCAGTTTCGGGCAGCGGCGCATGCGGGCAACTCTTCCGCGAGACGGCCAATAATGCAGCGCCGAATGTGTTGGGGTCGACATTTTGCCTCCGATATTCGTGAGATATGCACCGGATCCCAAATCACATCGATCCGACGAATGGACTACGGGGCATTAGATGACCCCAAACCGATATCCTCAATGAGTACGGTGCTGCCAGGAAAGTTCATGTGGCTGCCAGCGGGTGCCACGTGCGGCGAACGTTCGACTCGGTTCCACTATGGGACAATAAGTGCTACCTTTCTGGTTGGAACGTAAATTCAGGCTTTCAGGTATTACTGTATTGCGGTATGCGACGACGACGATACCCTTGGAGGAATGGGTGGGTCATATCTCGCTTCCTGGAGGGTGCTGCGGTACTACGGGGTGCATGCCGCAATGCGGCTTCGGTGACTTCCACGTGGTTCCACCAGTGCCTTCTGAGTCCCGGCCGTCGAATGTCGAAGCCGACAGAGACGACATGCGGAGTAGTCGTCCTCTCCCAGATTCCAGTCCCTTGTTTTTTACCGCTTCGTCGCCGATCACGCAGCGTTCCCAGGCTGTAAGGTTGTGCGGCCTCCCGCAACCATCTGGGCGGCGTATATGGCCGCAGTGCTGGGGTGCTGAAGCTATTGTTCCGCGCCTGATGGCTAGCAGAGCATGAGATGACGTTTCCTGGGAATTCGGCTCGAGTGGGGAGTGGGCAGGCAGATGGATTGTGATGAGATACCGTGATTGTTTGAATCCGCTTAGTTCAATCTTCTCGCGAGGGTTCCGAGTAGAAGGAGTTGGGATGCTGTTCCTCTTCTGAAATCTGGGTGTTTAGGATCGATTTGCATGGCAGGAATACATTCGCCAATAATGCACCCTCCTCTGCATGAACTCGTTCGTCGCTCCCCGCTGTATCCTTTCTTCGCCAACACCGGCCGACGGCAACTTGGTTCGGCCGCGCGTTGGCGATTGTGGGTCGTGTAAGTAGCCCTTTTGTCATGGATGGACCGCTGGCTCGCGATAGCCGTAGCATGCCTACATCAGCTCGCAGTGAATATGGTTCTGTTCGCAGTGAATTTGGTTCTGCTCGCAGTTGTCCGGAAGTGTAGGCGTGGAGAGTTGTAGTTTTCGCTAGCCGTGTTGCGCTTGATAATCTGCAATATTGGTATGTATTCAAAACACGCCATAACTATATGCTTCCATGTTGGGGGCTTGACCCGGACCCCTGTCTAGCCTGGTTTGTTGTGCGGTGTGTGGAAACTCACGTGGGGTTTGTTTACTAGCGCGCTATTCCCAAACACAGCGTTCCCAGACCTCTGATTCTTCTCGACCCAGCTCCCCCCTCATCCGTCCTTTTGGCCCCACTCATCTTTGTCCTCACCAAGTCCGCCGCCGCCCACACACTCCTGTATTTTGCTCTCTTTCACTTGGCCATCTCCACAATGATTTCCTTCGTCGGCCACAGCGGCCTCACCGGCACCGCACGCCTATGCCCTCGCGCCTAAATTCCTGCCGACTCACCGAGCGGCGAGGTCCGCTACGAATATACGCCGCACATCCTGGGCTGTTAAATCTCCAAACTCGACTTCCCGCTAGCTTGCGCAGTCACGGACCACCCGTGCCAGACGTTGTTGGAAATGCGTCTCGCGGCGTTCTATGTATTGGGTGTCTTTGCCGAGACGGTTGTTTGGATTTGGCACTTGTGCCATAGAGTTTGTTGACATAATTGCCTAAGGAAAGCGGGGAAGCATGAGAGGAGGATCTCTTTTCTGTGAGTTTTTTCCTTTTCTCCTGTTCTATACTTATGGAATTCTTCAGCGAAGCTGTGAGCCACTCGAACAACCAGTATCCATACGTCTTGTGTTTCCGTATCTCATACAGCATTGAGACTGATCGAACTCCTATGGTTCATTTCTATCCTCATCGTTAATTGGTATTGTTTCAACAGACGCTGTTGTCGCTCTCTGGCAGGAACAAGTCGGTGCGGCTCGAAGGGGTGGGCCAGTGGCTCAGCCTCGACGCCCCCGAGTGACTCCGCCGACCCGTCGAGTGCGACACGGACAACCCCGTCCCACCATAGGATGCGGAGCACAGCTCCACAAACATCTGGGCGACAATCCTGGGCTGGGGCCACTGCGCTACCGCCGACGACCCGGTCACCACCCTCATCACCACCCCTGAGATTGCCGCCACCCTGCACGACGACATAGACATAGCGTCACCGAGGTCGACGACCTCGCCAACTGGTTTCACTCCACCGAATGCAGGCCCAGACACAAGACTCGGGCGCCGGACGCGACTGACGACAGCGACGCACCCTCCCACAGTGATCAGCGGGAGGTCAACGACTTCCCCGCCGAAGCGGTTGTTGGAAATGCTTCCCGGCGCTGGACGCACGGTGCTGGGAGTCAGCAACCAACTTAGTGCAGTCTGGGCGCCAAGTATGGCAGTAGTATAGTGGCGAGCAAGCAGCACGAGACTCCATAGAATACACAACCTTCTATACAGTGAGAAAAACGACCGTCCTCCCAACTCTCGCTCCGCACGAAGTCTCGCTCTACGGTGAAGAATCCTATTTCTCTTATCTCCTCTGAGGATCCCTATACTGTCTCCTCAACCAAGGCATACCCGAGAGGCCATAACCATTCAACAGCGGTCAAATCCTACCATTTGACGCCTGTGGGAGGGAGCGACAGCGGATAGGCGAATCCTGCCGAGACCGCGGAGCCCAGAGCGACGGTCTTGAGTGATAGGGAGCTCAACCAAAGGCTCGCCGATAGTTACGACCACGGCCATCGTCTGGGAGGGCGATGGGTAGGTCTGGTCTGGGGCCACCAGGTGTATGTGTCTCACCCTTCTCTGACGTGGGCTCCAGACTATTGTTCTAATTCTATCGGTTAGGCTCGGTCCGCCATCATTCCCCCCCGCCCCCTCGTCGCCTCACGTTTCTGCACTCTCAAACGATGTCCGTACCCTCTCCCCACTCCCTTACGCTGTCTCGCACCAGCCGTTGGTCAACCGGCTCAACCCATATACCCTAATTCGCTTCACTGGCTGTGAAAATTTCGCTTCGGTACCAACGTCTGGGTTTAGTATTCTGTTGAGAGGGGGGGTTCTCTTTGTTGGAATATAGGGATCGATAGAGATGATGATGGTGAATTAATTGATTGATAAAACTTAGAAGGAGCAACACTCTCTCTATATACAACGGGCCTGAGGGGCTCGCCAGGGGGTAAAGACGGAAGACTGTCCCCCGAGCCGGTGCTCGGGAGACTCGGGCAGCTGTCATCTCCGGACGTGTCGGCTACGGTCCGTCATCTCCGGATGCCCATTATTCTGACACTCTTTGAGCACCAAAAGGGGCGAGGCCATAAATTTCCATCAATCCTACATTCTCGAAGACAGGTTGTGTGCTATAGTGGAAGGGGTAGATGTACGTACCGGTTTTTGTATACTCATACTGGCGTAGAGCCTACCCAGACAAACTAAGCGAACGATTTAGGTACTGGTGATGGTCTACGTACAGAAGTCCCACCACCGAAGTTGAATCCTTCACCATTGCTCGCTCTTTCCGACTCATTGACTTCGCTCTTGCCAGTCCCGGCACTCAAATTTCCATCCTTGGCAATCTGATCCCACTCTAGGAGGCGGGAGGAGGGCTTCATCAGACCACCAAAAATAGTGCTGCAAATAGGGGTAATGAAAGTGAGTTGAAATGCTAGTGTGTTCAAATTCTCTGTTGTCCAAACCAGATTTCTGTTGGCTGTCTGGTTTTCAACTTTTGAGGAGCTTTCAACATGCCAAGGTAGAGTCTCTCGACGAAAGTTGGTTAGAATTTCGCCGCCAACAAGGTTTTAGTGTGGGCTCGGCAGAGGTGTGCATAAAAATTCTCTGTAGTGCTGTCACCATACCTTGCACGTCAGAAAGAGCACGGATGGCGAGGCAACCCCGTGTCACACTAAACAAACCTTGAGGCAAACCAGACAGCACAAGGAGGTCAGCTACGCGATCGCGACGGGAACAGCGGCGTGAATGACAACTGGTCGTGGATAAAAACAACTCTCACCGACGCTTCGGATGCACGATAGAAAGTTGTGCTGCGCAATGACAACCTTACCGGGGCAACCAGCGTGCTACCGGAGTAGCCTAATACACTCAATTCTCGCGCAGTTGGCGATGCTCTCGCTGGAGTTGACAGCACCATTCTGAAGATCGCACTTACATCACTCTTAGTTAACAGGGGAATTCCATAAATGCGCCGTCTTGAATCGCGTCGCTAAGGGGATTGCCCGTCGTTCGCGTTCCGGCGCGAAGTACAGAGGCCTTACATTAGAACGTGTGAAGTGCATCGCTATTACTATTTCGTATTCCCCAATGGAGTCAAGAAGTGCCTCATCATCGCCGTTGTCGCCAGTTGAGAAGGGCATCGTCATTGCCGTCGAGTTGTCCCGAATCACTTAGAGAAGGGCAACCCTATTCCTGTCGAGTTGCCCCGGATCGCGTCACGGAATGTAGCGAACTTACCGTAGAACCACGTCCGTAGAAGTGTCTGAAGTGCGCCGGTAGTGCCGCTGTGTCATCAGGGAGAGAATCGTCTCCCGTCAAGGAGCCAGTCATCACTGCCATCGAGTCGCATCGAGTCCATCGTCCTCGCCGTCGTCTCGGGTCAAGCCGTTGAGTCGCGAAGTACGTCATCATTGCTGCCGTCTCATGTTAAGAAGAGCATCGCAATAGGTAGCATCCTCAGGAAGGGGAATTAATGCAGTCACCATTGTGATGAATATGGTGGCGACTGTAAGTATATAGCCTCGTGATTCTTCTCGGCGATGACTCGGTTTTTGATGGCGGCATTGTCAAGTGTTCCTAATGGATGTTCAACTATTCCGTTCCACCACTAATATACGATGGTGTACTGGCATGTGCTTACATACCAACACTGAGCATTTAAAATCAGCATCTATTGTCTGTGCTCGGCTAGTGGCTGCAACGCAACCCCTGTCCCGTTTTTGTTTGTTTTGATTTCTGTTCCCCACACAGCACAATCATATATGGTCAACCGATGTACTCACCTCTCCCCTTTACCTGTTTCGCTTATGAAACTCGGTTTTCCTGGATATCGGGTGCTGTCTTTGTCCTCTTCATCCGTGTTTGAGGCGCATTCTTGAGATTTGGTTCTGGGTCCAGCTGGCCTGGCAGAGTAGGCGCAGGAGTTGCTAGGCGCTGCTACACTTAGCGTTATATTCTGTTAAAGATACGCGTGGTATGAAAGCCGCTGGCGCACAGTCCACCCACCAAACCCAAGTATCAGTGAACCATTCTACTACGTGTAGTACCAAAAAGTGGGTTGAAGTTGCTAACATAGCCATACCGTACTCGGCTGAATCGAGTGGCAGCACGGTATTCAATTCGAGTACCTATCAGGGCATATCTAGTATTGACTCTCAAGGTACCGAGATTGATTCGGGAGGCATCTCGAATTGAACATTGATACATATTTACGCTCAAATACGCGTCGAGAGCAATATTAGCATAAGTACCGTATGCCTTAGTAGTAGTCCCGCATCTGAAGAAAAAAACTGTACAATTAACGCATTCAATTATGTATGAAGGATTCCGAGAGGAATTGCACATGTGTGACAATGATACCCTTACGGTATCAACCTTGACACGGCAGTCAGTTTCATCTGTGTAGTATACAGTTTCAATACCAAATGAATACAGCTTTCATACACCATTGAGACGATAGAAAGTGAGTATCGATATGGTTATATGATTCCTATAATGAAAAACGAGATGAATGAACTTGGAGAGATATCACTACGGTATATTGAAGGGAGGTATAAAATAAATGATACTGCTATCATCTTGTAAGGAAATATGATAGTGAGTGCGTCCTGTAAGGATATATGGTAGCACAATTGCATTTTAGGACGGTGAATATAAGTACAGCATCATATTTTATAAGATAAGGTGTTACAAAAACACTACTGTCACGGCGCCGGAATCACATGTCGGATCACACATGCGACGACGCGTCGCCGGACTACGGAAGTGGAGAAAGGAACGTAGCGCTACGGATTCGGGAAGTGAAGGAATGCCGGAGTGCTGGAATGTTGGGAACGTCGTCGGTATTTGCTCGCGGGGGTGCTGGACTCCTGTATAACAAGGGCTGTCGCCCGCCGTAGATCTATACGCAACAAATTGTTTACGCTGCCTCCGTGTCCTTGTCTCCGTGTCCTTGTCTCCGTGTCCTTGTCTCCGTGTCCCTGCCTCCGTGTCCCCGTCCCCGTGTCCTCGCGCCAGCCCGCGTTCCCGCTTTTGTCCTCGGCTTCGCCCCCGCTCCTGTCCGCGCCGCCACGCCCGCCGCCGCCTGCACGTCGCCACACCCGCCGCTGCCTACATGCCGCCACACTTGCCGCAGCCCGCACGCCTGCCACGCTCGCCGTCCCTCGCCGCCGCCCGACGCCGCTACCTGGAGCCTAGCCAGCCTGTCTGTTACAACTACGTCCATGTGTTGTTACGGTCTGATCCAATTAGGCGTGTGTGGTGCGTAGCCTGGATCAATATAAATCCAATATGAGGCTTTGTTAAGCATGCTTTAGCACGCATGTCACAAATGATGTAGTTTCAATACGAAATCAAGTATGAGGGTTAGTTAGACGCGTCTCTAACACCCATCACAACTATCATAGTGTCAATACAAACCTAATACGAGGTTCCTACAGCATTAGCTGTCAACACCGTGTTGAATACTGTGTTCAATCTGTGCTCCAGATGAAATTATGCGTCACCAGTTGATACACGCGTTGATTTTATCTACATATTTGAAATGCAATCGTTACGCGTTTGGTGTATAATATCAAAAGGCAACATGTGTTACGTCACCGAAATATACGCACATTAGTATGTTTTAGTCAGACCCAGCCATATCCTAGTCGAGTTGATATCGAATTGGCAACGAGCCTGTATTGTTTTCCAGGATGGTACTACTATCATTTATTTTACACCCTTCCTTCACTATACAGTAGTGAAGATATCCTTCGTACCACAGCAGTTTTCTTCGCTTCTTCTGTACACTCATTCAATACGACAAGAAATGTCGCTCCGATCCTGCTGTTGTTCACACTTACTTAATGGCCATTCGTATTCACCTATCATCGCAATTCCTCACCGACCCAAATCTCCTCTATCCTCGTTTTTCCGCTTTGCCAATTGTACTATATTTGGGGCCCACTAGGTAGCCGCCGGTCGTCGTTTGGCAGTCAGGGGTTGATATCGTGAATGGGTTGGGGTGGTGAGATAGGTAGCAAACTTCATCACCACGTCAGTTTCCCACTCACATTGTCACATTGTCCACTGTCCACTGTCTGCCCGCTATCACATGTCATCCGGTTGTTATGTTACGCGAAAAACTAGTTCATTGCTCGAAGCTATGAAACAAAACGGATGACACGAGAACCTAGCAATTGGGGTCAAACAGAGAGAGACTACCAGGGACTAGCAATGCGGATTCACACTCTATGATGATGCAAAATGGAACTGGAGAAATATAGCGAAGACTTTAAACATCGATCGAAGCACATGTGAGAAAATCTACAAGCGCTGGAAGCACAATAACACGCCATCAAACCGAAGCAGAACTGGCCGATCCCTGATTTTTGATGCAGAAAAGAGAGCCTGCCTTGAAGCTTTGTTGAAGAAGACAATGCTCCAGGACACAAAGGGTATTCAGATCGCTATAGGGCATTGAATGGGGTGGAAACTCTGGATTGGCCAGCGCAGTCACCAGACTTGAACCTGATCGAATCGGTGTGGAGGGATATCGAGACAGAATTGGGGGAGATTTGGACACGGTCGGAGGATATTGAGGCATTGAAAACCATGATAGGGAATATCTGGCGGGACCATATCACCGAGGAAATTTTAGAGTTGATAGATGGTATGCCTGCGCGGTTGCAAGTAGTCATTGATGCTGGAGGAAATCCGACACGGTATTAATGTTTGGAGGCCGGGGGGCTGCACCCGACTTTTAGCAGCTCGTACGAGAGGATCATTATCACTCACTCACTTCACTGCATCTGTATTAGTGCGCTTCAAATGAGGCTTAACTAGTGCTGACTCGCGCTTATATTTCGTGATGGAGGTGTGCGCGACTTCATACTCCACGACTATACGTCGGCACCAAACTACAGCATTAATGCGCGTGCATCTTACGGTAGCAACACAGTCTGCCAGAAATTCAAACTTACGCTGTAACAGCCACCGCTGACAATGCTCGTTGCAACTGTCCTTGTGCTAACTTTCCAAATATTTACATTGGGGGATATACGATAGAGACGCAACGGATATGGTGTAGCATACCTACAGGTACCAAACTATGTATAGAGATGAAAGATGTGGATGGGACTGACAAGCGCCCGACATGAAAAATGGGCCTAGAACAAGCGATGAGGAATAATAGATGTGCCAATGAACCAACTGGCAAGAACACAACAATAATGTAGGATGAATTCTCGATGTAATACATAGGATGGCGTAGTTCTAGTGCTGGGTGGCAGGGTGCGAGCTTTATCTGGTATTGCACCTTCAGTGGTGCGGAACAAGTATTCTGGAATAGATTAGACATACCCTCAAATACCGTGGGCAGACAGTATTCAACCAGGTATTCGGTCTTATATTATTTCACTGAATACAAAGCCCTAGGAGAACTGATACCGCAGAACTTCAGTAGCATACGATACGGGGAACAATACAAAACCTACGTAACATGTATGATAGGGTAGTAGCATGCTGCTGCGTAGTTTTGGCACAACATGCGTAAAAGATCAGATGCCGTATGGCTAAAATATGCATTCTATATCGTATTATGTAGGTACAGAATCCAATTCAATAAGAACTGAAAAGCTAATACGTATTGACTGCAATTCGAAACTAGCCCCGCTACCGCGATATTACAGTATATAGTCAACCATTGTCGTGTATTAAGCCGCTGAGTAGGTGCGGTGCGGTATGAGTACGGTAGTCATTTTACCCCACTTCTTGTCGTTGAATAGTTGGTGGCACCCAAAGCCGGAGTGGATCAGCCACCCTAAGTTTGAGCAGCTTATTCTCCACCAAAAAAACTCTATTAAGAGTACTATTTCACTTGCTGCATCGTCTAATAGACTCAGATTTTTGATATTCCTTCTGGTGGCGAAGACAAGGGGGTTTTGGAAGGAAGGTCGCTTGTATGGACGAAATCGAGAAATCATGACGGTCACTCGGTTTTACAGGGTATTTCGTGTGTGTTACTAAGCAGAAATGATTGTCACTCCCTGCCCAACTAGGTGACCAGGTTTTTTTTTTGTTTAATCATACTCGCATACGACCTATCTAGATCATGGCGGCGTACATTTTGCCCAGTTTTCCTGTCCGCAGTCCGCGCAGTGGCGGCTCGTTGCAAGCTCCCCTTGTGCCCTCCGC
>Ga0307516_10007722_pt1 | contig 12301 bp, 14 predicted proteins | sample 19_EM_MG_FD_203310 | JGI IMG/M metagenome (GOLD analysis project Ga0307516, IMG submission 203310) | Populus trichocarpa ectomycorrhiza microbial communities from riparian zone in the Pacific Northwest, United States - 19_EM | ecosystem: Host-associated > Plants > Roots > Unclassified | place...
CCTCACCAAACACTACCACCGAACCCACACACAAGATCTAAGATTATTCCGTTGTGAATTATCGAAAGTAGCCTGATTACCTTTGATTCTCACCGCACTCCGGTTACAAGACAACCCCAGTGTCACAGAATGAGCGTGCAAAGACCGATGCACTGAAGGAAGGCCTCTCCATCGAATTGCGTCGCCAACTGATAGGAAAGTCAAGGAACCTTACCTATGACCAGTTGGTAGCTCTCTGTCAGGAGCTGGACTCGGAGATGCCTGCCCTGCTGATGACTGAAGGGAAGCAGGGTTACCAGCAACCATGTGCCCATCAGCTGCGAAACCCACCTTCTATCCAGCCCGCTACACCAATGCAACCTGCCGCTGCTCCAGAGCCAATGGACCTAAGCGGGACCCAACAGGTTTCGCCACAAGAGAGAGCGGCTCGTCAGTGTGAGAAGCGTTGCTACTACTGTGGTGAACCAGGCCACATGGTCACGCAGTGTCGGAATAAGCCTATTCATGCTGCTGCCACCCAGGCTGCCACTGCGGGCACAGGTGGACTTCAGCCTGATATGGGGAACCAGATGGGAAGTGCCTAGACCAGCAGCCACAGGATGACATTGCTGCTGGTCAGAGACCAAGCAAGTTTTTTTCGTTTCCTGTACTTTCAAATGTTTTCAAGTTGTCAAGTTTGGCAGTGTCGGAGATAGCAATGGAAGGAGAACACCTGGTTGTGTCATGTATTCTCTCTGTTAATGGCCAGACCATTGCTACTCACGCTCTAATTGACAGTGGAGCAACAGGAATTGCATTTATCGATAAAGACTTTGCTTGCTATCACCAACTCACCCTTACACCCCTCCAGAATCCCAGATCCCTCAAAGTCATTGATGGTCGACCGATTTCATCAGGCAACATCACCCACACCACCACTATTACCCTCTCAATCAATGAACACCAAGAACAACTACCCATGCTTGTGACAAAATTTGGTCACTACCTAATCGTCCTCGGTATTTCTTGGTTGGACCTCCATAATATCAACATTTGATTCCGCTCCCGTACTGTGACCTTTGGATCACAGTATTGCTCCACCCATTGCTTGCCCAAGAAGTCAGATATGAACAGCAGCAACAGTACCTTGAACCTCATGTCAAAAGTAGTTCAGAAGTGTGAGCCAGCTGTAAGCATGGGGGCTGGCGATATTGGGGCACGGACATTTATGTCTCACCCAAATCCACATGAGATCCAAGTTGACAATTTTCAGGATATACTGAAAACTTTTCTGAAAAAGATTCAGATTGCTGCACTCAGTGGCGGGTCATTCTGAAGAGTGGCATACAAATAGAAACTCACCATTTTTTCCATTTCCTTGCATGAAATCAACACTGCGCTCGGCACAGAAGAAAAAACAAAAAAGAAACTTGTTCTCCAGAATTATATACCAAAAGAATACCACAATTTTCTCCCTCTTTTCTCGGAAGCGCTAGCCAAGAAACTGCCACCACATCGGAGTTACGACCACAAGATTCCACTCCGTGAAGGATTCACACCCCCCTTTGGGTGCCTTTATTCCTTGTCCAAAACCGAACTGGAAACACTAAAAGAATGGTTGAAAGACAACTTGAGCAAGGGATTCATCCGTGCATCATCCTCACGCGCTGCCTTGCCAATTCTTTTTGTCAAAAAGAATGATGGCACCCTCCAACTGTGTGTGGATTATCGGGGTCTCAACAAAGGAACCATCAAGAATCGATATCCGCTTCCACTACTGCAGGAAATGCTGATGCGACTCTTCAAAGCTAAGTACTTCACCTGTTTTGATATACGAGGGGCCTACAATTTAGTACGAATCACAGAAGGAGAACAATGGAAAACAGCATTCCGGACTCGATATGGATTGTACTAGTCCTTGGTAATGGCATTCAGATTGACGAACGCACCGGCCGATTTTCAAGCTTCGATAAACAACGTACTCTGAGCCTATCTGGACGATTTCTGTACCGCCTATATCAACGACATCATGATCTACAGCAGAACACAAGGAACAAGTGTACAAGGTGTTGAAAGCCTTGTCGGATGCTGGATTGCACTTGGAGCTGGAAAAGTGTCAATTTCACAAACAGGAAGTAAAATATCTGGGCTTTATCATTGGTACTGATGGAATCCGGATGGACTCCATAAAGATTACCTGCATCCTTGAATGGCAAACACCGAAAAATGTCATGGATATCCAATGTTTTCTCGGTTTTGCCAATATTTATAGACGATTTATCAAGGATTACTCCAAGGTAATGACACCATTGACCAGTTTGACCAACAAAGAGGGCGGCAAGTATATCCCATTCCTGTGGGGCTCAGACCAGCAAGCGGCTTTCAATCAGTTAAAAAATGCGTTCCCAATAGCCCCAATCCTACATCACTTCGATTATGAGCGAGAAATAATCGTCGAAACGGATGCCTCCGATTATGTCCCAGCAGGCATTCTCTCGCAGCATGATGATGATGGTATCGTGCATCCGGTCACTTTCTATTCCAAGTATCATAGCGCTGCCAAATGCAACTACGAGATATATGATAAGGTGCTCCTGGCGATAGTACGTGCCTTCCAAGAATGGAGGTGTGACACCTGGGTATGCGAGTATGGAGGTGTAGGTAAAGATATCGTAGAGTCAGGTTCGATTGGTCTTTTTTATTCACAGCGGAATAATCTTAGGTTCGTCATGTCGGGGTGTTTCGCAAGTGTCGTATCCGAGGATGGAGAATAGAAGGTAGTCGGTGAAGTTCTTTCGTACGGTATATACGCCAGTTTCTTTGTCACGTGGTTCTTTTTCTTCCCGTCGTCACGTTGGGGATCCTAGTCTCAAGACGCACGGCCTCAGAGAGCTCCGCACATGGGTGAGGTTGGTCCTGACCAGTTCCAGTGACAAGGGTGGAGGCTAACAGTCAGCGACCTTGTATCCCCCCCGGCGCTAGTCTTTCAGACTATGTGGGCTTAGTATCGAGGTCCTAGTCAGGATCGGTCGTAACTCTTTTGGAGTTCGCCGTCCCTCTTAGTTTGCTGCTGGCCCCGCTCTGGAGTTATTCCTTTATCCGTTCGTCTCGGCCGTAAGGTCCTAACTCCAGGTCTTATCTCCTGTCTAGACTCTCCCAGACCTGTCTTTGCAACAAGGGCCCTGCTTATAATGTGCGACTTGCAGGGAGCTCGTTCTGCCCTTATCTCGTTCTCGTATGCAGCGGCTACAAGAGTCGGCAGTGCGTTGGGTCTTACCCGTCAGGCTGGCCTAAGATCCATCACCCGCTGAGGTTACCCTTCGTTCCACCTGCTCTTGCCGAACTGCTTTCCCAGGTCCCGAGATTTTATCAGGGATTTCTAGTCATGTGACTTACCATCTGCTACCTTTCTTCTTGTACCTCTATTCCCTCTGTTACCCTCGGGTGTAACACTACTCCCCCTCTTTCTTAGCTTAGGCCCGAAGCTATTTTATCCTGACTCCTCCTCCTTCTTCGTATCAGCAGTGGAATGCAGTCCTCCAGACCCACCATCCCTCTGGCTGCCTAGTCCCGAAGAAAACCCTCCTGCAGAAAACAACTTCGAAACCAATTCGGTTGGCGGCCGGCCCTCAGATCTGGGTGGTCTTCTGACCGGTCCAGTATCCTACTCTCAGAGTAGTGTGAAGGAAACCATTTGACGACCGTGTTCCCCCGAAGAGGTGATCAGAAGACGAGTTGACCTGGCATGCTGGTGTAGCAGAAGATCAGGCTAGCTATACAGTAGTCTTGCCACCAGAGCCGGTCAAAACCAGTGGCTCTCAACCGGTCACCCATGCCTCGCCACAGTTAAAAGAATGACCGTCGTCTTCAATGGGATTACAATACCTTTCCCTCTTCTGCTCGTGGATTGCTTGGTTTCGGTGAAGTCCTCCTCCCCTTCATATTACTACCCCCCGATCATGCTTCAACCCCTTCGGCTTTGACATGCACACGGGGCGGATCGGAGTCTAGCTCTCAGTGAGCTGGTAGTCCCTCGGCGCGTCTGGATTCCGTCGGTGAAACTCTCGGAGTTTCTCCAGGCCGCCTATTGAAAAGTTATCGTATGGTTCTTCTGTCCAGTCCTTCCTGGGTAGTCGAGCCATTTGACGAGGTACAGGAGGCGGCGTCCTTTCCTGGTGCTCCCAACGACCTCGTCAACATTGTATTCCTTGCTCTGTTCGATGTCGTCAGCCTCTCGGAGGATCTTGGAGGGGTCTGGTGGCGCCTGGTGTTCGCTGGTTCGGTAGGGTTCGAGTAGCGACACATGAAAGACGTTGTGAATCTTCCATTTCCGGGGCAGTGTAAGTCGAACTGCAAGGGGCGAGATGACCTTTTCCACCTGGAAGGGGCCATGATTCTTGTGGTCCAGCTTCCAGGAGGGTCGGCACGTCTTGATGTTCTCAGATGTATGGGTCGAGGGCCGGCCTAGGCCCGCCGAGGCCGCGGCGCTCAGTTGCGTCCGGAAGTCATCAGGTGGCGGAGGTGGCAATTCACCACTGGTGATGCGGTAAGCCGCCATCGGCGACATCTAGACCGGAGGTGACAAGTTGCTACTCAGGGCATCTGGGCGAGTTGGTGATGGGTAATGGGCTTTCTTCTGCATGTATATATAGAGAGGGGTCCTCGCTATGGTGAAATGATCAAGCAACGGAGTTCCTACACACCCTATCACTCGAATATTTTGACAGGTTATGAGCCCGGCTTGAATGCTCTGCCAGTCCGCAACCGATCAATATTTGCGCCTGTCGAACACGATGTTTTCCTGCTCGTGGAGACCAACTGGAGATCATTCTTTTCCGCTAAGAGCTCCTTTGAGATTGTTTCCCAAAACAGAAATTCTCCGGAAAGCTGACACCGTTGCCCGGTGCCGTAACTAGAATCGGAGCACCGATAGCGTAGCCTCGATATTCTACGTATCTGCCCAACCCATGATTTGCACCGTCATGCGAAGTCCGCCTGCAAACGAAATCTATTCTGCAGCCTGAGTCTGTGAATTCCTTCGTCAGGAATACAAAACTCCGTTCACGATATTCAGTTGAATCGATACTCGGAGTTGTGGTGCGCACTCGGAGATACCGGAGCAGTCGCACGCGCTCGAGGATGAGGATGTGGTGCGCACTTGGCGATGCCGGAGCAGTCGCATGTGCCTAATGGTTACTCGGAGTTGTGGTGTGCACTCGGTGATACCGGAGCTGTCGCACGCGCTCGAGGATGGGGCTGTGGTGCGCACTCGGTGATGCCGGAGCAGTCGCACGTGCCTAAAGGTTACTCGGAGTTGTGGTGCGTACTCTGTGATACCAGAGCTGTCGCACGCGCTTGAGCTTCAGGCTGTGGTGCGCACTCGGCGATGCAGGAGCAGTCGCACATGCCTAATGGTTACTCGGAGTTGTGGTGCGTGTGCGGTGATATCGGAGCAGTCGCACGCGCTCGAGGATGGGGCTGTGGTGTGCACTCGGCGATGCCGGAGCAGTCGCACGCGCCTAATGGTTACTCGGAGTTGTGGTGCGCTCTCGGTGATACCGGAGCTGTCGCACGCACTCGAGGTTGAGGCTGTGGTGCGCACTCAGCGATCCCGGAGCAGCCACACACGCCTATTGTTGTTATGGCCGTCGTATGTGCTCGGTAGAGCTGCTGTGCGTACCTATTGTTGTGCCTTCGTTCGCGCTCGCTAGAGCTGCAGTGCACGCCTATTGTTATGGCTGTCGTACACACTCGGTGGAGCTGCTGTGCATGCCTATTGCTGTTGTGGCCGTCGTACGCGCTCGGTGGAGCTGCACTGCGCGCCTGTTGTGGCCGTCATGCACACGCGGTGGAGCTGCTGTGCGCCTCATTGCTGACGATTGACAGACCATCCTATGGACCGGCCTGGTAATCGGCCTGTTATCCAGGAGAAGCTCCTGGTGAAGCATGTGGCAGTTGGTTAAACGGTATTTCTTTCCCATTCCTTACTTTCCTTGGAGGATGCACTTTTTCTCCTATGTCCATGGTTTTCCCTACGGGGGTTTTTACACGGTTACGAGTTTTAACGAGGCATCCGAGGACATGGGGTTTCACTGTAATTTCTCTTCTTTCACTGTTATTCTCTGCTGCTCTTCCGTACGAGGGGAAGTGTCAGATGTATGGGTTGTGGGCCAGCCTAGGCTCGCCGAGGCTGCAGCACTCAGTTGCGTCTGGAAGTCATCAGGTGGCGGAGGTGGCAATTCCCCACTGGTGACACGCCAAGCCGCCACCAGTGACATCTAGACCGGAGGTGACAAGTTGCTACCCAGGGCATCTGGACGAGTCGGTGATGGGTAATGGGCTTTCTTCTGCATGTATATATAGAGAGGGGTCCTCGCTATGGTGAAATGATCAAGCAACGGAGTTCCTAAACACCCTATCACTCGAATATTTTGACAGATGTTGCGTCCGTTGAGCATCACCAAGTCCCCGATCTGGTACTCCGGGGGCTCGGTGCACTGGGGATCGGTGTAGCGACGCATTCATTTGTGTGCCGCCTCCAGCAGTTCGGTGGACGCCTTGTGTACCACGTGCATCCAGTGGGGGTAGAGCTTGCTGGCAGGGTTTAGGGATCCCGAGGCGGCTGGGTCGGAGGAAACGGGATGGAATCCGTAGTTAGCGTAGAACGGATACATCCTGTTGCCCATGGTAATCAAATTGTTGTAGGCAAAATCCGCCATCGGGAGTAGGTCTACCCAGTTGTCTTGCTCGTGGTTGGCGAAGGCTCAGAGGTATGCTTCAATAGTCTGGTTGAGGCGCTCTGTCTGCGTGTTGGTTTGGGGGTGGAAGGCCATTGACATCCTTGGGCGGATGCCGGCTAGCCGCAGGAATTCTTGCCATGTATTGGAGGTGAATCGTGAGTCTCGGTCTGATACAATGTCCGAGGGTAGCCAGTGGTTTTTCCAGACTTCCCAGGCGAAGGTGACCGCCAGGTCGGCCACCGTCTTCTTTTCTTTCTGAAGGGGGAGAAAGTGCGCCATCTTTGTGAATCCGTCTATAACCACCCACAATTGGTCACATCCTTCCGAGACTGGCCGTTCCGTAATGAAGTACGTTGCAATGGACTGCCAGAGGGCGTACGGTAGTTCCAGGGGGGAGCAGAGTTCGTATGGTTGGTGCCGAGCCCCCTTGTTTGTCTGGAATTTGGAGCAGCTCCGGACAAAGTCGATAATTCTTTCGTAAGTTGGCCACTACAAGTTGCATCGGATTAGCTCAATTGTTTTGTCCTGGCCCATGTGGCCAGCGATTTTTGTGTCGTGTTCTGATCCAAGGATCAAGTTCTTGAGGTTGCCATTCTCCGGGATCCAGAGCATACCCTTTCGGTAGAGTAGCCCCTCCTTAATCTCGAGGACCTCTTCTGTCCTGACCTTTCGGTCCCTCTGCCGTGCCTCACGAGGGCGGGCAGCTTCCTCCTCGACCTTTCAGTCATTCAGTGCCGCATTCCACACCACTGCTTCCAGTTCATTTACCGTGCCATGGTATTCATAGTCCTTTTTTCCTGCCTTTTTGACTGCTTCCGCGAATTCTTCCGACCATTGCCGTGGTGAGAGTGATGCCAACCTTGCCGAAGAGCAGTTAAACGTTCTTTCTCGTCTGTCTGGTTTTGCAAATTCTGGTTCCGCGAAGTTGTCTTTTCGCAAAACTGTCATAATTGGCTGGTTTTCACTCCCCCCCTTTTCAGGGTGGTAGTCGGAACACCTTGAAAGAGCGTGTGGTTTTCCGTTTCGGTTTCCTGGTCGGTAGTTAATGCGGAAGTCGATACTGGACAATTCCTGTGCCCACCGTGCCTGGCGTCGGTTGAGTATCTTTGTAGTTGTGAAGTACTCAACATTCTGGTGATCGCTGAACACCTGGACCTGATTCGTTGCTCCTTCGTAGTACCGGCACCAGTGTGTGAAGGTATCGACGATCGCCAGAAGTTCCTTGTCGTGGATTTTGTAGTTGATTTCCGCTGGCTGGAACTTTCGGGAGTGGAAGGCAACCGGGTGTAGTCTTCCTTCCTCATCTCTTTGCGACAGGATGGCCCCGATGGCGAAGTCGGAGGCGTCTGTTTCGCTGATCACAATTTTGGTGGCGTTGAAATAGGCAACTATTGGTGCCGTCATGAACCGTTGCTCCAGCTCCCGAAAGGCTTCTTCCACCTGTAGGTTCCATTCCCACTCCTTCTTTTCCCCTTTCGTCAGCTCCGTTAGGGGTCTGGCAACTCGCGAGTAGTCCTTGATGAAGCGTCGGTAGAAATTGGCAAATCCCAAAAAGGACTGTACTTCAGTTAGCGATGCCGGAGTTTTCCAGTCCAGCACTACTTCCACTTTTCCTTTTGCCATTTTGATCCCATCATGCCCGATGACGTATCCCAGAAATTCCACCTCCAGGGTCTTCCAAACGCACTTGTCTGGTGAGACTGCCAGTTGGTTTTCCTGCAGCCTTCTCAACACTTCCTTAACCCGTTGATTGTGCTCCTCCTCAGTTTTTGGGTAGATCAAGAAATTGTCCATGTAAACCAGGAGGCCCAAGTCGATCATGTCGGAGAAGATGTGGTTCATCATGTCCTGGAAGGTTGATGGAGTGTTGGTCAATCCGAATGGTATGACTTGGAACTCATACAGCCCATAACGAGTTCGGAAGGCTGTTTTCCATACGTTGCCCTCCCGAATGCGGATCCGGTTAAACCCATTCTTTAGGTCCAGCTTGGTGAACCATCTGGCTCCTTGTACCCGGTCTTGTAGGTCCTGCATCAGAAGAAGGCAGTAACGGTTGGGGATCGTTATTCGGTTGAAGGCTTGGTAGTCGACACACAGTCGGAGTCCCCTCCCATTTGGCTTTGGTACAAACAAAATGCAGGATCCCGCCGGTGAGGTGGACCTTCGGATCTTGCCCGTCCTTAGCATTTCCTTCAGCCACTCCCTAAGGGTCTGGAGCTCGTTTTCCAAGAGGGGGTAGATCGGTCCCCAAGGGGCAGTCTCTCCTTCCTTGAGGTCGATCTTACAATTATATGACCAGTGTGCTGGCAGTGCCTCTGCCGCCTCCTGGCTCATGATGTCTAGATAACTCCTGAACTCCTTAGGGATCTGGTCCCAAGGGTCCTCTTCGTTTATTGCTGAGACATACCCAATGATCTTGGCTTCCAGATCAAGGGTGACTGTCTCATCCAGGGACAGGGAGAATTCTGCAGTTTCGAATCGCGTGCATTCTTTCAGGCAGTTGCGGCTGCTGAAGTGGAGTTCTTCTGAGTCCGATGCGCCCTGGGGGGGGTGCTTCGCAATCCACCAGAATGGGAGGAAGAGGTCGACCTCCAGTTCCAATGGTGCGATCTCGAACACCTCCCGGGAATCATGTTTTCGATGCTGGCGCAGGAGCGGCTCGCTGTACTCCATTCCTGCCCCTTTGACTTCTTCCCCCGAGCAGTTTAGTAGTGGGGCAGCCTTGCTTCTGCGGATTCGGGGTAAGTCGAGCTGCTCGGTAATCCTCATGCTAATGAAAGGTACTGAGCAACCGGTGTCGAGTAGGACCCGCACCGCGTGTTGGGTCGGGCCCCACGAAATGATCATGGTGGTGATCGGTCTCTTGCCACACTGGGGTTTGTTCGTAGACTTCTCGGGCAAGGCTTTGTTAGGGTCTAGCCTTCTTCGTTGTCTATCCTGGGAGGTTCCAGCGTTTGGTTCCTCCGGACCCTTTCGTTTTCGATTTGTCACGCAGATTATTGGGAAGGACTTGGGGTGCGGCGGGCCCCATCCTTATAAAAATCCGATTTGTCTTGCCAGGCTGACTGCAGCGTCACGGCCGCAGCTTCCCACATGTCCTCGTCCTCGATTTCGACATGGACAGCTTTACCTTGTTTGGGGGCCAGAGCCTCTTCGGCCTCCTCCCCTCTCTTTCTTTTTCCTTGGATCGCACTCGCCTGCTTCGGGACTTCTGGTAGCTCCATGCCTTTGACCGTTGTTCTGGCGTAACAGTTCTGGGTGGTGTGGTTGTCCCGGCCACACCTCCAGTAGTTGGCTTTGCTGTTCTTGTGGGAGTCGATCTCGTTTTGTAGGGCCCCTTTGAAGGCGTTGCCACTGCTTCCCCAGTGGCTTTCCGCCCATGATTTCCTTGGCTTTTCAGCCTTGCCCCCCGAGTCAGACTTCCCAGCCTGCTTGGGGCCACCGCTCTCCTTGCCCTTTCGGGCATTGCCCGGATGTTTCCCATCAGGGCCGTCCTTTCGTGTTGCCCCGCTTCCTGGCTGTACTTCACGGGCCGCCTTCCAGGCCTTTCTTCATTCCACGTGGAGACCGGCATTGTACGTGGCCGTTAGGAAGTGTTTGTCGTCCACGAATTCTTCCATAGAGTGGGCGAAGCGCATGTCCACAATATTGTCGGTCATAGCCTGGTCGATTTTTTCCCTCAGCCCTTCACCGGTGGCTTGAGCATATACGTTCAAGGCCCAGAATTCCATGAAGTAGACCTTGATGTCGCCCTTGTATCACAGCTGACTGAGCTTAAGCTGGGCATTCGCTGCTTCCCTGGTGTCCCGGAACTCGGCCCGGATTGCCACAGTCTATTGGGCCCAGGTGTCCCAGTCCGCCATCGTTCTTCGTCGATGCTGGTGCCAGGCTTTTGAGGTGTCCGACAGCAGCGTTCCTACCCTCGCGATTTTCTGGACGTCGAGGGTTTCCAGGTAGAACCCGATGTACTCAAGAACCGATTCCCACCAGACCTTGAACGCTGAGGTGGGTTTTCCATCGAAGGATTCTGGGTTCTTCAGCTTTAGCCGGGAGGTGTTGGTTCTTACCTCTGGGGCCATTGGTTGGTTCGGGCTGCCGCGATGCCTTCCCCCACAATCCGAGCAATTATCTCTGGGGTAGGCATGGTGGTAATGTGCTCGGTTTGGAGTGGTGTAGCTCCTGGCGGGGGCCTTCCAGTCACTGGGTCTTACCATCGCTCTGGGAGCGTGTACATGTCGTCGTCATCGTCCGTCCATTCGTTCCCGGTGGGGTTCTCCGGTTCCGGGCAGGGGGACCGGAGTACCAACCTTGTTCGGGGTCATCTTGTGAGGTCTCCTCCAGACCCTCCCGCCGCCGCTTCCGGGGTTCCTTCCCTTGAAGCTGGGAGGGGGAGGCCTTCGGGAGGGCCGACTGTAGGTAAGTGGGTGTGGTGGTCGCCTGTTTAATGGCGCTTACCTCCGTATGCAGCCGTTGCTGTTCTTTGGCCTGTTGCTCGGTTTCCTCCTGCTGGTTCCTGGCCCACCTTTCGCAGTTGGTGTTCCAGGTTTGTTGTTGCTCCGCCCGTTTCCGGTCCGCAACGTGGAGAAACAGGACGGCGTCGTTTAACCGTGTGATCCGGGTGATCTGGTGCCCTTCCTTCTCGGCCTGGTCCTTATTGCGGGAGGTGATGGCTGTCCAGACATCGGTGGTGAATTTTTGAGCAGCGCTTGTGGTGCGCATCAGCTCGGTTTGCATCCATTCGTGGGATACAGTTGTGTTGGCCTCGGCCGTTTTGTAGACGTACTTGAGGGCTTGGGAGAGCAAGTGGTAGTTGCGCTCAATTGCGACGATTCATCGGTCGGCCCGATCGTAGGCATCGCTGCACATTCAATGTAGCTGCTCCAGGTCCCACTAAGCCTGCTGGTGCTGCGTGACCAGCAGTTGAACCCAAGCAGTGGTGTTTGGGAGGTCGATCGTCTGTTGATCAGTTTCGGTATCACTGTATACCTCCATCGCAGTTCGGGGGTACTCCACTCGGAGCATGTCGACGTTTGATTTTGTCATTTTTTAGTATAGATCCAGGAAGTGGCCTGTATAGATCGTTTCGTCGTCATAAAACGTGTAGTCACAGATTTCCCGGAACAGTTTTCAGGGGTGCAATAGATTGCTTCAGAGGGTTTTGGTCCGTCGATTTCTTCTTCCCACTTTTCTTAGCTCGTAATCTCGTTGTCAATTGAGGAGAAGGTGTAGTCGAGCGAGTATTGAGAAGTGGGTTCGAATATGAGGGCGAGTTCGAGCAGGTAGAAGTGGTCGTGCTCAAATGAGGGCATGTGTAGGTGTAAATCGAAGGTGACTTATGAACCAAGATTATAGTGTGACACCTGGGTACGTGAGTACGGAGGTGGAGGTAAGGATATCGTAGAGTCAGGTTCGATTGGTCTTTTTTATTCACAGCGGAATAATCTTAGGTTCGTCGTTGTCACGGCGCGTGCCAGCTAGGCCTCGACCCTTGGCGCCGTCAGGAATGCGGGAGGAAGGAATGTGGAGTGACGCCGAGCGGGCGACGGATATCCTTAAAAGGAGCCGTCGCCCACTTCTTTCTT
>Ga0307516_10007723_pt1 | contig 12300 bp, 10 predicted proteins | sample 19_EM_MG_FD_203310 | JGI IMG/M metagenome (GOLD analysis project Ga0307516, IMG submission 203310) | Populus trichocarpa ectomycorrhiza microbial communities from riparian zone in the Pacific Northwest, United States - 19_EM | ecosystem: Host-associated > Plants > Roots > Unclassified | place...
CCTCGAATTCCAGCGTGCAGATCGAATGGGTGATGCCCTCGATCGCGTCCGACTGGCCATGGGCGTAGTCGTAGCTCGGATAGATCGACCATTTGGTGCCGGTGCGCGGATGCTCGGCATGCAGGATACGGTACAATACCGGGTCGCGCAGGTTGATATTGCCGGAGGCCATGTCGATTTTGGCGCGCAGCACCCGAGTGCCGTTTGGAAACTCGCCGGCCTTCATGCGGCGAAACAGATCGAGGTTCTCGTCCACCGTGCGGTCGCGGAACGGGCTGTTTTTACCGGGTTCGGTCAGCGTGCCGCGTTTGACGCGGATCTCCTCCTGCGACTGGTCGTCGACATAGGCGTGGCCGGCCTTGATCAGGCCTTCCGCCCAGTCATACAGCCGGTCGAAATAATCAGAGGCGTAATAGAGATCGGTTCCCCAGTCATAGCCGAGCCAGTGCACGTCGGCCTGGATGGAATCGATATATTCTTGCTCTTCCCTGGTCGGATTGGTGTCGTCGAAGCGCAAATGGCAGCGTCCGCCGAACTCCTGCGCGATGCCGAAATTAAGGGCAATCGACTTGGCGTGGCCGATATGCAGGTAGCCGTTCGGCTCCGGCGGGAATCGCGTCACGATCCGGCTGTGCTTCTTGGAGTCGAGGTCGGCCTGCACGATGTCGCGGATAAAATCGCGTCCCGCCTCTGCCGCTACCGGTTCTGTGTTCATTACGTGTTCCCAGTCGGATCAAGCCGACCTTCTGCCAAATTCGCTACCGCCCGCCAAGCCTGCTTTGCCCGTGGCGAGACTTTAGTTATGCACGTTCCTGCTATACACCACGGCCGTTCCAGCATAGGCCCAGCCCCAATCATGACCGATTCCGTCGTCACACGCTTCGCCCCCTCGCCGACCGGCTTCCTCCACATCGGGGGAGGCCGTACCGCGCTGTTCAACTGGCTCTACGCCAAGAAGACCGGCGGCAAGATGCTGCTCAGGATCGAGGATACCGACCGCGAACGATCGACCGAACCGGCCATTGCTGCAATTCTCGACGGCTTGAATTGGCTCGGGCTCGATTGGGACGGCGATGTCATCTATCAGTTCAGCCGCGCAGCCCGCCACCGCGAGGTCGCCGAGCAGTTGCTGGCCGCTGGCCGGGCCTATCGCTGCTACGCCACGCCGGAGCAGTTGACAGCGATGCGCGAGAAGGCCCGCGCCGAGGGCCGCACCCGCCTCTATGACGGGATGTGGCGGGACCGCGACCCGTCGGAAGCACCTAGCGGCATAAAGCCGACCATCCGCCTCAAGGCACCGCAGACCGGCGAGACCGTGATCGAGGACCAGGTCCAGGGCCGTGTGGTCTGGCAGAACGAGAACCTCGACGATCTCGTGCTGCTACGTGGCGACGGCAACCCGACCTACATGCTGGCCGTGGTGGTCGACGACCACGACATGGGCGTCACCCACGTCATCCGCGGCGACGATCATCTGATCAACGCCGCCCGCCAGAAGCAGATCTACGACGCGCTGGAATGGGACATTCCGAACATGTCTCACATCCCGCTGATCCATGGGCCTGATGGCGCGAAGCTGTCGAAGCGCCATGGCGCGCTCGGGGTCGAGGCTTACCGCGCGCTCGGCTATTTGCCGGCGGCGCTGCGCAATTACCTGGTCCGGCTCGGCTGGAGCCATGGCGACCAGGAGATCTTTTCGACGCAGGAGATGATCGATGCGTTCGATCTGCCCGCCATCGGGCGTTCGGCGGCGCGCTTCGATTTCGCCAAGCTGGAGAGCCTCAACGGCCATTACATCCGTCAGGCCGACGATCAATCCCTCGTGACCATGTTCGAGCAGGTGCTGGATTACGTCCCCGAGGGCGCCGAGCTGAAGGCCAAGCTCAACGACACCACGCGGACGCAATTGCTGCGGGCGATGCCGAGCCTGAAAGAGCGCGCCAAAACGCTGCTCGAACTGATCGCGGGTTCCTATTTCATCTTTGCCGACCGCCCGCTTGAGATCGAGCCGAAGGCTTTAGCCCTGCTGACGCCGGAAATCCGCGCGCTGATCGGCAAACTCCGCGCCGCGCTGGAGGCCGTCGCCGACTGGAGTTCGGAGACCACCGAGGCCGCCATGCGGAATTTCGCCGAGCAAAATAACCTAAAGCTGGGTGCGGTCGCCCAGCCGCTCCGGGTGGCGCTGACGGGGCGCACGACCTCGCCCGGTATCTTCGACGTTCTGGCAGTACTGGGGCGCGATCAATGCCTCGCCCGGCTGGCCGATCAGGCGGCCGGATGAACCCTGCCAAGTAGCCTGCCAAGCACCCCGCCAAGAGCCCCTCCAAGGGCGAACGGCGGCCATCTTGCAGCGCACACAGCAATAAGCTACCCATCTGAAAGCCGCCCTCTAGACAATCCGGCCTGCCTTGTTATCTGCCGAGAGAACGGCATCAGGGTCGGCCCGGTTTTCGCAACGATTTCATCGGGGACTTCACGATGGACGCAAAATCCAACAAAACAGCGACGCTCACGGTAGGTAACAAGACCTACGATTTCCCGATCCTCAGCGGCACAGTGGGGCCGGATGTCATCGACATCGCCAAGCTCTACGGCCAAGCCGGGATGTTCACCTACGACCCCGGCTTTACCTCGACCGGCAGTTGCCAGTCCAAGATCACCTACATCGACGGCGACGCCGGCATCCTGGAATACCGCGGCTACCCGATCGAACAGCTCGCCGAAAACGGCGACTTTCTGGAAACCTGCTATCTGCTGCTCTACGGCGAACTCCCAAGCAAGGCGCAGAAGGACGACTTCGACAGCCGCGTGATCCATCACACCATGGTTCACGAGCAGATGGCCCGCTTCTACCAGGGTTTTCGCCGCGACGCTCATCCGATGGCGATCATGGTGGCCGCGGTTGGCGCACTGGCCGCGTTCTATCACGACTCCACCGACATCAACGATCCGCAGCAGCGCATGATCGCATCGATGCGCATGATCGCGAAAGTCCCGACGCTGGCCGCGATGGCCTTCAAGTACACCATCGGCCAGCCCTTCGTTTATCCGAAGAACTCCCTGACCTTCGCCGAAAATTTCCTGAACATGTGCTTCGCCGTGCCCTGCGAGGACTACAAGATCAATCCGGTGCTGGCTGACGCGCTCGACAAGATCTTCATCCTGCACGCCGACCATGAGCAGAACGCCTCGACCTCGACGGTGCGTATCGCCGGCTCTTCTGGCGCCAATCCGTTCGCCTGTATCGCCGCCGGCATCGCCTGCCTGTGGGGACCGGCGCATGGCGGCGCCAACGAAGCCGCACTGGCGATGCTGGCCGACATCGGCACGGTCGACAATATCCCCGACTTCATCCGGCGGGTGAAGGACAAGAACAGCGAAGTCCGTCTGATGGGCTTTGGCCATCGCGTCTACAAGAACTACGATCCGCGCGCCAAGATCATGCAGAAGATGTGTCACGCGGTGCTGGCCGAGACCGGCCATGGCGACGATCCGATGCTCAAGGTCGCCCTCGAACTGGAAAAGATCGCGCTCAGCGACCAGTACTTCATCGATCGCAAGCTCTATCCGAACGTCGACTTCTATTCGGGCATCACGTTGAAGGCGATGGGTTTCCCGACCTCGATGTTCACCGTGCTGTTCGCGGTCGCCCGCACCGTCGGCTGGATCAGCCAGTGGAGCGAGATGATCGAGGATCCACATCAGAAGATCGGCCGTCCGCGCCAGCTCTACACCGGCGTCGCACGCCGCGACTACGTCGATATCGCCAAGCGCAAGTAAGGCGCGACGTATACGAGACCCGAAAGCCGGATGCGCTCGTCGCCTCCGGCTTTTGTGTTTCGTAACTTCAGTTCCGAACTATCCACGTCATTGCGAGCGCCCCGTGGTGCATATCTGGCGATCGGATGCCGCGCCGTGGCTCGACCCGAAGGATCGAGGGGCTAACTAACGCCGCGCCTTCCGCATCGTCGCCAGCACGATGTCCGCCGCCCGCGCGCTTGGCGGCGCGTTACCGGTCGACATGATCTGGTCGATTTTCGCAAAAGCCTCGATTTGCTTCCGCCGCAGCGCTGAATCGCCGAGCACCTCGCGTAGCGCCTGCGCGAGCTTTTCGGGGGTGCAGTCCTCCTGGAGGAATTCGGGGATGACATTCTCGCCAATCACGAGATTGGCGAGGATCACCGAACTCACATTGAGAACCCGCCGGAACACCATGGCCTCGACGGCGCTGGTCCGGTAGGCGGTCACCATCGGCACGCCGGACAGCGCCAACTCCAGCGTCACGGTGCCGGATTTTGCCAACGCGGCGTGTGCGATCCGGAATACCGCCCGCTTCTCCTTCTCGCCGATCACCACGCGAGGCTGCACGGGCCACGCCTTCAGCGCGTCCGCTATCGCTTCTTGCAGATGCGGCATGGTCGGTAACACCAGTTCGAACGCCACGCCCGCGTCGTTGAGGCGCGCCAAGGCCTGGCCGAACACCGCCATGTGATGACGGATTTCGCTGCGGCGACTTCCCGGCAGCACCAGCAGCACTGGCGGTACCTCATCCCGACGCTGCTGTTCCGCTGGCCCAGGTCGCAGCGTCGCAAGCTGCTCGGTCAGGGGATGGCCGACATAGCTGCAAGGCGGCCCGTGCAGCCGTCGATACGCTTCCGGTTCGAACGGCAGCACGGCCAGCACGTGATCGACATAGGTCAGCATCGCGCGGGCCCGGCCGGGCCGCCACGCCCAGACCGAGGGCGAGACATAATTGACGATCGGAATTCTGGGATCGCTGGCGCGGACGCGCTTCGCCACGCGGTGGGTAAAGTCGGGGCTGTCGATGATGACGAGAATGTCGGGTGAGGCTTCCGTCACCGCCGCGGCGGTTTGGCTGATCAACCGCAGGATCTTCGGCAATTGCTTGACGACGGCGGCAAATCCGATGATCGAGAGTTCCTCGATCGGAAACAGCGAGGTCAGGCCTTCGCGCGCCATGGCCCGGCCGCCGACGCCCTCGAACTGCACGGCATCGCCGAGGCGCTGACGCAACACCTTCATCAGGTGCGCGCCGAGGCGGTCGCCGGATTCCTCCGTCGCAATCAGAAAAATTTTTCGCCCAATCTCGGTGGTACGCGCCGACGTCACGCGGGCAAGCCCTGGATGAAGAGCCCGGCTTTGTCGGCGGTCTCGATCATAACTTGCGATTCCGCGGCGATGGTATGTCCGGCGATGATGGCGATGCCGGCGAGGCCCGCTCTGGCTACGCCCTCGACGGTTCTCGGTCCCACCGTCGGAAGGTCGAAGCGCAAATCCTGGCCGCTCTTGGGTGCCTTGACCAGCACGCCGCGGGCCGCCTTGGCGCGGATGCGGCCCTCGCTGCGCAGCCGTGCCACGCGCACCAGCAGCCCGTCGGTGCCTTCGATATCCTCGACCGCCACCACATGGCCGTCGATCACCACGACAGCCTGGCCGATATCGAACGGGCCCAGCGCGCGCAGCACGTCCCGCCCTTTGGCGATGTCGGCGATATCAGCCGGATCCGGCGCTGCGCGGCTGATGCATCCTTCGGGCATCAGGATATCGGGCGCGACGTCCTTGATGCCGACCATCCGGAAACCGTCCTGCTCGAGCAGGCGGCCGATCCCCGACAGCAGATGATCGTCGCCGCCGCGAAACGCCGCCATGATGCGGCCGAGGACGCGGATCGTTCCCCAGTCCAGCCGCACCTCTGAAAGCGCCGGCCGCTGCAAGGTGCCGATGAAGATCAGGTCGCGGCAGCCCTCGCTGCGAAACAGTTTTGTTGCCCGGCCGACCTGCCCGATCGAAATCCAGTGGTGACGAAAGCGCTCGACCCGGACCGGATCGCAGGAGCCTTTGAGCGCGAACAGAACCGGCGCGATGCCGCGCGCGGCAAGCGAATCCGCGACCGCGAACGGCATCGCGCCACCGCCTGCGATGACACCGACCGGCGATGAAATTTCCAAGGCCGCTGACATCATGGCTGCGGCGATCCCGTCATCACCCGCTAACGCCGTCATCGGCCGGCATGCACAGCGCACGGTGTTTGGCGGCGGCGATGAAGCCGAGGATTTCCGCGATCGCCGGATCCTCGGCCGCCAGCGGCTGAACCATATACAGCCGCTCGGCAAAGATGCCGGGACCATGAAACAGCTTCTGGTAGAATGCGCGCACCGTGACGAGCCGTGCCTTGGTGAACTTGCGCCGCTTCATGCCGACGATGTTGAGGCCTTCGAGGCTCGCATACTGGCCGTTGACCAGGCCGAACGGAATGACGTCGCCGCGTACACCGCAGACGCCGCCGACCATCACCTGAGATCCGATCCGGGTGAACTGGTGCACCGCCGACAGCCCGCCGATGAAGACGAAATCACCGATCTCGCAATGGCCGCCGAGCGTCGCCGAGGTCGCGAAGATCACGTCATTGCCGACCCGGCAGTCGTGCCCGACATGGCTGCAATTCATGAAATAGCCGCGGTCGCCGACACGGGTGACACCGCCGCCAGCGACCGTACCGGCGTTCATGGTGACGGATTCGCGGATGATGCAGCCGGCGCCGATTTCGAGCCGGGTCAGTTCACCGCGATAGCTCAGCGATTGCGGTGGGGTACCGAGCGAGACGAACGGATAGATCGTGCAGCCGGCGCCGATCGTCGTCTGCGCCGTGACGTGGACATGCGCAATCAGCCTGCAATTGGCGCCGATCACCACGTGGGGACCGATGATGCAATAAGGACCGATCGAGGCGCCCTCGCCGATCACAGCGCCATCTTCAATCCGCGCGGTGGGATCGATCATACTCATCAATCAGGTCCAGTGTCGGCTCGTCGCCACGGCGTTAATATATTGGGTTTTCCGGTGGTTAGCGCGACTTTGCCGGTGCTGTCCAGTGACGTATGGTTACGCCGTGTTTCGCATCAAGGCCAACCCCTGCCATGCAGCCGGTGGTGAATGCGCCCCGACTATCAACCTTGTGCGAAATGATGCGCGCTTGCAGTTTGAAGGCTCGCTCGCCCGGTCTCTCGATGTCAGGTCAGGCTGCCGGGCAGGAAGCATCGGATTGAAATTCCGAGAGCGCCCTTGACCGGCCAGACCATGGTTCGACCGGCGCGGTTTGGCTCGGTGATGACGGCATCATCCGGGACCATGACCCATTCGCCCCAAAGCCGGACCCGGTAATGGCCCTCCTTGGATTCCCCAGTCTGGATCCGAGACGGCAAAACCTTCCGCATCCGAGCAACACAATCCCTTACCGCTTTTGAGAGTGTCGAACCACGGCTTCAAGGCAGAGTTGGCATAGCGGCCGTCGTCACGCGCTATTGCATTTCCGGCCAGGGCAGCCGCCGCAGCCACCAGCGCCATCGAGATTTTGACAAAACTCATCGTCCCCTCTCGCGTCCAGGGCTGCGGAAGGCCTTGATCCCGGGTTCACAAATCGCAAGGGGGGTGGAAGTTCCTACAAGATTATCGCGACCGTCCGACGTTGCGGAGGTCGCTTCGCCGGCGATTCGATATTCCCGCAAATGGTTGTTTCAAATCACGTTCCAATCAACGCTGCGTCAATCGGCTTTGCGCCAAGGCGCCGCGATGGCATATTGGGACAATCGACCAGCAATCCTCGCACGCGACGCGACATCATGATCAGGATCGCCACAAATCTCATCGCGTTGCTATTGACCGCGCCGGTCGGCTCCGAGACGGTCGACGTCAGAGACCGCGGCACCGTTGACCTCGCAACATTCGAATGCCGCGATATCAACCGCAGCAGCCTGATCCAGCGCGTCTGCTACGACAAGGCGCAGCGCACCCTGATCGTTGGCATCAGGGGCAACTACGATGACTATTGCGAGCTGCCACAACAGGCGTTCGAAAGCTTCATGACCGCGCCATCGATGGGCCAGTTCTTCAACCAAAACATCAGGGGATCAGGTCCGGACGGCCGCTACGATTGCCTGAAACATCGACGAGCGGAGCATTAGCCGCGGTCGGCACTCAATCCGTCAGCATGGCGCCGACATCGGCCTCGGCAACCGTTGCGCCATTGACCTTGGCGTCGCCGTGAAACCACCACATGGTCTTGCGGCGGCCGATGGAGGTCATGTGATATTCGATGGTGTCGCCGGGCATCACGGGTTTTCGGAATTTGCACTTGTCGATAGTGAGGAAATACACCGCACGCGGCTTCTCGGTACCTTCGACCGATTTGATGCCGATGACGCCGGCGGTCTGCGCCATGGCTTCGATCATCATCACGCCGGGATAGACCGGGCGGTCGGGAAAGTGCCCCTGAAACGGCGGCTCGTTGAAGGTTACGTTCTTGATGCCGATACCGGAGTAATCGGTCCGGATCTTGATCACGCGGTCGATCAGCAGCATCGGAAACCGATGCGGGAGCGTCTTGAGGATATCATTGATATCCACGAGCTCGAATTTGACCGCTGCTTCCTCCGTCATTCCCGCCCCTCGCCCTTCGGATCGGCCGTGCCGTCCTGCACCAGACGCTCCACCGCAATAATCTCCCTAAACCACTGCTTGGTCGGTTTGGCAAAGAAACCGCCCCAACGGCCGTTGGGCGGGATGTCGTCCTTGACCCCGCTCATGGCCGTGACCTGGGCGCCGTCGCCGATCTTTAGGTGGTTGTTGATGCCCACCTTGGCGCCCAGCGCGACATTGTCGCCGATCGTCAGGCTGCCCGCGAGGCCGATCTGGGCCGCAAGCAGGCAGTGCCTGCCGATAGTCACATTGTGGCCGATCTGGACCTGATTGTCGATTTTGGTGCCCTCGCCGATCACGGTGTCGCGCAGGCTGCCACGGTCGATGGTGGTACCGGCGCCGATCTCGACATTGTTCTGGATCAGGACGCGACCGGTCTGCGGCACCTTGAGATGGCCTTCGGGGCCGAAGAAAATGAAGCCGTAGCCGTCCTGCCCGATGCTGCAACCGGGATGGATCAGGACGTTGTTGCCGATCAGTGCAAACTGGATGGCGGTGCGCGCGCCGACATTGCAGTCGCGGCCGATCCGCACATCGGCTGCGATCACGGCACCCGCACCGATCACCGTGCCGGCGCCGATCTCGACCCGCGGACCGATCACGGCCAAGGGATCAACGATCACGCCATCTTCCAGACGGGCGGAAGGGTCGATGATCGCCGACGGGGCGATGCCGTCATTGTCGAACCATGACTGCGGACGCAAGGCATCGCCATGCCATTCGCGCGCGATCTGCACGAACGCACGGAACGGCTGGGCGGCCCGCAAGACCGCGACATGGCCGGGTACCCGGGCTTCGAAGCGCGAGCTGACCAGGCAGGCCCCGGCCCTGGTCGAGGCGAGTTCATCGACATATTTGAGATTGTCGAAGAATGCCAGATGCATGGGTCCGGCTTCGTCGAGGGAAGCGAGCCCCCTGATCGCATGGCCGCCTCGCGCGGGATCGACCAATATCGACTTCGTCAGCGCGGCGATGTCAGCCAGCGTCGACGAAGGCGGTTGCTTGAAGAGGTTCGGCTGCGCCATTTCACCCGTCGCAGTCCGGCCGCTGTTCACACCAGAGTCCCGGCTCTAGAACGATGTTCCGCCGCCAAACCTGAATTGCTGCACGCGGTCATACTTACCCTTGGTGATCGGAACCGCATAGTCGAAGCGCAGCGGACCGAACGGCGAGGCCCAGATCAGGCCGACACCCACCGAACTGCGGACCACATTGCCGTTGTCATATTGCAGACCGAGGCAGGTGCCGGGCGTATTCGGATTCTGCGTCGGCTTGACGCAACCAGGCACGTTGACTTCGCCGGTCTGCGCCCACGAGGTCGGTCCCTTGTAGTCATACAGCCCGCCGGCGTCGGCATAGACCGACCCCTTGATCCCGACTTCCTTCGGCAGGAACCAGAACGGCATCTGCAATTCCGCCGATGCGCCCCAATATTTGGTGCCGCCGAGTGCATCCTGCGTTCCGTACGGGTTGACGTCGCGCGGCCCAATGCCGTTCGGCGCAAAACCGCGAACCAGGTTCGGGCCCATCTGGAAGTGATCGAGCATGCGCAACTGGTCGCTGCCCAACTGGTTGAGCATACCACCCTGGACGTGGATCAATCCGATGACATCAGCCACCAGCGGCGAGTAATATTTCAGGTCGACTGCAGACTTGACGTACGATACGTCGCCGCCAAGACCCGCGAAATCCTGTTTCCAGTCGATGATCAAACCGTCGGTCGGGTTCTTGTTGTTGTCCAGCGTGTTATAATTCAGCGAATAGCCGACGGACGATGTCAGGACCTTGCCGCTCTGGAGCTCCTTGCGAACCGGCAGCGAAGCTTCGCCATCGCTGTAGCACCAAAGGCCCGCGCCCGCGGTGTCGGTGGCGGATTGGCCCCCCGACGTTGCCGTACCTCCTGCAGGAATTCCGTTCAAATTCGCGTAGGCCGGCGACGGATTGAACGCGAGCAACGAGTTCGAGGAGTTGTTGTTACAATTCGCCAGCGTCGACGGCAGCTGGATCTGCTGCTGATAGATCGAATAGCGCAGCTGAAGCGAGAGATCTTCGCGCAGGGCAAAGCCAAGGCGCGGGCTGAAGCCCAATGTCTTGGTGCCGTACGCGATGTAGCTGTTGGCCAATTGCTGGCGCTGGAAGAAGTCGAGGCCGAGGGCGACGCGATAGTCCAGCAGATAAGGCTCGACGAACGACAGCGTGTAACCGCGTGCGTACTGGCCGTAGGTGACGGACGCTTTCGCAAACAGGCCGCGACCGAGGAAGTTGCGTTCGGCAATGCTGACTTCGGCAAGCGCGCCGTCGGTGGTCGAATAACCGCCTGACACCGAGAAGTCGCCAGTCGATTTCTCTTCCAGATCGACGATCAGGATCACGCGATCGCTCGACGAACCGGGCTCGGTCACGATCTTCACGGACTTGAAGAAGTCCAGGTTCTTCAGCCGGCGTTCGGCACGATCGACCAGCGCGCGGTTGTAGGCGTCGCCTTCGGAAAGGTCGAACTCGCGGCGGATCACATAGTCGCGCGTCCTGGTGTTGCCGCGGATGTTGATGCGCTCGATATAGGTTCGCGGGCCTTCATCGACGCTGAAGACGATCGAGACGGTGTGCTGCTCGAAATTGCGGTCGCCGCGCGGGCGCACGATCGCGAAGGCATAGCCGCGCCGCGAGGCCTCGATCTGCATTTCCTCGACGGATTTTTCCAGCGCTTCGGCATTGTAGAGCGACCCGACGCTGACGCGCGAGAAGCTGCGCAAGCCGGCGACGTCGAGCGTGCCGATGCTGCTCTGGAAGTCGACGGACGCCACGCGGTACTGCTGGCCTTCCTCGATCTTGAAGGTCACCAGGAAGCCCTTGCGCTCCGGATCGTATTCGGTGAGCGCGGCTACTACCTGGACGTCGGCATAGCCGTTCTTGAGATAGAAGCGGCGAATCAGGTCGCGGTCGGCCTCGACCCGGTCCGGATCGTAGACGTCGTTGCCGCCGAGGAAGCTCAACAGATTGGATTCGTGCGTCTTGATGATGTCCTTGAGGCGGTAGGACGAATAGGCGCTGTTGCCAATGAACTCGACTGATTTGACGCCGGTTTTGCTGCCTTCGGTGATCGTGAAGACCAGGTCGACGCGGTTGTTCGGCTGTTCGATGATTTCCGGATTGACGCGCACATCATAGCGGCCCGAGCGCCGGTAGATTTCGGCGATACGCTGGGCATCCGACTGAACCATCGGGCGCGACAGCGTACCTCGCGGCTTGGACTGGATTTCGGCCGAAAGCTGCTCGTCCTTGATCTTCTTGTTGCCCTCGAAGGCGATGCGCCCGATCACGGGATTTTCGACCACGACCACCACGAGGCGACCGCCGGCCTGGTTGATCCGCACGTCCTGGAACAGCCCGGTCTCGATCAGCGCCTTCAGGCCATCGTCGATCTGGGCCTGCCCGAGGCGACCGCCGGGTCCCGGCTTGAAATAGGAACGGATGGTCTCGATCTCGACCCGCCTGTTGCCTTCAACGGCGATCGACGCCACGGTCTGGGCCGCAGCCGGCACAGACACCAGCCCGGCCGCCAGCGTGGCAGCCACAAAAGTAGCAACCCCGGGCACGGCGAACATGATCAGGGCGGCCAACAGGCCCCCCCGCACTCGCATTCCAAACATCATGCGCAACGCGCCCTTGTCATTGCTGTGCCGGCCCGCATCCCCACGAACCGACAGATTCCCATTTGCTGCACTGCTTGTAGCCAATTTAGCCGGGGCGGCAAACCACGCATCGCCGTGCGATTCCATTTTCATTCCAAGACGTTGCCGATAG
>Ga0307516_10007724_pt1 | contig 12299 bp, 14 predicted proteins | sample 19_EM_MG_FD_203310 | JGI IMG/M metagenome (GOLD analysis project Ga0307516, IMG submission 203310) | Populus trichocarpa ectomycorrhiza microbial communities from riparian zone in the Pacific Northwest, United States - 19_EM | ecosystem: Host-associated > Plants > Roots > Unclassified | place...
CCAGAATCCCGCCGCAGGGTACGCATTACACATGCTTTGATTCTTGGAGTGACTAACAGTGCTCTCTTCTGAAGGGCGCTGCCAGATGCCTTGGCCGAGTTGAAAGCTCTTGCCAACATCATAAATTCGTCAATCGAACAGATCGAAGCGACCGTCACCACCAACTCTTTCACGTACCCGTCTGCGGATTCAATCTTTAGCCTCGAAACTGAGGCACCACGCATGCATCCTGCCATCGCGTCAGCCGGATCACTCATCACATCCGCTGCGGCACAACTTACAGCGCTTGTGAGGCCTGCTCCCCTCACACTCTTCGATGTTATGATGCAGGTAACGCTGAGTGTCCCTCACTGCCGTGGATTATTGCTAACGATGTGGGAATATTGAAGTACCATCTTTCTACTGCACTGCGAACTGCGATAAGCACCCATGTTGCTGAGATTCTTCGGGATGCAGGCCCCAAGGTAGCGTTCTGTTCAGCCCCGCTTTGAAGTTATCCCCGACCTCTGCTGTTTAGGGGAAACATGTGTTGGAAATTGCCAAGCCCACCAAGGTTGACCACGGAAAATTGGGTAGGTATCGAGAAAATGTTTAGACCATCCATTGATAATGCTCCCAGCTCGAATCCTCCGCCTCCTTGCCACAAATTATATTTTCACGGAGGTGTCCCCAGACGTATTTGCTAGTAACCGTTTGTCGTCTGCTCTTGACACGGGAAAATCGGTTGAGGAGCTATTGGCAAAGTTGGTCCCAAGTCTCTTGATCAATAACAATGAGCTAAGAACTGTTAGTCCCGAATCAAAACACATAGGAACCCTCGGGATAACGTCCATCCTCGAACATAAGTATGAGTTGCTCATCAGACTCTCGTACAGTATTGGATCCTGATGTAGTCTATAGTCTCGATGAGGGCTTCAAGACATCCAGTTATCTGACTGAGACTCTTCTCGACCCCGAGCTTGGACATTCCTATGAATCGAACAAAGCGGCCTTTAACAAAGCACACAATGTCAAGGAAGGCCTATGGACCTGGTTCGAGGCTCCAGGTAACAGATTGCGTCTTGCCCGATTCGGGGCTGCCATGAATGGCTTGAAGAACATGGCCCCTATTGAGGCCATTCTCGAAGGTTTGTTCAGGTTGCGTGGCCCTTGCACATCATGTCACGTTTGAAACATCGGCAGGGTACACCTGGGGACAGCTCCCTGAGGGCTCGTTAATTGTCGATGTTGGAGGCGGCCTTGGCTCGCAGTCGTTAGTTCTTGCCAAGCATCACCCGCAACTCCGCTTCGTTGTTCAAGACCGCGAGGCTGTCGTACAAGATGCAGTCGAGGTATGTAGATTCACCGAGGCTGTCCAAAATTATGATATATACCTGACAATATGACTTGCCACACAGTACTGGGAGAAGAACATGCCAAACGCAGTTGAATCTGGCCGCGTGAAGCTCCAAGGTTCATTAATTCTCACTACCGCCTCAAGGTTGGTACAACTGACATTAGAGTTCCCAAGCCCACGACTTCTTTACGCCACAACCTGCACGGCAAGAGGATGTCTCTGTCTTCCTCGTTTCCAAAATATTGCACGACTGGTCCGACGAGTATTGCCTCACCATACTGAAACATCTGCGCGCTGCCGCTGGGCCAAAGACCCACTTGGTCATGGTTGAGCAAGTGTTTTCAACTGTTTGTGAAGAACCCGCTGCACAGGAGATTCAGGGAGCGGAAATTCCAGCTCCCCCCAAGCCGCTGCTCCGCAACATGGGTCGCGCGGGCTCAATAGTGTACCTTGTCGATCTGCTGGTAAGAAAAAGAAATGGAACTCCAATTATGTGATGAACTGACTTTTTCTTGCTCTTCCACCAAAGATGATGGGTTACTTTAATGGCCAAGAACGCACGATCACCTATTTCCATGACTTGTTCAAACAGGCAGGGTGGAAACTGAGTTCTGTACATTATGACGCGCCATCAGCGGTTAGGTTCCAGAAGGTGGTTGCCGTTCCGATCTGAGGTTGTCATCGGTCAAGGTATCTCCGAATTCTGTTATGGATACGTTGTATACTGTATGTGTAAGGCGTTGCGAATCAAATATCAATATAATATTGGGTGCAAAAAACAATGATTTCATCATACAGTATGGAAGAGGATACCCAGTGGCTGACGCTACACTGGGCTCTAATCGATGTTGGACAGACATACATCGCCTCAAGTCTGATCCTCAAACCTTACCAAGTAATACGTGGAAAGGGGCTATCGACTGCATGGGTCAGGGAGTCCAGCCACCATCGACTTGACGTCTGCGCCGACATAGACCACGGATCATAACATAACATAGAATGGAGCCCATGTTGATGGAGTCACTGTCGGAGATTGACTCATGGTTGGCACGGCGCCAAAAAATGACGGCCATTTTCTTACGGAGCACTCCTCAATTCCGTCAATATTAGTTAACATCCACCCAATCTTGACATGAAAATCAGATCCTCAAGCTCGGACTTGAATGTGGGTTATTGGGAATCTCGTTCCGAGTCATACCTCAACGGCCCGGGCGTCTTTAAGGAACAAAGTCGCAGCGGCAGTGCGGCACGTATGCTCAGGGCTTCCATCAGTTCCATATCAGTTCCACATCACCGCCCATGTGCCAGGTACCTGACATTTTGTTTCTGCGCTCAGCAAGTGCAACAACTTGAATATGTAACCTATAAAGTCCAGTCCGAGTCGGCCACGCGAAATTTCCCTTCTCGCCGCCTCCTCGATTCACCTTTATCAAGTATCGTGGGATCTCGTTATAACGCCCCCTTCGCGTATAGTGACACCAAAATCATCCATTCTTTCCGTCAGCCTTCAGTTGCAGATAATACGACGGGTCGTATTATGGTCGAGTCACCCACAAGCCCACTTACGTGTACGGCCTTCTCCCATTTGTTGCCCTGTTGGATTCTCAACCCATCGATTACTGCAGCTGAGCGGTCAGCTGCGCTCCAACAGATCGACATGAGTAGTGAACGCTACGTGGATGCGCATCCGCAAATGCTAGACCCACTATCATTTGTTCGGATTACCAGGCGGAGAGCACTTATTGTACGTGACCATCAAAATACTATCATACGCGGATTCTCATATACTGTGCCTAAGATCGGGATCAACTACAATCGGCATCCAGATCCTCAATTTCGGTTGAAGAGTTGCAACGTGGACGCATATGGCATGACGAACTTCCTTCTCTGTAACGCTTTGCTTCATTCGACATCAGAATTTCTCTAATTATCCCTCCAGTCAACCTCGGCTTTGCTCCCGATGATGTCTGCGTCATAACCGACGAGAATCCATGGAATCTTCCAACCAAGGAAAATATCGTGAGTCTCCTGTGTGAGATGTCGACCCTACCCTTATATCTTGTTTAGCTAGAAGCGATGAGGGCATTAGTTTATGATGCTCAGCCCCAAGACTCTTTTTTTTTCTATTGTACGTGGTCGTGATTAGGCTTGGACAACTCGACATACGGTTGACGAACTGACTTACGTCTAGTTTCTGGTCATGGCATCCAGATAAAAGACATGAATGGAGACGAGTCCGATGGACTGGATGAATGTTCGCTCCTCTGCCTTCTCTGTCAGCTGCCTGTGGTTAATGGAATATTTCCAGGCATTTGTGCCATGGATTACATTGGTGACGATCCATACCCAAATCACAACACACCCGGGCTGATTGTCGACGACGTAAGTCGCAGTGAACACCCCATTTTTATTTGCCAATCTGTTCGTTTGTTTCCTTAGACCATGCACGAAATCATGGTGAAGCCCCTTCCTCCGCAATGTCGCTTGACTGCTATATTCGACGTGAGCCATGTCAACAACATGATATGGCATGGCAGCACACTGACGACTGCCCACAGTCTTGCCATTCTGGGACCGTCCTTGGTTTGTCGTCATTGAATGCCTTTTGTTTCCTAATTATAACTTTCCCATATCGAAGATCTTCCCTATCTTGTATGCACGCTCCTCTTCCTGACCGCTCTGAGTCGCTTGACGACTTTCGTACGCAGTATGACTCGAAGGGGGCGGTCAAGCCATTCAGATACATGGACGGACCATGGGTCTTGGACCAGAAGGCAAGCTGCGCAGACGTTGTAAGTATTGTTTTTTACATGAGAGGTTGTCCCATGTAGCATTTCTGTAGGTCTCTTTGAGCGGTAGCAAGGACAACCAGAAGGCTCTTGAGACTAACCGAGGTGGTGCTTTGAAATGGGTAGGCCTCGTTCAGACGGGTTTCCTCGTACATGATTTAAGCCGTAACGTCAATCTTGCAGGCGTTCGTTGAATGCATGAAAAGCTTCGATAATATCATAACCTATAAGGAGCTTATTCAGAATGTCCGGTATGTACATCAATCGCCTCACTGATTCGATTGGAACTTAGAGCGCTGTCATTAGCGAACACATGAAGAGACACGGTTTCTCGCAGCGACCTCAGGTGAGAAGTCTCTCAGGGGTCACGCCACTTTTTTTTCTTACCGAGTGTAACTTGCCTCTTTGCAGCTATCGAGCTCTTATGAGATTGTCTGTCCTCGAATCTGTGATGCACATCTCAGTGACTGAAATTCGTTTCTGCTCTAGGATACGGATCTCAGGTTTATCGTGTAAATGGTTATGTGTAAACTAACCATACCGACACAAAATTGGCATCCGTTCTCAAGAGATGGTCTTGATGACCACCTTTATGCCCATGTGTACACATACGTTACCCAGATATGGCGATGGTAGGGTCCTTCTTGACGTGCGCAGGTACGGACAGGGGGAGCCTGATGGACTGTGCCAGTGGCAAGCGGGAAAGAATCAAGTTACCGGATTGAATGTGTTTCGTACGCGCCGAGTAGGCAATTTAGATACAACACTGTATACCTTCTGCTACTTCACCCTTCTGTATTGTAGAGTCATCCCACTATACTCCAAGATATACCCCTGTATGCCTTTCGAATAGATAAAGGTAGCCTACGAAAGTATCACTGATGCGAGGGTACAAAGCGGTCTGCCACAAACGTGCCAATGAGACCCGAGAGCAAGTTTGCCAAAGTACTGCCAAAGAGCCTGCGGGCCGTTTAAACTGATAAAACGGCCGGGATCCCCGTTCCATTAATTTCACCGAAGCTACAACGTAGCGAGACTGGGTTGGTACTTGGTAGAGACACTGACGGGCGTCTGGGCCCTACTACTGGCGTAACTGGCCCCTTGATTGGCCCCTACAATATTTTTACAACGTGACACGCGAAACTGAAGGAAATCAGACTGTTTATGATACAGCACTTCCCTATTTTGCTGCGCTTGTGAAGAATAAAGTCGCCAACATTGCACTCGACGTATCCGCGTCGAAAAGAGCTGACGATATAGACGGTCCACGTTCGGAAAGTGTACATTTCCTCGGTGATTGATTTAAAACGTGTACCAATGCGCGTATTGAATTGTGTTGGTTTCTGGGACGATCTGTTATGTAATTAGATTAGGGTAGTCGATTTGGATGAACAACGCACTGTGTAGAACATAATTGCATCTTCGCACAATACTTTGAACACTGGTTGTGAGGCGCTAAACCTGAATTCTTCCGGAAGCGGGATCTCCTTTTCGAGAAACTCCATCTTTCTTGCTACAATTTGAGAGACATGTGAGATGGGCGCCTCAAGCTCTTGCTGGGGGCTATATCTTTGGCCTCGATCCGGAGCACCCGCCAGCCTGCGTGCTCGGACCGCAGCGTCCAGCGTCGGCAACCTCCCGCATCAGTCCTGATTTTTCCTCTACTTCCGTTGGAGTGGCAAGGGTGTGATGTACATCCGAGTCATCTTGCTTGCGGCCTCGAATGACTCGAGCAGGATGGTAGCCCGTGACAGTGACACTCAGGCTGGGTATGCCATCGCTCCGCACAGATGGGGTAGAGACGTTGCGCATTCCGCAGCCAGGGAACCTGGACTGAGACTGGCACATGTTCACGACGTCGCTATCGTTGTCCATAGTATGCGGCGGGACCACACGCGCCACGGCAGGACCCCATCCAGACCATGGGACGAGACATTAATCAGGTGGAACCAGGTGCGCTTGCGTCCACAAAAGCAGCGTTTGGACATGCACGTGTATTTCTCTGTAGTCACGCCAGTTTGCATCATGCATGCCTGTCGGATTGAGCCCCGCAATGATCCGCAGGGATACTACCCGGTCGTGGGAATTCGTGTAGAAGAGGCCTGGCACCGCAGTTTCCGAGTATACCGCTGTTGTGAGCGAGTTGCAGTCGAGGACGATGCTGCAGGCGGGTTCAAGTGCGTGGCCCCAGAGTTGGGAGATTGGGCATTTCGAAGCAATGTGTTCCCTTCAGCTTTGCCTTCTTTGTGTTGATTGGCGGCATGGGGCGGATGTCGTATACATAAATGCTGCCGCTAGTCCAACCTGGAAAGAGGATGTGGTGCTCGTCGAAAAAGGAAAAGTCGGGCGTCTGTGGTAATACCATCTTTGACTCGCAGTCAGCATTTATCGGGGTACCATTTCATTTGGATAACAGAACGTACAAGATCTGATATGTGCAGACTTCCAGTTCCAGACGGATATGTGCATCCCTTGTTCACATGCAACGGCGAAGTCGTCGCCACAGACACGCATACTCCCAATGCAATATCGCCATGTGCTTGTAGCGTTGATGACGCCGACATACTGCGCAAGTGGATGACTTCTCTCTAATGAAAGGAGGAAGGATTTGAATCTGCAGTGTAGCGGCAGTGAGGATGGGGAAGGCAGTATGCAAATCCCTCGTAAAACATCACCGACAAATGAGCAAATCCTGGGCAGCGTCGATACAGACATCCTGTGTATCGGGCGAAAGTTAAATCCTCCAAGTCTTTCCCACCACATTGCGCAGTTTGGATGGGGCACGGCGCAAAAACAGTTCTTACGGGGCATTCCAGGGTTCGTGCGAAAGCAAAGGACGTTCCCAGATACGGAGACCGGTTCTCCCCAGCCAATGAGTGTGTCCACAGGGGTACTGCCTGTCCACCGCAGCGCGCGCCAAGCGGTCTCATGTGCTGCGAGCATTTCCAAGCATTGTATTTTCTCTAGGGAAGGTGAACGTGAACCATGCTGCATGCCATTGGCGGCAAGCTCCAGTAAAGATCGTAGACTGATGGACCTGGATATCATGTCGTACATCCATCTGCATGTCTGACCCCAGAACGTTACTGGAAGAATGAAATAACAAGCATGGTCACGATACGTACACGCTTGCAAGCCAAGATTGCAGTGTAGTCAGCATCTCTAGAATCTTGAGGATGATTTCATCGGGAAGGGCGAAAAGGTTCGCAGAGACCAACATTCAACTTCCAGAATGAGCGTTTCACCTTGACTCTTGGGGCTGGAGAACGGCCTATAGATATTCACCTTTCGTGGCTTTCCGGAAGTGACTTCATTGTGCTACGTTGAGCTCGGGAAATCTCGGGTCGTGTTTACCTGCACCACCTTCACAATATTAATGAAGTCACCTCCGGAAAACCCCGAAAATTTCATGCTGAATGATGGGGCCTGAAAAAAGTTAACTCAACTTCAGCAAGTTTCAGTTGCCGTTTCGAGCCCACTATGGTGCCTTGCATCCACTCCGGCGCGATTTCGTACGACGGGACGCCATGATGATCTACTTGCTGTTTGAGACCAGGGATGGCCACAGAGGATCTGCACCGAGACGAGCAAGAGTCAAGGTGACTCGGATTCATCAACATCTCCACACCGCTGAGGGCCGTGGCGCTGGTATTCAGAAACGTACTATCTTGACTAACTTTCAACGCAAAAACACAGCATTCGACGAATGAGAGACTGTGTCACTGTTTATTCGGAATTTAGTTCTAGGGAGTACGCGATGAGACAGACTCGGCTACAGTTGTGACAGGGACATGAGGGTGAAGGCGCTCTGAAGATTTTGCTACCTACGATGACGGGCCCTTGCTCGGGCTTCTACTAGTAGGCCCTTGATTTATACCCTAAGATCTGTGGTCAGTGGCACTGGTCACTAGAGCTCAGGATATGTCAGGATTACATACCGATGTTTAATTATCGCATCGAGGACTACACCGCTTGCCAAATCTCTCGATCGCTCGAACGAACTGCCCGCACAAACGGGAAAGTCATTGGATTCATCATGCCCTGCATCGAACATTACGGTGGGGGTGGTCGTTCCAACGTTCCAGCGCTGATGTCGATCCGGAAGATATACTAGCTGGAAAGTAAAAACATTCAATTAGTCGTAGAGAACACCCAAATCGATTCTTTCTTCCTCCAGACCCCCGTGAGGGACTATTTTCTATCCGTTGTGTTCGCAGTAATGGCCATTGCCTGTGCAACATTGGGTGTACACTGGCAGTATAAGGTTACTTGGCTGCGCAAGTGGCTGCGTCACGCACAGGTGTGTACTGGAAAACTATGAATTGTCTATAGGTATAGAATTAAACAATGACAATACGGACACCGTTCTCCTTTCGCCCAAATCTGTGACGACTACAGCCAAATTGCATCGTTTAACGCGGTCATTGGTGCGGACGCCGATCACGTGTACAGGTCCACAATTTGAGAGAAAAAGGCGAGTGGACAGATGAACCATGTGTGCACACTCGATCAGGTACTGCACTCATCTCCAGGCAACAGAGTAGTCCACCAGTGCATGTGGAAACGCTGACGCAGGTGACAGTGCCAGACACTTGACAGCGGAAGACTCGGGAGTCCACTACTACTGTGGTAGTAGGATTAAACTAATTCAGGCAAGAATTCGCCGTGGGGACAATGGGTGCGGTGGTTTTGTATTTGGCAAGAAATGACTGAAAAGCAAACCCATCTGAGAGCATCAGCCTGAGATCATTGGCGGTAATGAGAATGAGACTACCAGGAGACTTGGAACACGGAAGAAGATTGCAACACTCACATGACTGGGACGGGTTCCCCGGGCCGGATTGTTTCTCTCTCTTGTGTTGGACGAGATCAATACTCTTTTTCGTTCTATTGCAGGAATATCTGCATGGCCGACGCCAAACTAGTATCCCCCCCTTTGGTATCAAAAGATGGAGAGGCCGCGTCGACCGTTCCTCTCAGCACCACAGAGGAAATAACAGCCGCATTGACAACTACCGGTGGCGAAACCGTCTCTCGATACGAGGAAAGTGAGGAGACTCCAGAGGCTAGGGCACTTGCACAGGGTCCGTTATAATTATCCAACCTCACCTTTCTGCTATTACTGACCTAGGCTTATTATGTTGATAGTGGAGTTTTACTTTGCCGACACGAACCTCCCTTATGACAAGTCGGTTTCTATCCATTGATTGCCAAGAGTTCAACGCCAATTGATCACGTTGAAACAGATTTATGTGGACACTTCACACCGCTAACGAAGGGCACTGGGTTCCCATTGACACAATCGTCTCGTTTAAGCGCATGCGCGAGTTTCAATCCCGCGGCGTCCCATGGGTCATTGATGTATTGCGAACAAGTGCCGAACTCGAAGTGAGCGAGGACGCGACGAAAGTTCGCCGGCGTACAGAGGTGCAGGAACCAAAAGGTGCATTCGAAAGGAGTGTATATGCGGTACGTTTTCTATTCAAAGGGCTTCTACTATTACTCCTAGTGGCTAACAATGAGTACAGAAAGGCTTCGGTGAAGAGCTTCCGGGTCTTCAACAAAAACTCGAGCGATTCTTTACCAAATACGGAAAAGTGACGGCTGTCCGTATGCGGCGCGTCGATGGCACCAAGGCATTCAAGGTATGTAATACCCGTATATCCATAATCTCTGCGAATCTCTGACCTCACCTAGGGCTCAGTCTTCATTGAATTCTTGGACTTCAAAAGCGTTGGGGCATTCCTCAATGCAGACCCAAAGCCGTCATGGGACGGCGAGGAACTCTTGATCATGTCCAAAGAGGCATACGTTGAGATGAAGATCAAGGAGAAAGGTTTGAAGGGAAAGGCGGCAGGCGTCAAGCGCGATCACATTACTCGCAAGGGCTTCGACGCCTTTCGCGAAATGCGGCTCGCCGCTGGGAACAGGGAGGGCAAAAAGGAAACCGTGAAGGCACCGCCTGAGATCTTCGTCTCATTTCTCGGAAAGAATTTGCGCGTGTTGGATGAAGATGGTGGCAGCGTCGCGCCTGAAGATGTGCCCAGCGTGCGTGGGTCTGCGCTGCGCTTTACGGGTTGCGGCGGCGAGGTATCATTCGACGACATCAAGCGTCCGCTGAAGGAGCGCTTTAGTCGCGCACCGTTCATTAAGTTTACCAAAGGCGATGATGCGGGATTAGTTGGCTTCGACAAAGCATTAGATGAGGAGGACATCGCCTTCGTCAGGGAAAAAATACTGACATTGAACGGGAACCTGGTCACATGGGAGCTACCGGGAGGTACGTCGTTTTCATGGTTTTTCCTGCTTCATGCGTTGGAGGACGAGTATATATAGAGGAGGAAGAACACACGTTTGGGATTGAGCGGGCCAACGCCGCGGCAAAGCGTGCTTTAGGGGCGGCGCATGGAGGCGCTAGAGGGCGTGGTGGGTCTACTCGCCGTGGGCGCGGGGGCCGTGGTGGTCGTGGCAGACGGGCAGATCGGGACACCCAGCCCAGAACAGGTCGAACCGGTGACAATCGCGTGCAGAATAATGACGGGGACAAGCAGGTCGGGGGAAAACGCAAGAGGTCAGTGGAACCAGATGGGGGGCACGATGCGGGAGTGCGGGGCCAAGCCGTGCCTACCGTCGTAGTTTCCTCACCATCGAAGAAACCAAAGATAGACGACGGAGAGTCGTGAGTACCGTAACTGGCGATATACGTGATTGAGATCTGTTTTTGTAGCCGCCCAATGCAATGCTTGTCCTTCCGTAGCCTTTACAACTGTACCCTCTGACCAAAACATCTTCATTGCACCACATATTGCTTTCATACCACAGAGACACGTCGTGCTGTCCCTGCGCGAAAACAGCGGGATGGAGTGTGGAGATAAGTATTGAATAATCACATATCACAAGACCCAGGGAATCTTTTAATTTATCAAATACAAATTGTCCGGCGGATCATGATAGCAGGTGTCAGTCTATGCCATGGCTTCTTAACTCTAGATTCTCCATCTGACATCCTCCTGCCTTACCTGGGGAACGTAAACATAATATTATAAAGGGATGACAGGACGCGCGCCACGACCTCGCCAGGGCGAAATGAATGAACTCTGGCCCACCTAGACCAGCATGCACTAGACTCGGAACTAGTGCCCGCCATCAAACTCTACGCCACATGGTGGGTTCCCGAGTCGATAATGAGGTCCATGCCAAACCAAACATCTGTTTCTGGTGGTGATACTCAGATACTGCTTGCACGGGAAAGTTTGCGAACATCACACATGTGACAACTCGGTCGGCGGGGTCCGCTCTGTGGTGCCTGTTCGAAGATGTCTCTCCGGTTTCTTTGGGAAAGGTCCGCGCTGCACACAAAGGGCCACAGGAAGCTATTAGTATCCTGTTACTGTTCTTCGAATTCTGATCAGACTCGGAGTTATCGCCCAGTAGTAAGTTGTCCAATTCGCCAATAAATATGTTCCTTGTCGGCCTGCAGCGGCCCCAGATGTGCCTTCTATTCGAGCATAGGCAGTTACCAAAAATTCATAATCCCAGTTCGGGGTGAGTGACTGAGGAATCTTCCTTTATTGATCCCAACAGCCCTAATAGCGAATTTACGCAGCCATGCCATGCGCCAAGTCCCTTGACAGTCTCGCCAGACTTTCATGAACGGCCGAGAGCAAGGAAAATGTCTCTAGAAAAAATATAAGTCGTTGATGTCATAGGTTATGCCTTTCTCCCTGCGGCCCGCTCTCCGCAGTCCCTATTAGGCTCACGGTGATCCCGGTCAAACGCTTCACATTGAAGGCGTTGTCCGGTTTATCTGGCTTCTGTCATCATTTCCCTGAGGGTTTCATAAGAGGCAGCTGGTCACTTTATCGGACCAAGCTGGTACCGCAGACTCGGGTAATTCATCCCCTCTCAGACTCTTACAGGTTTTACCTGGTCACTCGCCCCTTCACTTGACCGAATGGCAGTCGACTTCTGTGTCTTTAACTGTCTTATCATCTGTGAAAGAGCTTATAACCGATGTGCATATCATGGCATTAACCCGGCTTTGTTTCTGTGACAGGCACCTTCTCTTCGTGCTGATTGGCTCCCACGGATAACGACCCGCGTGTATCAAAAAGTACCGGTCTACCTGGACGCATTGGTGATATCTAGGAATAGTTGTCCTCGCCGAAATCCTG
>Ga0307516_10007725_pt1 | contig 12298 bp, 10 predicted proteins | sample 19_EM_MG_FD_203310 | JGI IMG/M metagenome (GOLD analysis project Ga0307516, IMG submission 203310) | Populus trichocarpa ectomycorrhiza microbial communities from riparian zone in the Pacific Northwest, United States - 19_EM | ecosystem: Host-associated > Plants > Roots > Unclassified | place...
ACCCATCCCACCTCCTGGGTCTCTAAGAATTGGTTAGGAACTCTACAGATGCACTATGAGTAGATTAGAATCCTCCGAACTCTTTTTGAACATAAGCCTATCCCTCCAAAGGCTCTTTGGTTCCAAAGAGGAAATCCTTAGTATGCAGAGCAACCCTTAGCCAGGCACAGTATTCCGCGCTGCACCAATTCTGCAGGGGGTGCACCTCAAAACATGCGTGTGTTACCATTTATTTTTTGTACAATTTGACCGTCATAGCATCAGGATATTAAGGCGGATCCCCCGCACCGATGGTGTGAACATGCTGACACGTATAACCCGCTATGTGTTAGCCATGTGCCGAGCACCGCTTGATCGGCTATCCGGCGCTGTCTATCCGGCGTGTCTCCCCCAGCGGATTCGGTCTTCAGGCCTGGGCCGAATTCTTCCCTGAAATCGATCGCGTCCCAAACACTCAATTTTCATTCAAATCAATCTTCCGTCGCTACTCCACCAAATCGCCTAACACCGCTCCCTTCTCGCGATTGTGACAACAGGCGATGATATCCCCGAACAATCTTCTTCATCAACTCTGCCAAATCGCTTCTGACCTGTTGAATCCATCGATACATAGTTGTCCATCGAATCTCTGGGAAAGACCACGCCGATCTGGACCTGACCACACACAACTGGCCTACATAACATCGACGTGTCATTATGGTAGTCTCGACCGTTACCTTGAATTGGCAAAACAGAAGAATCCCGACCCTGCCTTGGAACCTCCCGCTAACGAAAATTAGGCGATAAATGATGGCGCTGTCCCCGCTTTCATCAAAACTAGGTGCTCCGCTATACGGAACTTTTTTTCATCAACGATTGTTCCACTGTTCTCTCCACCTAAACAACGCTTAAGGCACGCTATCAGTGTCAAGGCAGCACCGTGTCTCAGATTAACCTAACGCAGGAGGCCTTCTCGATCAGGTACTCCCTATCTACCCCGTTCGCTGATACTTCCGAAAAGCTGCGGAATCTTAACGGGCTATGGATGCCCCGGCCAGCGACAGCTTCCTCGTCATTCTCATGCTGCTTACTTACTCTCTCGTCATCCGATTTCGTGGTATCTGTGGCCCTGCCATCAACGGCCTCTGTTGACTGGACCTCTCGTACCAAGACCGTTGACCTAGCTGGTATCTCTCCTCCTCTCGTTCTAAGGAAGCATCAACCTCAATCTCGCCCTTCCTTCTTGATAGTGGCTGCACCACCCACATCTCACCGGAACGTAGCGATTTCCTCTCACTGCGCCCCATCTCAAACTGTGTCGTAAAAGGCGTCAGCGGTTCCTCCATCAACGCCATTGACATTGGGTCCATAAACTTTAACATCAGTCGGGGCAACAACATCACTCTAGACAACGTACTTTTCATTCCATCTTCCACTGTTCGTCTTCTATCAGTTGCCTGTCTTATCGACTCCCTCCCGTGTAGCGTCTTATTCGACAACTGCGGCGTTTCTTGCGACCCCCCTTGCGACCCCCATCTGGCTCAGCTTCCCGTATTGCAGATGACATAAAACAGAGATAAGGGATGTCGCTGTCTAGGCAGTGCTCTGCCCGTCCTCCTTCGAACATCGACTGGAGTGTGGGAGTGGCCCGGGTGCTGTGGAGAGGGAAGTCGTTGACGCCGTTCGGGTCTGCGACACATACCGCCGAGGTGAACATGTGAAGGAGGCGATGGTGATGAGGAGAATGGCTTTGAATGAGAGCATCGTAATGATGAGGAAGTGTAGGTGGCCGACGAGGGGCTTGAAAAGAGTGAGTCAGCGAGAAGCCAATGTACGGTGGTGAGTCAAATCTCTGGGGTTTTATGCATAATACTTGAAGAAACTAGGTTCATCAATTTGCTCAGGTTTTTTTTAGATCGCCAGCGTAATTGAAGAGCAGCATGGAACTATACCTCTAAGTAGTTCGGTTCCGGTTATCGCAAGACATCTCGTATGCAGTTCAGCGGGAAGGCCTGAATGATATTCAGTTGTATGCCTAGATGCCAAGCTGGAAACTTGAAATCCGTGGCATGGGGATGATTTGGTGCGTCTCCCCCACAAAATGCAACCTTTCGCAGAGGTCCCGAGATTTCAAAGCATTGCTATAGGATAGATTAACCCGCGGCGCTCCTGAGTGGGGACAGAGTGGGGGCCCGCATATTCTATAATAGGCGAGTGACGATCGAGACGGGATTGTTCGGTCATCAGGGGGTGGTCGACGCTGGTGTGGCCTTGACCATGACCGTATTCAATAATTTGTCCACTGGCATTCCAAAAATTGTAGTGAAGAATGCTCGATGAATTGTCGACTGTCTCCACCACCATGGTTCATTTCATCCAAATTTCGCGTTGATCAGTAATTGGACGTCGAGTTCTTAACTTGAAGAATTGCATACAGCCCCCTCAAGTAACTTTGGACCGTCCACAGGCAAATGCAACCACCTTCGTTAGTACGTTTGTGAATATACCTGAACATTTTCATGTTGCCACTCAGCGCTTAACTTTGGGTAATGATGGCTGTGCTGAATTTACGACACGAGGCGGGGTGCGCGAATCCCTGCGTCCTGCCGTTATCATTTGCGGTAAACTTCAAAGCCAGGGGATCGCTTGTCCTCTACCCCTCTCTTCAAAAGAGGCGGCCTGAGGGACTTCTAAGCGGGGGGTCTCCAATGCCGCTGATCCTCCATCGGGGAAGCCACTGCGATATTTGTCTCGAACCTTACACTTATGGATCCCTCCGGCCGCCACATGCCATTCCCTGTGGACACATCTTTTGCAGAGAGTACGCTCTACATCAAATAACCTATACACAGACCATTCACCTCCATTTCGAAGATGCCTTTTCCTCGTCAATCCGCTGTTATGTCCCATGTGTCGAAAGCCTTATCAGCCTGACCGGGCCAAAAAACTCATCTTGAGTGAAATATCGGACGTGGAGAAAACCGATAGTGAGGGACTGGATCTACTCAGGAGGCTGGTTGTTCTGTGGGATGCGGAGCCGGAAAACGAGGAGCTCCTGGCGTTGATTGAGGAAATCCGGTCATGGTTGGATGGAGGACACCAGGTGCGTATCTTGTCGTCTTTGTTCAAGGAAGAGAAAGATGATGTTCCCAGTTTGAAGCTCTAGCTAAAGCCCAGCAGGCCATGGAAACTATCATTTCCCTTAGAACGGAACAAACGGAGAACATAAGGTCTATCAAGCGGTTTAAACGGGATATCCAGCAATGGGAGCTGCGTCATACGCTGCGCACCGACACCGTAACTGCGAGAGAGGAGAGTCTTCGTAATCGTGTTCAAGAGCTTGAAATGTAGGTGATTGATCCTCTCGCTTGAGCTATCGATACTCACATTTTTTTGTTTAGGCAGGTCAGTAACTAACGAAGGTTTTCCAGCTCCTATTTTATGACTGTATATCCAGAACCGTCAATATGAAGGCGAGGTCGCATCATCGCGAGTGGTCCCTCCTCCGCTGAGTCACCACCCACTTCCCCATCCACCAGAACCCGTGAATCTCGACCAGTTCGCGCATTGGATGGATTATAACACTCCATATTCTGCTGCAGATCCCCAGACGAATGTTCACGTCGACCATGCTACTTACGATCAAAGGGCTCATCCGTACCCACCCGAAAACGGGTACGCTGGCTCAGACCCGTCACTGACGTCCAGTACCTCCAGTAGAGATAGGAAGGGGAAAGGAAAGGCACGGGAATCGGACCAGCCTCACAGCTACACCGTCCACGCTCCATCTTCTTGGGATTCCCGAATCGCTGAGGCGGAAGCAAACCAACCTTCCGTGAGCGTCCCTGGACCTAGCATCGCAATTATACCGGGAGCCCCGCCAGACAAGAGATTCAAGCCGGCAAGAAGTGTTCCGGATGAGCAATACTACTCTCAGGGGCATGTGGCACATTGGAGCGAAGAACCTGCCCAAGTAGTTCGTCAAGCACATTGGAGCGAAGAACCTGCCCAAGTAGTTCATCCAGCACATTGGAGCGAAGAACCTACCCAAGTAGTTCATCCAGCACATTGGAGCGAAGAACCTACCCAAGTAGTTCATCCAGCACATTGGAGCGAAGAACCTGCCCAAGTAGTTCATCCAGCACATTGGGGCGAAGAACCTACCCAGGTGGTCCATCGCCCACCTCCATCTTGGCTTCAACCAAGCAATGGTCGGTCTGAGTCCCGGACTACTATCGACCCTTATCCATTGGTAGAAGAGTACATCATGAACGGATACGCCAATGGATTCAGTTCTGGGTACCACATGGCTACTGGGCGGGATTCTATGAACCCTTTGTCCGAGTCCTCTCAGTCACGCCCCCGTTCTTCCCGTACGAAACCACCAGCACCAACACTACCCACTGCCGCCTTTGCTCCAGCCAATTCAGGCTTCCGAGAGCGCTCCCCCTCGAGGACGATGGTCGCTCAGCAGCAGGCTGCTGTGCCGATGACTGCCCCGCTCCCCCCTTCTTCGACCGTTCCAGCGATGCAGTCTATCCAGAGGACTTCTTCTATGACGTATCGCCCTATCGACTCGACCCCTCCATCGATTCCCCTCCCATTCAACTCTGCCTTGGGGCTCATTCCATCACCCTCATCTAACCCGACTCCTGCTTCTGCTCCCAGCCGTGCCTCTCGACGCAGGGCCACCCAACCTGTAGGCGCGATAACCACGACTGAGTCACCGGCCGCTACATATGTTCCATCTTCTGCTACCGGGCGACAAACTGGCTCGCGTCGCCAATCCACAGGCATCCTCTCTCAGCCATCCTCGCCTCATAATGTCGTTGGCAACAGAGTGAGCTTGGCCAGCTTCTCGTCATGGGGGACGGTCAACTCGTCGAATCCCGTCTCACCCTCGAGACTGCCGATAACTGAGGACATGCTCTTCCAACGACCTGACGAAATCCGGAGTGTCAGTGATTTGCGACTCCACTCTTTCGGAGACGATGACGTTGGTGGTCAACGGGCGAGCGTGGCGTACTCTATTGAGTCATTGGCGACTGGAGTCGAAGCCGTCCAACTTATTCCCGAGGACAATCTCCCACGGCAGCTGTCCCAAGAAGCATGGGGAGAGAGGAACCGGGACAATGCGACTCCGCGCGCGCAGACGCAAACGACGGCGCGGCCGCAGAACCGGCGCCATCGCCACGGAGCTTACCCGGCAAGTTTGTCACAGACTGCTCCACCGCCACCGATGGATCATGCCACGCCGGCCGATGCTTCATCGGGTCGTTCCTCACGGCCTCAGAGCCAAGTACCTCCGACTTCGTCTCGTTCGAGGCAACATAGGCGCCATGAATCGTCGTCACGGCGGCAGGAGCCGATATCGTCTGAAGTGATTGTGGAGGATTTGGAGTATGCTGGAGCCGGGGATGCCCCTCCTGTTAATGCACTCGGCCTCTCGGATATATTTGAGATCAGTGCTCCCACTCCAAGGATTCCAAGCGGGCCATACGTGCGATCGTGGGGTGAAGAAAGCTGGCTGCAGAGATAGATCTCACCACCGCAGCATGCTCGTTTTACGTGACTTCAGTTATTGCCTTCTTTATGTAAAGATCGCTTTTCGCCTTTGTGTTTTGTCTTGCTCTTGGTTTCCTCCAGGCTTCTTTTGTATTGCTTAGTGTCGGTATACCCACATCCACAAGGACCATTGCACGATCAAGTATCATGATATATTATGTAGTCTTTGTGGCTCATGCTGCGCAACAACTGAACGTGAAAGAAATTAAACCAACGAGGAAGGCCAAACGAGGAGATCGGAGGCTCAATTGAATGGTCGTGGACGTCAGGCGATGAATGCGGCATCACAACGGATCTCGAATGTCGCAAAGAAATACAGCCACGTTCAACTTGTGAGTCGGTGACTCACCCACTTTTCCGCGTTCGCTGGAAAGGAGGCCGGGAAAAAGGATACGAACTGCATAGCCTCGAAAACGAGCTGATATGAATCAGGTTTGAATCCTCGTGAAACCTCTGTAAATTCTGGTCAACTTTGAATGGAGTAAGAAACCCCGAGATTCTGGTGGACCATTGCGTTGTGACCCCATAAACTAGACAAATCTCTGCGGTGTCAACTTCCGGAAGGGCGTGAAAGGAGATCGTCACATACGGATACCCTTCACAAGTTACTTTTAACCTTTTTAGAAAGGATCCCTCGACATGGCCAATCGGAACATTCTGGTGCTCAATTGGCAAACATGGCGATTATGGATCTGGAGGCAGACATACTATTGCGCGCGGAACTCCTCAGGATCCCGAATCCGATCGATGGTTGATGAGTATAGTGATCGATGGATAACATCAAGGCTAATCCTTTGGCGAGTTCTGGAAATGAAATCCGGGGCGCAACGGTCGGGAACAAGGGCCGATTGGAAGCAGATGACTACACAAGTCTCCAATGTGGGGGTCATGAGAACCAGGAGAAAAATAAAAATTCCAATGCCCTATAGCGCACATCCAATTGTGAAGAATGTGAAAGAAAGGTCGTCTTTCCGGTGCTATCGAGATCGCAAATGGAGGACAAGGGAATACCGGTACGAGCCTGTGGGTGTCCACCGCACCAAGACGACTGGAGTTGCTGGGAAATTGGGAATAACCGAGAGCGGGTGAGATGCGAAACTAAAGTCGGATATTGAAACATTCGGCGGCATATGTTCCGCCCAGACAACAGGTATGGTAGATGTGCGAGGGTCCATCGGTATAAGGCCGCCCAGGCCGTTTGAACCCTAAATCCTCGAGCTTCATGCATGGGTTGCATGCCAGTATGAACACGATGAGTTAATTCCGGGAAGGGGGTGAATGCCGTAAACATGTTGCCAGTCCAGCGCGTTGGAAATGGGAGGACACAGAGTTCGTGAAAGGAGATCGTGAGAAAGAAACGCCGGGTCTCCCCATCTTCGAGCTCCAAAAACCATAACTCATGTCGTTGGTGAGATTTCACTCCTAAACCGCCCTCAAAATGCTAAAGAACTACAGATTCATGCACTTGTCGCAAGGGATTCGACAATCCTTGCAGAACATCAATCAGGGAAACGTGATTTTTCGCAAGGCATGTTCCGAACTGCCTACCACTTCTCCTTCGCTTCCTGAGACGAACCACATTCAGCAACACAAACCATTCTCTCAAAGCTACCACCCAATGACAGGCATGCAGATTAGCCGAGCATATTCCCGCCGGGTCCTCACGCAAGCTCTCATAGCAAACTCACCTATGTCTGGGAACAATACCTCTTCCATTACATTTCCCAGGACGGATTCACGTACCTTGTCATGGCCGATGAGGCTGTAGGAAGGTATGCATGCCCTCTCCCATGCTGTTTTGTATTGAAAGATATGGCATTGTAGGAGAGTGCCCTTTGCGTTCCTTACCGACCTCCAACGCAAGGTAAACTCACCAATACCCCGGGGTTCTGCGGTAGACCTCACTCTCAGCCATAGTTCGTGTCCGCTCCTTCCTCGTCATCCTCGTCCTCGGATGAAACCCCCGCACACGGCTTGCAGGGCACCTTCGGCCCTGTCATCTCCGACTTGATGCATACCTACAACACCGACCCACCCGTTGACGAGCTGTCCCGCGCACATTCCGAGTTGAATCAAGTGAAGGATATCATGGTGCAGAACGTGGAGCAGATTCTGAGTCGAGGAGAGAGGATTGAGCTTCTCGTTGATAAGACCGACGTCATGGCCGGGCAAGCGACCGCTTTCAGGCGAGGCGCCCGCACAGCCAGGAGACAGATGTGGTGGAGAAATCAAAAGGTCATGGCACTTTCTATCTTGGCCGGGCTGGTGAGTTTACCCCTTCAGTCAACTATCGAACGTTCGCTGATTATTCATCTTATCATAGGTGCTACTATGGATGATTGCAGCCCAATTCTGTGGGGTTGGCTTGAACCACTGCATTGCCTCATAGATAGAATCAAGACCAAGCTCTCCCGATCCTCTCCCTTCATGCCACATACCTTGCTGTGAGGACATTGCTTTACTGTACGTCTTACCTTCCCTTAGTGCGTCATCACCTACATGTACTCCTTCGTTCCGCAACCACTACGGTACCGGATTGCGCCCCGTGATATTCATCAAATGTCCGAGTTATCGCACCCTGCAAGGCACAGATTATCGACTGAATGCGCCACATTTGGCTCGTAGTCCCAGGACACCAGCTGATTTATTGTCCGACTATTTTGGCCAATAATTCTTATCCGCCGGCGCCACATCATCGTTTTCCGTTGACATGTAGATTGCAATCGTTGTGGTGCCCTAGTCTAGTAATACCAGCTCCTTGGGCTAAGTGATACCGAGTGTATGACATCGTCACCAGCTGACTTGTTGAAAAGCGACTCGAAGACATCGACTATTTACATAACTTTGATGGACAACTCCTGATGCGCCTACGGACTGCTCAGCAGGGAGGAGCACAGTTTCTGTTGGGCTTGGCACCCGTGGTGCTCGGGGGAATTGGGAGAAGAAGGCACCTTCTTCGGATCTCGAAATGGGACCACAAATGACTCGACTTTTGATACTATTTCCGCCACCCTTGAGCGATTATCAGCACATGATCGTCGGTCAATAAGTATACCTGGTCATGCTAAGGAATCGATGTCATGGTGCGTATCAGAAAGCACCGAGTGTCCAAAATGACAAGAAAAAAATATTCTTATTGTAACCAGACATGATGCATGAGGTGGTGGTACAGATGATAAGTACGGATGATAAGTACATACATACAAGTACTGTGCAACCTAGAGTGTACAATGAAGTGAAGCAATAATACAGTGAAGTCGGGAGAACAAATAACTGGTTCTGCGACTGAGAACTATAAACATAAGGAGTAAGGTTTGTCCTGAAGCGAGCCTAGGTTCTAACCGAAGAGAATGGATCGTACATATTCACAAGGAGTTTAATGAGCGAAATTGCAAGTGCGATCGTCTATGATGACACCTCATAGATTAGCTAGCTCGGTAGCTAACTTGAGTTATGCTCCACGATAGACGATCGTTGTCGAAGCCAATATGTCGTTATTCGTAAGACCAAGTGCGAAAAGAACGGAGGATTGGGAACTGAGTGAAGCACGAAGGTAATCCGATTAGGTGCCCGTAAAACCAAGGTAGTGCAGTTCACCCTCTCGCCGGGATCGGGATCGGGATGGCTCGTGGTCCATGTCTGTCAGCCTTGAATGAAGAACGGCCGAGGCTGCTAGCAGGTGTCCTTTGTGTATAAGTCAAGGAAGCGGGAGTGTAGATCTGCTGGTAGCTGGACGACGTATGCACCGTCGAGCCCGCCAGAAGAAGACTCGCACCAGAAGCAGCAGGCCGCGCCCGCTCAGACTCGGCACGGCGGCGCTTGTCGTGGTCAGCCTTCTCCTTCTCCACTTTCTCGCCCTTACGACGTTCTCTGTCCGCCTCCTGCTCGGCCCGACGACGCTCCTGCTTGACTTTTTCGGCGGCCTGCGCGGCCATGCTGGCAGTCGAGATGGGAGCGTTGGACAAGTCGGGAATGACAGGCTTTATGCGCACCAGGGCAGACTCAGGGGGAACCTGGGTCTCGGCAGCTGGGAGGGACTCTCGGCCTTGCTTAGCGTGGGGAGAGTGGGAAGACGAGGGTTTGGAAGGAGATGGTGAGCGTGATGAGTTGAGTGGCCTGTCTTTCTCGCGTGAACGGTGAGATTCGCGGGTCAGAGACGAAGGGAAGTGAGACATGCTTGGCAGAGAGGAAGACGTCGCGGCGGCAGTGTCTTGAAGGATACCTTGCAAACGATGATTGACCAAGCTCGAACCATGACTCTGAGAGACGCCGGTCCTGAGCGAGGCTGAGAGGATACTTGCCTCTGATACCAGACCCTGGTCGTGGGACGGAGAAGGCCGTTGATTCGGGACCTCGGTGGGTGGCCGACTAGGAGAATGGCGGCGGTAGGAAGGTGAACCCGATCTCCGGGCGTCCGTAGAAGCGCGACTGCGAGAAGATGGTTTGGGGTGATGTTCTGATGGCATCGGCATCGAAGACGGTGGAGAGCCAGCCTCAGCAGCAGGACCAGTAAAGGACGCGCTGGGGCTGGGTGTTGAGCTTGCCTGGTCAGGCGGCGTAATCACATGATGCATCTCCTGGTAGCGTGGGCCGCGAGGCACACGGACAATATCCCTGTTTGCCAAGTGCCTGGTGGCTCCATAGAATGAGGATGTTCCGGACAGTTGGGCTCTTGACTCCTCCACAAAGGTGTCATCAGATGGAGGAAGCGCGCTCACAGGTAAGGGCACGCCGGTGAACTCGGGAAGAGGCGAGATCACAAATGACTCGGGATCTATTGAAGCAGTACCACGGAGTCTGGTTGCATGTTCGCGATGAGAAGAAGCAAAGAAAGTCGATGGGTTTACTTCAGGCGTAGACGCCACATTAGTCGCTGAAGCAGGTGAGAGACGCAGAGATTCGTATTGTTGAGTTCGAAGACGTTCGTTATCTTCAGTCAGCTTCTGCCACTCGTCAACGAGGAAGTTATACTAGAGAAAAAATGAGCTGGTGTTCTCTTGGATGAATGGCTTACTTACGTGACTAACGCGAATTGTCAGCCTTGAATTATGATTCAATAGTTGATAGCTCGCTCACCGAATCATGCTCTCATAAGCCCCCTGCAGGTTCTGACTATAATCCCTCAAGTTCTCCTCGGTTCGCACCGCCAGTTCCCTTTCATCATTTCTTTTGGTGGTCATCTCGGCGAGTTGTCGCTGGAGTGCATCATTCTCTTCCCGTATGTGGATGAGCTCGTTGTCATGATTCAACTTCTGGTCGCGTATTTTACTCCTCGTGTCGTACAAGTAAGCACCGATCCTACGCAAAACCCTCAAGTCCGGAAACTTGTGACCTGTCAGCTTGGAGCTGCTGGGCGGCGCATAGGACAATCTCACCCGGTCTGGAGGTTGAGTGGCAAGAAATGCTTTGACTTCCTCGAGAAGCTGGCGTAATGCGGGTTCGGTGATACCATCGCGAGTAAGAGCACCAAACGCATCGTAGAATCGCCTGGCTTCTGTTTCAGAAAGATGCGCTGCGCGGCCATTTGGAGAATTGGGGTCCCAGTCGATGACGAGCTTCGTCGCAGATCGCTTACTGAAATGAGTCCGGCACAAAGGACATGGAGCCTCCACGTCAATATCTGGGTAGTAATGGTGCGGAATGCCATTCGACAGAAGATGACCATGGAGGCACCTTAGAAGTGTGTCATTCGTATTGGTCAAGTTTGATGATGCACATCACTCACGGTAAACAAAAGATATGACCACATTTCAGAGAGGCGGGAACCTTGGGCTCGGGATTAAAGGGCTCCTTGCAGACATCGCATAGGGAGCCAGGGCTGATGCTGAGCGGCATAACAAGTTGCTTTGAATGTGAACAAGGAGACGATACACCGTGATAGCGACCGCCAGAGACAGTAGCCGATACACCGAATGATCCTCACAACACGTGTCCTGCGGCGAGTCGAATGGCGACCCAAGGGAAAGGTTAATACACCAAGTATTAATGATCCTTGAGAGTCTAGCCTGGGGTATACGTTGGCGGGGTGTAACGGCTGCTTACACGTGCCCAGGTTCGAGGGATAGTTGAGGCAGGGGGAAAGGACGGCGGTCCTTGGTCGGGGAAGACATGGACGTTTGTTGTGAGGCCTTTAAATACACCACGAGGTTCCCTAGCCGGCCTGATGGTAAAACAAGCCATTTTACGCTATCACCCGATACCCCCTGTTCATCACAAACCCTGATTCTGATAACTGAGCCGGCCTCCCAGCCAACCCGAGGGGCTATATTCAGAACCACTGTGATTCCAAACAGATAGACCTTGGGGAACTGACCACGAACCAAGTTGAATTGAACCAAACGGCTTCAACTCACTTGTTCGAGTCGTTTGGGGATGTACGTAGTTGGAACGGCCTCGTGTTGTAATATTTCGTGAGAAAGTCTCTACTTGTAATTGGCAGACCCACGATGCCATCATCGAATGGATACTATCGTTGACGGTGTGATGCATGACCCTCTACATCTTAGACACCGCTTTATGTGTTGGTTTACACCCTTCCAATACCCAATGTCTTTTTTTGCCAGCGAAAAACCCATTATTTGAGCTTTCCCGTATTTTTGGAGGTTGTCGCCACTCGTCACACCCACGGGCGACTGAGCACGTGGACGCCGAATCTTTCCACGGTCACGACATGCAGTGACGTTTCACCCCGAATTCTGCCAGCACATTTGGAACTCTTCCATCACTCTACCATGGTCAGTCCAGAAAACTACGC
>Ga0307516_10007726_pt1 | contig 12298 bp, 12 predicted proteins | sample 19_EM_MG_FD_203310 | JGI IMG/M metagenome (GOLD analysis project Ga0307516, IMG submission 203310) | Populus trichocarpa ectomycorrhiza microbial communities from riparian zone in the Pacific Northwest, United States - 19_EM | ecosystem: Host-associated > Plants > Roots > Unclassified | place...
GTGCATATCCCACACCTCTATTTATAGCCCCGAGGGAGTATGGGAGGGTGTGTGGGATGTAAGACCCCCATCACTCCACGGCGAAAATCTTTTACGTGTCGCAGTGTAAAACAAAAAATCCTATCCTGTTTTTTCAGAAAGCAGTCTATCGCTTTGCAGCTAGCTGAACCACTCATGGTGATTTGCGATTTGGTATATCCCTCGGACCGGAGGTCAACGTTTCAACGTCTGCCCCAATCACTCGGACCCTGTTGCGATCCGGGGGTGCAAGGGAAAATTCGCGCGGTGAGGACATACTGCGCACATAAGTTCCCCGGTTTTATGGATAGCGTCCAGCTCCAAAGGAATTAGACTAGCGGAAGATCGAATGGTGTTCATGCGCACGGGTGGAACGCGTCTCGCTGCGCCACTCTCCGTCCGCACGGGTTGCCGGAAGCGCTGGCGTCTTTCTTGCGGTGGAAAAATGGAGCATTTCTTGGAGCCTTTCGTGTGTCCATAGGGTTTACGACACGTCGACGCTCTAGTACACCATGCCGTCCCCCAGATTTCAAATCGCGTCAGGTTCTACGTTCGGAGGACCTTCCACCCGCAAGGACAAAACAAGAGATACGAACGGACGCGTCGTTTCGTTCCATGGATGTGAACAACTGATTACATCGAAACGTAGAGAGGTTGGTAGTGCAGACCAAGATGTCTTCAAGAGTCTACTCGTCGGATTCGGGGGGGGGGGAGGGGCTTTTGAGACAAATGAGAGAGTAGGAACAATCGGAGAAATACATCCAATGGCCTGCGGAGACTTTACGGCGGTGCTTACTGCCCATATCGTATGTTAGCGAACCGGATGCGAGAGGGGTATCCGAAAACGTTTACCCCAAGTTTCCGAGCAGTGACGAGTTGTGGGGTAAATCACGCCACGTGGAAGATGTCCTTGAAGCTGGCAGGCTCCGAAGGGACCGTGGAGTTCCAAGAACGATGGTCCAGACATTTCCGAGGAACCTCCTCATCCAGGCTGTGGGACCGGAAGGTACCACTGGCGTTCTTGGATGTCCCCATGCTTAGCGTTTGTGTCCACAGGAGGTGAAAAGGACCAGGTCGGTCGTCTAGGGGACGCGGTGGGACGCGGTGGAAATCAAGCTGACGGTTTCGCTGGCCCTGGCGCATTGAAAACTCCCTGTGCCCTCGGGTAAAACATGGGCGAAAACTGCCGAACAAGTCGCGAGTACTTCGAGTCGATACTTCACGGCCGCGCCATTCGAATTTTTGCCATGGAGAAAAAATGAGGGTTGAGAATCGTTGGGTGGCGCCCCGGTGAATCGACAGAGACAGGACCGACTTCCGAAAGCCCACATCGGAGCTGCGAAATTTCGTTCGTAAGGACATTCGAAAGAGAATATCAGATTCCCAATCAAAATCCTAACGGATATCCTAACGCTTGGTTAGGCCTGACGGTCCGATTTGGAATGGACTCGTGACGAAAGTACTCCAAGTCCTGAACCTGGCGGAACTGCCCGTGCTCCTCGCAGTAGGTTCCAGAGACCCCACAGATAACGTGGCGATGGTTTGCAACACACCCTCCCCACAGCCCTGCGATCATGTTCCCGGGATTGGGGTGGGTTCTCGAAGTCCGCTTGGCAGAGCGATCAGGTCCTCAGGAGCAACGGGGGGAGCGCGTTGCGTTCAAAGAGGGTGGAGCATCATCTAAGATGTAGGAAACCAAATACAACAGGGATGATGGTGTCGACTCCGAGAACGCGACTCTGAGTTGGAGATCAGGTCAACCAACACCCGACACCCGCTAACGTGATACCTCCCTCAGAATTCCTCATCACTCTCATCATTGTCGTCACCATCGTCAGCTACGCCAACCTCGGGGTCGTATTCCACATGCAGAACGTGCTTCCTGAGTTCCAGCACACCCCCTGGATCAACCCTGCCCTGCCCGCCGACGACCCTCACGGTTCTGAGTCTTGCCCCTCTCGACGACCTCACTGCTACGATTCTGGTCACCCTCCGGGTACTGATTTCCTCGGCCTCGACGCGGGGAACCAAAATGAGTTCCTCTGATTTGGGCAGACCATGACCCCCTCGTTGGGGAGCAACGCAGCCAAGGAGGTGTACGGGTTTCTAGATATGGAAAGCGCGAGGGTCCGAAGGTTCTTCGAGGGGAGAAGTGTATGGCATGAAGGGTCTTTCGGTGGATGATCGCCGCTGACGACTTCTAACCGTTCGATCTTCGAGGTATCCAACTGAGCCAGGAATTCCAGCCCCACACAGGCGGTGCCAACCTGGAGACTATAAAGAATTTCCCGCTCGGTCCACGAAGTCCCATGTGGGTGTAATATCTGCCGACTTTGAAGTGGACTCGGATGTTGGTGTTGTTGGAGGTGTTCCTGGGGTTATCGAGAGACGTGGCGAGGTGGTCTTCAGCTAAGCACTCAAACGAATCCACCTGTGTCAACTTGGCACCAACCGGGACTAACAGGTGGTCGAGCAAGAGGGAAGGTGAACCCCAGATGATGTCCATCCTCTGTAGGCGAGCCAGTGACGCCACTCGCCCGATTTGATCACCGATGACCGGAGTTGCGGAGTCGAGTTTGATTTTGCAAAGTTGAGGGGTGCCCTCGAAGAAATCGATGAGTTTTGTGATGGATAGACCGCCCGGCGACGTGTGACACAGTGCGAAGGATGCGAGGTTTACCGTGCTTCTCCACGGTGACTCCGTGTGAACCCATTGGAGTCGAAGCGAGCGCAGGGGAGTGAGGTCGAAGGGGCGGTTGTGAGTGTAGGAGGATGGAATGTTCCGACGCTAGAGGCGGCATGTATGTCCAGCCTTTCGAGAAGGGGTGTGTGGGCAGATAGGTAAGTGGCGGCGACGTGTAGATTCTCAGGCATTGTTGTTATGGATAAGGATTTTAGTCGACCGACAGAGAGGGGGATGATATGAAAGAATGGATCACTGGAGAATAGGGCATTTCTCCGGCCCAACGACAAGTTGATGGGGGAAGACTTTGAACGCTCGAGGTAGATGCGAGTTTTGTTCGCGTTCGTGCAGTCGAACTTTGTCCACAAAGAACGCGATACGAACATCTCCCTCCAAGCCTGACGTACGTGGGTTAATGCGATCAATCCTTTATCCCTGTAGCCTGTGTGCCAGAAATCCGGAATGAGAGTCAGGACTTCGGGAGGGATCCGGTTGATTGGGGAGAGCCTGCCATTCTTCAACGAACGAACCATGCGGGGGACCTCGAAAGCGTCCCGCTCGAGCCCATTGGCCTAAAACGCGACGGAAGTCAACTATTCACGCGGTAATGTTGCCTGTTGGTCTAACCTCACCATTATTCGGTCGTCCGACGTGACGGGGGGTCATGACTCCAGACGTACTCCGCGTCGGACTCCACGTCTTGCACGGGTTTCTTCATAGCGTACAATTGCTGAGACATGGAATGGACTCGACCGGTGAGAGGGGCGGACATCGTTGGAGCAAGCGGATGTGTGTCGGTATCAACGAGGAAGACCGGGATCTGTGATCGATCCGTTCAAGCTCTTGAATGTGATTCAGACCCAGGCAGGTTCCGTGCATTCATTTCTCCGTTAGTGGGTCTCGCATATCCTATGACGAGTGACTCAAGAGAACACTCGGTGGGAACGTAAGATACGGTACCAACCTCCACACGAGCTTCTGGGTGCGCTGCGGTTATCACCCGGCGGTAGTGTTACTGTGATGAGTTTGGTCACCGTATGTCGAGGCATTTCGTGGAGTCTCGAGGAGAGCTTACGCGTAATTCTTGGGAGACGGGTGATTGATATCCGAAGCCTCCAAGTCGATCGAGGCTCTCCATCTTCCGCTTCTCCCAACGCGCGGGTAGTGTTGGGGGCAGTTCGCTGCCAATCTGCCAAAACGGCACGTGCCTGGTGTATTTGCCGGGCTGGCAATTGGCAAGTGTGGAGGGAGCGTTGGCAGAAGGTGGCAGGACGAGTTAAGCGCCCTTCGGCTATACCGGACCGAGCCTTGCCGGAGCCCCGAGCGGCATGGCCACGACGCGCCCATCTCAGCGACCGAAAGCTCAGGGGATTCATCGATTCATCAACGAATGCTTTTCGAAAATGGGGGGAGGGAACCTCGTGCAAACGGGTGGGAGCGAAATCCAGCAAAAACTGCAAGAACCACCGGAACCCAAACACGAGCGGAACTTTGCGGGAGATCTCGAAGAAATTTGGGTGGTACGGAGGGGGTTGCTGTGCACTCCGTGAGGGAGAAACCGATGCTTCATTATTGGTTGAACAACCAGGGACCCAGGACCGCGACGCAGTATTTTCCGAGGCTGCCCAAGCGCCCCGGAGAGCGAAATACGTAGATTGGTCGTCCGGTGGGCGAAAATATACCATTTTTTTCATTTGCCAGCTCTGCCAACAACTGCCAACCCTGGCAGAACCCGCCGAAACTGCCACCTGCCTGGCAGGTCTCTCACTGAGCAACTGCCCCCAACACTACGCGCGGGTCCTTCAGTTCCTTCAGTTCCAACACGAACTCTCGTAACAGAAACGGTCAGCGACCGCAAGTGAGAATTTTCGCGTCGCCCCTTCTCGACGACGCCGCAGTCACAGACTAATCCTACCGACGAACCGTCACTGCACCCTGGCCCTCCGCCATGCCTCCGATCCCTGCCGCCCAATCATCGAAACCCGTTCACACTCGAGTGCCGCCATCCGCGATTTCCGGTACCTCCACATCCAATTTACTGTCCTCCACCACAACATGATACAAGGCAGCCACACCTACCGAGTTCAGACCGCGGACGAAACATATTGCTGGTTTGACTGTCGTCACTGGACGAAGTTGGGCGGAAGCAAAGTTCAAGACCCCTACCAACCCCTGCAGGAGTGAGGGCGATATTTCGCTGCTCAGCATCAACACCAGTGAGGTGGAGGCGCGAGCAGAGTCGATCTCGAGGGGGCTCCCCTTGATTTCGAGACCGTTGAAGCAGGCGGAATATCCGCTAATTCGACCCGGGCACACTCTCCGAGTTTGGATAAGATGAAGTACTCGTTTTCGTCCGGTAAGTCCACAAGTTCCTTCTCTTCTCCCCCGTGTCGCTACGCGTCACCAACTCGATTTCCTAACACATACATTCATTTTCGTCTAGCGTCAAACCAACTTCAAACACCGTGGGATGGGTCCTCGCATCCTCAAGCTTCCAGCCCGTCAAACTCAATCCCCAATACACGAAGCCCTCCAGCACCACTCCTCCAGAATTCCACTTCGACGAACTCATCACCAGATCCGAAAACAAACCGGTTTACAACAAGATCGCCAGGAACCACATAGCAGAGATGCAATTCTGTCGTGTTCACCTGCGGATGAACTGCTTCCGGAAAAACCTCCACTCCGGTGAGCACATCCTCGCATTCTTCCCATTGTGGTATGTAAGGGTGCTGACCTTTACCTCTTTCGAAGTAGGAGACGACGGGCAGCCTGGTATCATCCCTCAAGCCATGAAAGGCGTTTTTGCCCGTATCAAGCACACAATCCACAAACACCTTCTCCGATGTTCGCACACTGAAATCTACAACGAAATTATCATCGATATCCTAGCTCCTCCATCCTCCCAACCCGTCCAAACCAAGGCTCAGGCGCGAACATCTGACTCTCTCCGCTCAGAGAAGAAGTCGCAATCAATCTCTCCAGCGTCAAGAAGGTCCCGGAGAGAGGTGATGCGAACAGGAGGACGGCGAGCACGGACCGGAACGAGAGGAGTAATAGGGGTCACAGCGTCTTCCGGGTTGTTGTTGAGAGTCGAGAGCGTGGAAGCGGTGGTTCGACCAGGAAGGACGACGATGGAAAACCAGCGGACGGATGACGCTAACAGGGCGGATGACCTCGGGTCTGCGACCCCAGACCCCGGGAGGAAGAGGCTGCAGACCAGGGGTGGGCAGAGTGTTCAGATCTCTATGCTGGTGCGTACATAGTGTCGCGTTTGTACCACCGGCTGACTTAGGCACACAGAGTTCGATTGATCTCACTGACTCGGAGAAAACCATTTCGGACAAGGAGCGGACGAGGGAAGATAAATGCATCAACACCAGGTTAGTACCCCCGTTGCTGAATGCCCATGAAACGAGTCTAATGCTGACCGCGTCTACTCGATCCGTTGTAAAGTTTACTCACGTTGGGAAGCGTGATTTCCAACTTGGCCGAGAACTCTGCAAAGAGCGAAAAGTAATACTCCTAGACAGTATTCGTTCCCCCACGTTGGCTGACGAAGATATGTACCAGCGACTACATGCTGTTCCGGAACTCCAAGTTAACGAGGATGCTGCAACCCTCCCTGTCCGGTAACGTGAGGATATCCGTAATTCGTACAACAAACCCCGAGGTCTCTGCTGTCGTGGAATCTATCAGCACACTCCGGTTCGCCCAGAGGATCGAGGTTCGGGTACGAAGTATGCGTTTACATCATGATCGCGCCGTTGCTTAATCATGTTGGTTTCTTCTATAGTTGAACGCAACGGAGCTGATCGTCGACACAAGAGCATTGATCGAGCGGTACCGCGGCGAGATCGAGGATCTCAAGCGCAAGTTGAAGGAAAGGGAGAAGGAAGCTTACACCAGGTCTGGGAGGTTATCCGCTCATGAAGTAAGTCCATTTCCTTCTATTCCTCGCGCCTTCTCATCGCGTTGGCGGTAGCAAATGGAGGAGAGCAATGCCATGAAGGGCCTGAACAGTATGATGAAGCAACTAACCAATTTGATCTTGACGAGTCAAACTGTCAAGAAATCTTCATGACCCGGGAGCCCGGTCGAGATTGACTTTGATATACCTCCGTATAAGTTCGCATTCCCCTTCCGCGCCTTCGAAGACTAACGTCGGAACACCCTTCTCCAGCTTCAGCGAGAACTCCTCCACACGTCGCGAGATCGATACTCAAGCTGTCCAAATTTTCCCACTCGAAAACGCGCTCCGCGACCGACCGTTGCTCCCATCGGACGCCCCAGAGAGTGAGAAGGACAAATTAATCATCCGCAAGCTCGAGATCATCGTCAAGGCCTACGAGGACAATCTGGGGGAGCGGTTGCGCGCCGTTCGGGAAGTCGTCGAGAGCGAGTGGCAAGTGAGGTTGGATGAAAAGGTGAAGTAAGGGCAAGAGAAGGAAGCTCGGGCGGATGAGCTTGTTAAGCGGCTGGAGAGGAGAAGAAGGTAAGCCAGTTGCCATGCTTGCTATCACTGAGACTGAAACTTCCTCCTTTTAGATGTGGGTCAAGTTGGAGAATGAGAGGCAGGTTCTTGCGGCGTCCACCTCCAAATTCGATGCGTCGGGGTTGGGTGGGTTAGGACTCGCATCCACCCACGTCTCGTCCTTATCCACATCCACCCCCCAACCCGCCTAAACCAACTCCAGGAGGGGCGAACGTGATCTTGGCGGAAGGCAAAGAACTGCCTCGTAGCCGGCCCGCTGGAATCCCCCAAGGTGAAGGCGGAAGGTCACCCAAGCCTACTTGAGGAGGAGTGGGAGGGCCCGGGTTAGTATCCAAGTGGAGGATTTTGAACCTGAGGCGGCAATTGTGGGCATCCCGTCGGAAAGGGGTTTATTTTTGAAAGTGATTGGGGCCGAGATGAAGGATGTGTTTGGGATGGGGAAGGAGAATATGCCTACCACCATGTCATGATATTGGATTGTGTAGTTTCCATCACTGACATCGTAAACATTATGTTGTTTCTTTTTGTTTCCTACCCCTTCCTATTCATGTGGCCAGTGTGTTGATCCCCTATTTTGCATATTGTGGCTGATGTTCTTGTACTATGACAAACAAGTTTATACCATGTCTTACTCCTAACTTCATTTACTGTTATTACCTTTGCATTATCCAATGTCCTCAGACATAGATTCCAATTTGTGGCACTGGGCCATCCTGGATGCTTGGCTATGTGGTTATATGGGCAGTACTTTCTCATTTATGTAACATTCACTTCACTGTTCTCATGGGTATTTATTTTCACTCCATTTTTGTTTCTGCTGAGGCTGTGAAATTCAACACATTACCATGTGCATAGATCTTCCCTCATATATTCTCCCCCTAATACCACATATAGTGTTAGCAATCTCCCTCCAGGTACCTTTCTGACCAACTGCTCAGTTTGAGAGCATTGTACTTATACAACAATGTATGTTTGGTACTTGGGACTTAGGGTGTGAGTAGGGAGGTACACACTCTGAAAATCTCTGAAAATCTCTGCTAGATGTGGATGTGATTAAAGTCCAGAATCAACACCTCCCCAGACTCATAACCAGCAACCAAGTAATTGCCACCCCATTGTGAATGAACAGGGTTCGAAAATCTCCCAGCCAGCTGAAAAATGACCCTCCCAGTGACTGCATCATTCATCCTGGATTGTTTGACATCCCACAGCTTGGCATTGTTGGAAAGGAGTAAAGGTGAATTTGACAACTGGACAGGGTGTGAGCCTGGGGTCCCAAAGTCCCACCCCAGGGGCTCTGACAAAAGGGAATGAACCCAGACTCTTGAACCATCAACTGCAAGGGATCTTGTAGGCCCACAAATCTCAAGTTGCACCTTACTTACAACCTTTCCCATCTCCATGGACCAAGCTTGGATGGATTTCCAGTGCAGGGAGAAAATAATGGATCCATCCCCTGATATCTTGATATCCTCAACATTATCATCCAAAGTTGCATCCAGTGTCTGGAGGAGTTCTCCCCTTTCCATATCCCAGGTGTGAATCTTCTTGTCTGTATACCAGACAGAGATGAACTTGTCTTTGATCTGCCGGACATCACTCCACCATGAATTTTTAGCTGTAGTTTGGAAGGATGCCTTGCAGAAACCAGTTGAGATGTCCCAGGCTCTCACTACCCTATCTGAATCAATTGAGATGGCAATACCATCTTCTGCTTGCAGAGTGATGTACACAATTTGAACTGAATCAAGGGATGTGAACTCTGGATCAGCCACAAGTGGGTCTACTTGTAGTGTGCCAATCTCCCAGAACTTGACTGACATGTCGTAAGATGTGGAGATAAGGGAGGAGGGAGAAGAAAATGCAAGGGATGTGATAATTCCAGTATGTCCGGCAAATGTTTTGATGGGGTGGGGATGTGAATTGGTGGTGTCCCATATATGGACAGTTGGACCAGCAGTAGTGGCTATGAACCTGCCATCAGGGGAAAAGCAGCAGGTATCTATATCACTGTCAGCTAGATAGAATTTGGTCACAACCTGCCAAGAACTAGAGTTTTGAACCACAATGTCCCCCCCATGACATGAAACAAACTGCATGCCATCCAAGGAGAAAGCAATACAAGAACCAGTGGATGCAGGGCTGGTTTGATGACCATCAATGTTCCAATGCCAAACCTTATTACCAGACACAGATATGAGATGTTGAGGGTTTGTGGGGGAGAACATGATATGGTACACCTCATCCTGTTGCTCCACAACATGATGACACTCCTCTGTCTGAATGTCCCACAAACAGATTGTCTTGTCATCAGACCCTGAGGTAACTGTAGTGCAGTCTGATGAGATGGAAACAGATCGAACCCAGTCAGCATGGCCATGGAAGGTCTTGACAACACCACCAGTCTGCATATCCCAGAGCTTGATGGTCTTGTCATCACTCCCAGATACAAGTGATGTTCCATCTGGAAAGAAGGCAACAGATCTCACATACTTAGTGTGCCCAAAGAGAATGGCTGTCTGGATGCCTGTGACTCTATCAAGAATAATGATTTTACCAGAGCTCAAACCAACTGCAATGGTATCTTTCCAGTGGGTGAGTGTCAGTGGCATGGAATCTAATATAACTGTACGGGAGCATGTTCCCCATCCAGCTGGAACCCCCTTCACTACCCTAACCTCTTGTGAGAGTTCTGCAGTATAGTGCTCACAAATCCAAGATGAAGAAGGGCAGAATGGAAGGGCAGAGTGGTATATCTGGGAGGGGGAGTTGCAAATTGTATCAAAGTACTCCAATATGAGGTGTTGGCTGTCATTCAACCACTTGCATGAATCCCCTGTCTGAACAGATGTAAATATGGGTCTTCTGAGCAATTCCTACACATGTGACTCACCAATGTGTACCATTGCTGTATATCATTGAGGGCATAAACACCAATGTCAAGCTTTCCCATTAAAATGAGGGCCTCAATCCAAAACAGCAGCCTGGCTGTGAAGAATTCATCAATTGCTTCCTGTACTTCCTCAATACCTGGACCACTGCCTGGGATCCCCAGAAGGTGCTTTGTCCAGAAGCAACATGCATATTCTAGTGCCTCCCCAATGTGGTCCTTCTGGCAATCAGAAAGATCCTTGACTTCACTGAGGATGGTGTAGTCATCCAGTCTACAGATATTCCTCTTCAACCTTTCCTTCATAAGGTTGAAACATGAGAGTAAGGTCTCTCTGTGATGGATGGAAGGGTCTATGAAGAACTGGTGGTCTGTGCACCGCCTTGAATCCATGAGGAAGTCAGGAAATGACTTGTGGAAAATCTGAACAACAGTATCCTTGCTTGCTGGGACAAGGAGGAGAGAGTGGAGGGAACGAAGAGTAGTAGAGATACCAGACACCCTCAGGAGGTCTGAGAGTGCCTTGACTGAGAGGGGATTGAACACAAGCACCACTGCCCCAACCACAGTTTTAAAATGGGAATAAAACTGCTCTGTATTCACACCTATGTCATTGATTGCCTGCCCCAGGACCTGGGTGTAAAGAATGTCAATCCCAGAGCTCCATTCATGAGAAGTGCTTTGTTGAAATGAAGTGATTGTATTTAGTTGTTCAGTGGGTGTGTGGTAACTGGATGCAATAAATTTGACAACTGTTGAAGCATAGATGAAGAATCCTGCTGCCTTTTTACAGAGAATGTCAATCTCAGATGGACTTGGCCAATCCTCTGTAAAGCTGCAGTCACTTCGCCCATTTGCAAGTTCAGTTAACTGTGTTTGAAAGAAAAGCTTGATGTCATTGTTTACAATTTCAGGTTTGACCTCATGGAGCTTGAGAACTTCTGTGATGGGGAGGAGTGGCTTCAAGCGGAATCCAGTGCGAATTCTGGGCTCAGGCCGTCCAGTGATGAAGAACTTAACACTGGGGATCTTTTTTACATAGCGAGAGAGTATTGAGAGGATGGCAGATGCAGGTTCCTCATCCTTGCACTCATCAATGGCATCAATGATTATGAGGGTTGGGATGCTGGCAGCTTTGAGGGGACCAACAATGAGCTTCTCTATCTGTGAACAAAGGGACTCCTGTGAAACATCAGGACATGACTTCAGGACCAGGAGCATCCTGTCTCGGAATGGCTGATATTGGTGGGCAAGCTGGAAAGCAAGTGTTGGAAAGATAGCTTGTAGATTGCTCCTGTCTGCAAAGTCTCGGGAACAGAAGAAGCTAGCCCCAAGCCTCCCATCTGCAAACATCCTCCCAGCAAATGTCTGAGCAATAGTTGATTTTCCAGTCCCAGCAAGACCATTCAGCCAGAAAATCTGCTGTTTATGTTCCCCTGCTGACCAATGCTCAATCTCCCAGAGGATAGCCTTCCTTGTTCCCCTCAGGCACCCCTGCCTGTTTCCACTGAGGTAACTGGCATCTGCAGTGTGATGAATCTTGTTGAAAAGGGCAAGCTCTGCCAATCCCTAGCATTGGGTCAGTCTGTGGGTGGGGACAAGGTAAAAGGAGAGACTAACAATGTGCTGACAACTTTTGTTGTAGATGTCCTGTTGCAGTGAAGTCTATATCCAGGTCAGATATGGCAGATGATGAGCAGTTGCCATACAAACCTGATAACCCATCAATGCTTCATGAACATCCTCCACCAGGCTATTAATCATCTGTGCATTCTCAGTATTGTCCAGGAATTTCTTGATTTTTCCTTGTTCTGCTGGGAGGGTTAAGCCCTGACAAATAATTTCTAATTTCCTAGTTGTCCCCATGTAAGACTCAACATTCAACCCCAGAGATTTCAGGCTTACTGTTCCAGTTCCCCCCCTCTCTCTTTCTCATCAACATCACCCAGAGGAATTGGTGCACAGAATGATTCAAAGAGAGCTTTGATTCGGGGTGCCAACAACTCTATGGCTTGTTTATCCACCTCTGTTTGCTAGGATGGCCATAAGGATTGTGAGCCCAACCCACAGGAGGGAGGTCATACCTTGCAATTTCCCAGGACAAGGGAGAGTCCTTCAGCAATGGACTTGAGTGGACTGAAGTTATTTGCAGAGCTTTTTGCCACATGGAGTAATTTGGCCATAGCACCTGCAGTAGACCCCACACCTGATG
>Ga0307516_10007727_pt1 | contig 12298 bp, 11 predicted proteins | sample 19_EM_MG_FD_203310 | JGI IMG/M metagenome (GOLD analysis project Ga0307516, IMG submission 203310) | Populus trichocarpa ectomycorrhiza microbial communities from riparian zone in the Pacific Northwest, United States - 19_EM | ecosystem: Host-associated > Plants > Roots > Unclassified | place...
GCTATCTGAAACCACAAAACAAGATAGTTTCACGATTACGCACCTGGACGCCACGAATGTTCCTCGCCCGATACATCCCGACAGTGGTCCATTCCGGCGCGTCCGGGTTATAAGTCTTCGCCACGCCGACAGTGAAGTCCTTGAACGCCCCGCTGAAGAACTCGAAATTGGCGAGCTGGACGGTATCGATCCGGATGTCCTCGCACAACTCCACAACCACAAAATGTTTCTCCTCCTTCCCATCGGCGGCCTTGGTAGCACAAGGGCTGAGCATGTATCTATCCTTCTTTGACGAGAGAATAGATGAAGCCGACTTGGCCGACTTGTGGGCCTTGTGTATGCGAGCTGAGCACTCCATGCTGGCGTAGTTGAACCGGTCTGTCAAAGGGATTCGGAAGTAAGGTAACATAGGTTCCCCGAATCCGAGGTCGGGTTGATCTTGAGGAGATGTTTGACCGGAAGTGCTGGGTATGAGGTTGTTCGAATGGGAAACGGATGAGGGATCCGCTGTATCGTCTCCGCCTTCCGCGCCCCCACCCTCACTCCCGTTTCCTGAGCCATCCACCGTTTGTATGAAGTCCGTCCTAGGCGTATGACGCGCAGAGTCGGTATCGCCGGAGGACCCGGTGGCGGAATTTGACCTCTCTTCAGCCAACAGTTTCGCCTTCCAATCCTCGAAAGAGAGCAGAAGTTCGTCCTCCGTCGGCTGGGGTTCGGTGGGGAGCGGGGGTATCAGACAGCACACCGGGTCTTGTCCAGGCTTGGACTGTTTGAGAGCGATCGTACGGAACGCATCGTTGCGGCTGGTCGGTCCAGCGAGGACAGGATACGCGAAGAGGAGGAGAAGGAGAGGGCGTGGGAGTGAAGAGAACTTCATGACCGAGAGGCAGATAACCTCCTGCGCTTGTTCAGTGGGGGAGACAAAAAGTCATCAAGTAGAGTGGCTTCAATGCGGGAGAGGATGATCGTGGTCGGGATCAATTCCAACGTTCTGTCATGGCCAAACCTAACCCAACTTGGGGGTTACCGCGAAAACTACGTTAGTTGGTTCACCCAAAACTCCAAGTCCACACTGCACGTCGCTTCGTGAATTTCGACTACACTTCCCATCGATGCATTTTTTATTATCACCTCGTTCATCCGCGTCGCTTCCCCAAAAATCCCCCGATGCCCTGACCGTGTGACCCAGCACGCATTGAGATGAATTCCATGATAGCCACAGGTCCAACTGTCTGTTCATTGCATCGCCCCCCTGCGTTATAATAGTTTCTTGAAATCGTCAAAGAAGTAGAGCGTCCATCACAAATGCGAACCCGTACGTACATTGGCCCTGCAGTATGTGTCACGACAACGGTATTCACCATTCGAAACATGCGCATCTATACAAGATATGGGACAACCCTTGGATGGGAACCTGCCTGCCGGGTCGGGAGGTCGTGTGCACGAGTTCTTATCGTTCAGAACTCACCAGATTTACGAGTCGGACCGCCTGGACAGTGTTTATTGCGATCACCCAGGAGTCTTCCTCAGTGAATATCGTGCCCATAGACCCTTCTACCAAACGCCGGGGCAATCCTGGGTTGGGTGAATCCGATGCGAAACTATCCGTCGCGTTCAAGACGTCGAGGTCAATGTCAGTCTTCGTCGTAACGCTCATAGCGCAAGCACCCACCGAAACCAACCGGAGGTGGGGATGGAGGGGACCCTAAGATACCAGACATCGTAAGTCACTGTCAAATCCCCAGGTGAAAACCATCCCCACAGAGACCGGACTGTGGCACGGTATGGGAAGCTTGGGACCCTGTTGAACGATTGGTGCTGGGTTCGTTCGTTCCGCGATCTGATAGAGGGCGTAACACCTGTCACCAGTGAGAAGGGTGAGTAGAAGGGCGACCGGATGATACATACCTGCCCTTTGAAACCGTTTATCCTGGCTGGTGATCCGGGAAGCGGGGGTACGCTAGGGACTTCTCACAACGCGAGTGGCAAGGGGAGAGGCCCGGATAGGCGTGCGAAGTAAAACAGGAAGCCCCATACAGGTGAATCTCTCTTGGATGGTAGGGGCGACTGTACCGCGTCCTCCTGCTCATGCTAAAAAAAACGATCAACCTTGCGAGCTCTACGGAGAAAGGCACAGGCCTTACACTTGCAATTGCACCCCTCGTGAAGTGGTGTGGGAGTTGGGATTTCATTCTTCCAATGTGAGACTGGGAGCAGTCTCATACGTTTGCTATGTTCCGGAGGGTTTCGGTTGTCATAACCCTGAATATGAGTGGGTCTAGGCCCGTTCCGGTGCACGGAGGGATATAAATCGTGACACTCACATACCGCAGAAGATGGTCATACGCTATCGCGATGAAGCTACCAGCCAGTGCCGGGCTCAACGGTAGCTTGGGTGGCCTCGCTCTCGCCGTGAAGAACCCCATAATCGACAGCAAGGTGAGTGAGATTGAAAACCTTCAGAGGCCGGGCGGCGGTTGCGCCTGTGAGCTCTGGGCCGTAAATGAGTGACTGATCCACAAATGGAAAGCGAACCACGTGCCAATTTTTCTCTTATCGCACCATCATCTACGCTTGTCTGGCAGTGGGATCATTGGCATGTCGCTCCAAAAATTCATCTCTCGACCATTAAAGAAGCTAGAACATCGATTCATGGGGGGTAGACGCAAACCGGATAGGACTGAGTCCGACATCGCTGGAGGGGGGATCGAACCGACAGATTTCCCCGCACGACCTGAGTCTGGCGTCGAAGTGGGGGTCGAGTACGGCCAGGGTGGGAATGAAGGAGGCGGTGATGGGGAAGGAGTTGGTTCGATGGGCTCGCCTCCGCAGCCGGATGATTCGGAAGCTGCCGCAGAACATGAACGGGAACACGAGATCGGACTCCAGAGCAAGACAGATGTTGGCAAAGGAGAAACTGTGTCACAATCAGCCAGCGAGGAGGTACTAGGGAACAGACGTAGTCGGGAGGGTGGCGAGGTTGTTGTTGAGGGGGAAGTTGGTCCAGTTGATCCACCTCCGCGATTGAGTGTTGGGACCTCGGATAAAGAGGCCTTGGGCAGTAAGTGGTGAATGCCGCTTGAGCTGATGCTAGACCCCTGACAGTTCCCTCAGGGAACCCAGACAGTGCTGTCATTCACCGCCGAACACGGGAACCTGCACAGCTCTCAAGTCACATGCCTGCCCCCCATGTTGGAGATGAGGATGCGCTGAACTTGAAGTCCAGCGCAACTGCTCAGGCTAAATTGACCCTCCTTGGGGTACAAGAATCTGCACATGGCTTCCTTCCACTCAAATCTGTAGCAGGAGGTTTATATCTTATCCTGAACAGTTGTGAGGTATGGTTTCCTCCCAAACAATCAACCTGGATTATTTACAACCACTCCAGCAAGTAGGGGTGAACAGAGAAGCCATAGAATCATTGGCACCACGGATCAGAGCACTATCTGAATCCCTCTGTGCACCTATCCCTTTGGGTGATATTGATGAGAAAAAGAGAGAAGAGGAGAGGGAGGTCAAGCTGGAAAAGTGAGCCCATGCCCCCAAAGATTAAGAGACAATTCTAATATACAGGAATTTCTAGGAAATTGAAAGAGGTTGGACAAGCTATGGACTTAATGACAACTCAAGAGGATTTTGCCAACTTCCTCAACAACCACAAGAACTTGAAGGAGCTTAATGATCTGGTAGAGGATATTCACTATGCCTTGATGGACTATCAGGTTTGAACTCCCAAAAGACCCACTCCCATTGTATCTAATATCTGCCTCAGACTTCATTACAGCAAGACATCTACAACAAGAACTGCCAGCTGATTGTAAGTTTCACTTCCTTATGGCCTGGTGTTGTGTAGTAACTTGTGAGTAGGGAGATATGGATTGCCACCTCCTGGAAAGGGTACATCTAACCTCTGATGCTGGTCACCGTTCTGGGAACAGAGAAGGGTGTCTAAGGGGAACAAGGAGGGGCATCCTCCTGCAACTTGACCATTGGCTGAAGGATGAAGAGGACCACAGGGTATTCTGGCTAAATGGTCTTGCAGGGACTGGAAAGTCAACCATCACTCAGACATTTGCTGAGATCAGCTTTGCAGATGGAAAACTTGGGGCCAGTTTTTTTTGCTCCAGAGATTTTGAGAATAGGAGTAACCTTCAAACAATTTTCCCAACAATTGCATTCCAACTTGCATATCAGTACTCTCCATTCCGGGAGCAGCTGCTCCAGGTTTTGAGGGCAAACCCTGATGTTGGACATGAGTCACTTTGTTCCCAGATGGAGAAAATTATTGTTGGCCCTTTCAAAGCCACTCAAATTTCAACCCTCATCATCATTGATGCTCTCGATGAGTGCAAGGATCAGGAACCTGCATCTGCCCTTCTTTCTATTCTCTCACGATATGTGAATGAGGTTCCATGTGTCAAGTTCTTTATTACTGGCCGCCCAGAACCAAGGATCAGAACTGGGTTCCGGCTGGCATCACTTCGTCCCATTACAGAGGTGCTCAGACTGCATGGTGTTGAACCTTCCTTAGTAGATGGAGACATCAAACTATTCTTTAGGGCTCAGTTAGCCAATATCTCCGAAACACGAAGTGACTGTGACTTGACAGAGGAATGGCCAAGCTCCCATGATGTCAGCATTCTCTGTAAGAAAGCTGATGGTCTCTTTATCTATGCCTCAACAGTTGCCAAATTCATTGCATCCCAACATCATCTCCCAACTGAGAGGCTTGCTCTCATTGTCTCCCTTCCACAATGTACCACCCATGAAGGGAGGTTAGGGATTGATCACCTCTACACTAAGGTCCTGGAGCAAGCTTTTTCTGATGTTGATTCAGAAGACCAAGAACTCTACTCTAATTTTAGGACTGTGGTAGGGACAGTGCTGCTTGTGCTTAACCCCCTCCCAATTAAGGCACTCTCTACCCTCCTCAGAACATCTAATGTCTCCACTACCCTCCGCTTTCTCCATTCTGTCCTCCAATTCCCAAACAATGAGGATGATCCTATTCAGGTTTTCCACAAATCATTCTTTGACTTCCTCATGGACCCAGAGCGGTGTCAGGATAAAAAGTTCTTCATAAATCCATCAATTCATCACCAAGAGATTCTGCTGTCATGCCTCAAGTTGATGAAGGAGAGGTTGAAGAGGAATATTTGTGGATTAGATGACTATGCTAACCTCACAGGGATTAAGGATCTCTCTGATTGTCGGAAAATACATATTGGGGGTGCTTTGGAGTATGCTTGTTGCTTCTGGGCAAAGCACCTTGTGAATACACCCAGCAGTAGCCAAGTGCAAGAGGCAGTTGATGAAGTTTTTACAACATGCCTACTATTTTGGATTGAGGTCCTCATTGTTGTGGGGAAGCTTGACACTGGTGTTCAAGCCATCAATGAAGTCCAGCAGTGGTATGTTTCAGTGAGTCATGAATGATTTAGTTGTCAAAATGTTTGTTCATATCATATCCAGGCAGGCTTTATCTGCCAGTGGGCAGGTGAAAGTCAACGTTTTATTTTGGAACACTACAAGGCAATCCATAGCTCTCCTTCCCAGATATATCACAGTGCCCTGCAACTCTCCCCTTCCAAATCTTGGCTCTATGAGCAGTATCATTCAGAGGTATCAGAAGAGGTAAAGGTGGTTAAAGGACTCCAAACTGAGTGGGGGCCATGTTCCCATATGGTTTCTGTAGACCATCTTTCATGGACCCTTGTGCACTGGAAAGACCTCATTGCAGTTGGTTCTGAGTCTGGTGACATTACCATTATGGATACAGCCACTGGAATTGGTACAACTGTTCTTTCTGGGCACAATGCTAGGGTGGGATGTCTTGTGATCTCATCAGGTGGAACTTTCCTTGTATCTGGAAGTTTTGATGGAACCACCAAGTTGTGGGACATACAGACTGGTGGGGTTATTAAGACTTATACTCACATGGGTGAGGTTTCCCATGTTTCCATTTCCCAAGATTACACCACTGTTGCTTCAGCATCCTACAATGCAATCCAATTGTGGGACACTTGGACAGGGGTGTGCTATCATGTCATATATGCACCATACGGGATTTGCTCTCTCACATTCTCTCCTATGAATCCCCAACTCTTGATATCCACATCAGTTGGAGGTGTGCAACAGTGGAACCTGGATGGGCATCAAATTGGACCCATTTATAAGGGTTGCACCATTGCTTTCTCCTCAGATGGGACTCGGTTTGTTTCATGGGGAGAGAGAAAAGCTGCCAGAGTTCGAAATTCTGATTCTGGGGCAGTTGTTGTCAAACTCCACCACCACTATTGCCAGTGCTGTTTCTCCCCTGATGATACACTTGTGGCCTGTGCTGGTAGGGATAAAATCCACATCTGGGACATTACCAGCTCATCCCCTCATCTCATCAAGACCCTTACTGACATACCAGATTCAAATGGTGTCCCCTCCCTTGTGTTTTCCTCCTCCTTCCTCATTTCATCATTTAGTCATAATTTGATCCAGTTCTGGGATATTGGTGCCTCACCATTGAGCTTGGTTATAACAAATTCAAAGTCTGTACAACATGCTCCAGTTTTGTTTTCCTCCTTCCTCAACTCATCATTCCATCATAAATTGTCTAAACTCTGGCATGCTGGTACCTCATCATTGGGTCTGGTCAAAGCTGGGTCAGAGTCTACAGCTTCAATTCAGTCCATCAGCCTGGAAGCAGACAGAGGTATTGCTGTCTCTCTGGATTCAACTGGAGTAGTGAGGACTTGGGACATCTCAACTGGCCACCCCATGGCATCCTTCCATACCCCAATGTCACACCATCAGTTAGGGGATATACAACTGATAGATGGTAGACTGATTCTTGCCTGGCTTGGTGGGGGGATTTGCATCTGGGATGTTGAGAAAGGAGAGACCATTCAAGTGCTAGCTGTCCCATGGAGGTCCCGGGCTACAGGCCCCAGGATATCAAAGGATGGGTCAAAAGTTTTTTTTGCAGGAAGTGGATCCATTCAAGCCTGGTCTATCTGGACTGGAGAATCTCTTGGTATGGTGGAGCTGGAGGGTACAGAGGAACAAGAGCTGACACTATTACATGACTTTGTTCATGGTTTAAGAGTCTGGGATTATTGTGAGGATTCACAAACCCAGAAGTTGGACTTGGGGGTCATAGGTCCAGCCCCCTTTCCATTATCCCACACTTCTAAGGATAGATTCTACCTAAGTTTTACTGAGGATGATAGGATTGAGGATATGGCTGCTGGAAGAGTGGCTTTTCATTTATCTGGGAGATATGTAAGGCCAAGTGCAATATGGTGGGATCACCAGTACTTGGTTGGTGGTTATGAATCTGGGGAGGTGTTAATTTTAGACTTTAGTCATTTGACTCCTCCCTACCTGGTGCACATCTTCTGTGGTTATGACCATCCATATGATGCACACTGGATAGGATGATTTTCATGGGGTTTCCTCCTTTTCTTTACTTTTAATTAAGTCCCAGCCAACCCTGTAAAGATGGTATATAAGTACATAAGTGCTGACCATGGGACAGTGGTTCTATTTATGATGTTGACTATACTATAATCCTGAGACCACAATTATAACTGGGTTTACTTAGGGTCATGTGAGTGAGTACTGGGAGCTAAGATCTGACAATTTTAAGTAACTAGAGGGACCTGTTTGACACCTGTTCCAATGGCTCCAATAGTTGAGCAACAGGATTTCAAACCTGTTCAATCTCCTGAATCTTCCTGATTCCAATGAATGGTATCTACAACATACCAACAAATGTCACAAACTTAAGTAACCCCAAAGGATGTCACACATTTATGTAAAGATATTTGTGACATAAAGGAGGGAGGCCAACCCAGGATAATATTGATCAAGTAAATAAGTTAAAGGTAAAGCACCTTGGCAACACTCCTGACAAAGACTGGGGCAGACATGTAGGGAGTGGTCTCAATGGTGACAAGACCAAATATAAGACACCATATTCTGCCCCTCCCACTGACAGCTTGCACCTGAATATGTTGTTATGCATGAGACTGGGTTGGCCATATTTAGAGATAAAAACACCCAAAGTAATGGCCTTACCCAGAGGAATGAGGGAGGGATGAAGACAGGAGAGAGGAAAGAGTCACTGGAAGGAGGGGAGCAAAAGGAGTGGAGAGGGGAGTGGAAGGAGTGGAGAAGTGGAACAGAGTGGAGCAGAAGGAGTGGAGAAGTGGAGCATGGAACCTGCTGGAACCCTCAGCAGCCTTAGATAGTTTAGTATAGATACTGTACCCCAAAGGGGCCAAAAAAAAGTTCCCCCTTTACAGTCAACTTGCTCCCCCTGCTGAGCATCCCCTTTCGGAGATCCAATCCTCTTTCTCTCGCTGCCTATTAGGACTTCCCTGGAGCATGCCTCTTTGTACTCTGGTATTCATGAAGGAAACCTTATAGTCTCCTCAGTTATTCTAATAGTCAGTGGTTCCTCTTCATTAGGCCCACAAACACCATTCACCAGTAATCACTCTTCACTGTAACTACCTCTAGTTGAATACTCCTCTATTTCACACCCAGTCTGTATGACATAGACTCCCAGGACTACACCCCCATCTTAGAGTGCTTGACTACAAGACTTCTGCTGAAAACACTCCTGAAGGTCTGATCTGCTCAGCCAACCTTCATAAACTCACACAGGGTTCAAACTTGTTGATCAAAAATAAGCTTGAGAACTGAGTTGAGGACATCACATATTTGGTGATCAGTGGAAAGCAATCCATCTACCCATTCCCCAACAACCCTACTCAGGACCACTTTCCTGCTCAACAATGTCATGAAATAGTTCCACTCTGAGATCACCCAGAACCTTCTCAAATGCTTCCTGCACCAGGACTGCTCCACACTTCACCTGCTTCCTCTGCCAAAACCTCCACACCTCCATCTGAAGCCTCTGGACAGGATCCCTGGGAGTTACCCTCTGCCAAGAATACAGCTTGTGATTCTCCTGATTCTCCTGATTCTCCCAACAAGATAAAGGACTCCTCTCAGCTGAGGAATTAATAGTCTTGAAAATGAATACAACTCATTAACTGGTCAGACCAATAAGGAGCAAAGTATGTACCACCAATCCTGGAAGGCAAAGGTGTGAGGGGGATATAGAATGGACTCCTCAGAGGAGGAGAGGGACCAGAGACTGGGGATGGAAGAAGAGACACCACACAAAGGAGAGAAGACATGGGGGAGTTAGTGTGGTTAAGTTTGAAGGCCCTGAGGTTGAGGGAGATAGGACCAACAGGAGGTGTTAGAACCACCCAATGGCCTATGCAGATTGTGCTAGGGCTATGCGCTCTTGTCTTGAAAGGAAGAACTTCAGACCTTGGCACCTGGGGTAAGGGAATGAGGGGACTCCACATAGGGAGTGATGACGAAAGGGAAAAGGTCTGGGGTTACCAGGGGCCAAGGATGTCAATGGACTCCTCGAAGAAAGGGGTGTTCACCATCAAGAGGATATTAAGGAACTCCTCAAAAGGTCTCAGGTCTGTGGACAGCTGCGTTGATAAACGACTGAGGAATCTCTAAGTATATTGCATGGGGCACAGGGGGCATAGGGAAAAGAGGAAAGACATACCTGAGGAATCTCTAAGATCTTAGGCCAAAGAGAATCCCCAGGGGAACAGTGACTATATATACTAAAAGTGCCCTGCACACAGACCATGTTTGGTTCCCAACAAAGGCCCAACAAAGGACATAATAGGAATCCAACTATCATCAAGATCATGTGAAAGTAAATGTGGCTGGCACTCAGGCATTGCCTAATCAGAAAGGTAAAAATGATGGGGTATCAATGGATAGGGAAGACATCTAGCATTATGATTCTGGGCACAGGAAATGAGTGGTGAATTGTTGGTAAATATAATAAAGTAAGGCACAGCCTATAGGGAAGCAAAGGGAAATGGGGAGATGAAAATAGGGAGAATGGGGATCCAATAGGGAAGTTCAAGTGGGGGGGTCATAGGGAGGTGGTGTGGGCCTTATGGGGAGTGGTGAAACAGTGGAAAAATGGGGTACTGTGGGTGGTTTCCTGACAGGAGGGGGGCAGTTGGGAGTTTGAACTGTTGATGCTCAGCAGAAGGAGGGCATCCTCCACAGGAACAGAGCCCCTCCTGGTGAACCCAGCTGTCCTCACCAGTGAGGATAGACAAGCTGGATATGATTCCATTGGTGAAGGGAATTAGGTGCTTGTTAATCTCCTGTTCATCCTTCAAGAAATTAAACTTGACTGACAACACATGGAATTGATCCATCATCAAGGCATGACATCCATCAGCCAGATAGTGCATACCCTCTAATTCCAAACAAAGATATTGAGCAAACTCATAAAGTTGATCAATATCCTCCCTAAGGAGAGCATCAATAGGATCTAAGAGTGTACTGTAGGAAGATTGACAAAGGGGGGGAGGCACCATAAAGCATATAGCATAATCTTCTGGACCATGAGTGGGCTGCTCAGAAATAACCTGAGGGTCAACTTCACAAGGAGCCCTTAAGGGGGAAGGTGAACTCAGCCAGAGCTTGATCCAACTCAGGAGTGAGCTCCTGGGCAACATTGGGAACAATCTAAAAGGAAGATCTGATTAGTCATATCAAATGCAACTAGGATGGAGACCACTTACCATTGTAGTGATGGTAGATGATGAGGACATGGTAGAGTAGTTTGGATTGTAGAGAAGGAGGAGGAAGCAAGGAATAGCTATGAAAGGCAGGGCAAGGGATAAGAGGGGATGTGTCAGGAAACCATCCATAGTACCCCATTTTTCCACCATTTCCACTGCTCCCTACAAGGTCAGCAACACCTCCCTACGACCTCCCTATTGGTGCCTCCCTATTGGACTCCTGTTCTCCCTATTTTTGTCTCCCTATTTCCCTTTGTTTCCCTATAGGCTGTTATCCTGCCCTCTTTTGGTGCCCTCTCAAACACCCCTCCTACTTGTATTCATTTAGGGCACCTACTGGACTTTATCACACTTTTATCACATTCCTATAGCATTTTGTTGGACTCCTATCACATTTGTATCGCATTTCATCACATTCATATCACACTCCTATCACATCCATCAGACTCCTAGTATTCCACTTCTTCCCTTTTCACTCCCATCACATTTGCTTGGCTTCCCTTGGCCTTCCTTCGCATTCCATTAGTTTCCATCACATTCCTTCACATTCTCCTTTAGGACTTCACCTATTTAGTATAAATAGCTAGCTAGAGCACCAGAATCAACAGAGATCGCTTTCCCCCCTTCTCTCACCTCAGAGATCGCTTTCCCCTCCCTCTCTCACCTCAGAGAACCTTTCCCCCTTCTCTCACTGAGCAGAGGTTGTCCCCTCCTCTCTCCCTTGTCCCCTAGTTGCTTCCCTTCGTCTCTCTCTCTCCCCTAACTCTGTTAGCTGGGTCCTGTCATGCACCTGGCATTTTTCGCTTTACCTTTCCTCTCCTTTCTACTTCCTTCAAGACTTCAAGGCACTCAAACAAGAGACAAGACGAATACTTTGTTATAGGTTCACCAAACACGAGATACAAAGAACATTACCAGACTACAAAAGGACTACTCATTGTTACCCTCCCAATCCCACACATTGTTGTTATCATCGCCCATAGGTCCATCATCCTCGACCAGCCACTCAACGAGCCCACTAGAATGAAGAGCTCCCTCCCTGCTCTCCAACTCGTCCTGTAGGCGACGATTCTCTTCCAACAACCTTCTCGCGAGAACAACAAGAACCGGCACGATGGGTAGAGGAGTGACGGCCTATCGTGCAGCAACGGGAATAGGGATGGTAAGATTTCGGACGACCCAAAGTACGGACGGCCCGTTGACCACACACCGCGACAAGTTGAGCGATACCGGCACTGTCCAATACCGGTGTGGGAACAGGAATCGGCTCAAGGTTCTCCATAAGTCCGTCGGTAATGTCGGACAAAGGAAGACGAGAGATGTAACCAATTCCTGGGTTGGGAAGGTTCTCCTGATTGGAATCCTCAACAATGGACAACGGAATGGAAGGAACAGAGGAGCCGGCCAAAGGAGGCGTGTGGTATGAGTCGTCGCTGGTGTTGTCTTCTTCAACCCGACAATCAAGCACCAGAGGACTTCCCAACAATGAGGAAGGGGCCTCTGGGGTTGACCCACGCGACTCCAAGTTACAATCACTGGGGACAAGGGGTGACTTACCCAGCGGGCAAATGCTGAGTTTTTGTTGGTTTTGTGTTAAACTTGCTCAACCATTACCCACCAGGCAAATGCTGGGCAAATTTTGAATTTGCCCAATACTT
>Ga0307516_10007728_pt1 | contig 12297 bp, 12 predicted proteins | sample 19_EM_MG_FD_203310 | JGI IMG/M metagenome (GOLD analysis project Ga0307516, IMG submission 203310) | Populus trichocarpa ectomycorrhiza microbial communities from riparian zone in the Pacific Northwest, United States - 19_EM | ecosystem: Host-associated > Plants > Roots > Unclassified | place...
GGAGGGGGGTTGCAATCTTTGGTTCTCTGATGCGTGAAGAGGAAGGCATGGGTGCCGCCTGGTCCTGGGCCAGTTCGAGCGGAGATGGTGGTGGTAGTGGTTGATATTGAGGTGAAGGTGGGAGAGGGAAATTGCAGGGAGAGGATTGAGGGATAGGTGCGGGAGGTGGGAAGTTCTGGTTGGCTTGCATGAGAGCCACGTTTTGCATTAGGTGGATGACTTGCTGAGTGAGATTTTCTACATTCGCCATTAACGTTTGAATCACCGTCATGGCATCAGCCAATTGGTTTTCTAAGTTCGATGACGCGGAGGTGGTTTCTGATTCTTGAGACATGTTGGAAAAGATGGGGGAGGTAGATCATAGTAGTGTGAAAGAGAGAGCTGTGGTGGGGGAACAATAGTATCCTGGTCCGGGCACACAACCCTGTTCTGTATCTTGGATATGAGAAACCTAAAAAAAAAAACCCAAAGAGCAGTCTGTCCTGTTCAATAGTCGAGTAACCTTGCAGAAGGAAGACCTGGGAAAGATGGATACTCTGTGGTCAATTGCCTACGCACATGAATACTGTCATTGTTGGAGTCGGGTTTGTTGCCTGATAGTGTTTTGTGGATTCCTCTCTTTTGCTGGTAGAAATTGTCTGGTCTTCTCTGTCCAACCCAGTACAATCGCCAGTCTCTTTTCCAAAGATCAGAGATGTCGGCCTAGATGCTCACCTGGTGTGTCGGACTCAACGTTACGCATGTGGGTGTAGAGCGTCTACTCAATATGAGAGAAATTTGTCGAGCTGTCTCCTTATCCCTGGAGTCCAGGAGGTCTGGGTAAAAAGGCACAAACACGAGAGGAAACACTGGTAATAGTTTGAGAGCTGTAAGCGGGCGAGAGGGGAAGTCATATTCTTCTGTTAAGACACACTAAAACCAAATAGGTCTTTCGCAGGCTTACAAGAATAACACGAGGAAAGGAAAAGGGAAGTCTATATTGACTAGGGCCCTCACACTAGATTATAGTGGATAGCTTAAGAGAATACGACTAAAGTTACAGTCTAAACTACTGACTATATATACTAGTTGGAGAACATGTGTTAGCAATGAGGCATTCCATGGAATCCTTATATAAGTACTTCCAGAATGTTCTACATGCATTATAAGTGAGGCATTGCGCAGCAACATGTGGTAACCTTGAGGCATTGCGCAGCAATGCTGAGTGATACTGACTGCAGATCATGTGATAGAGCACATGATGTGAAAAGGTGAAAGAATAGAAAAAGACGTATCATAACATATATATAGTCAGTAGTTTAGACTGTAACTTTAGTCGTATTCTCTTAAGCTATCCACTATAACCTAGTGTGAGGGCCCTAGTCAATATAGACTTCCCTTTTTCTTTCCTCGTGTTATTCTTGTAAGCCCGCGAAAGACCTATTTGGTTTTAGTGTGTCTTAACACTGACTCTCTGTTGTTCCATCGGAGACATTGGGTATAATTTAGACTTTCAAGGTACAAAGTTGGGATTCAGATCTATTGCATGATCCCATAGTTTGCGCTCTGATAGTGCCTTTTTGAAAACATCAAGATAGGCATGGAATTATGGAGGTACCATTTCCTCATCTGTCTCTTTTCGATCTTTGTTTCTACTTCTTGAATGTACTCCAAGACTCGTAGATAGATATCATCCTCTGTGTCTTTGTCATCTTCACACACTCTCTCTTCTTCTTCTTCTATGACTTTGTCAATTTCCTCAACAGATGCTTTGTACTTGAAAGCTGATGCTTTCTTTTGCTTGCGTTTCTTAGTTGCGACATTGCATTCTTGTGGACATTTTGTGAACTTAATGTCACCAGTCTTCCAGTCAATCTCTGGGTTATGCTTTTGTAACCAGGTATACCCAATAATGACAGTTGAGTTTCCAAGGTTACATACTTCAAATACCACTTTTTCCTTGTGTCCTTTGTGCAATAGCATCAAGGTGACTTCATGTGTGATCGAGCCTCCTTGGTTAAAGGTGCCATCTACATTGTACACTCAGATTGGCTTGTCAAGTAATCACATCACAATTCCATTTCCTTCTGCAAACTTCTTATCAATAAACATTCCTGTAGCACCACTATCCAGTAGTGCTTTCATGTCAACCATGCGATGGGTATCCATGGTGCGTAATCCAATATTGATCATCAATTCGGATTGGGGTTGAACTCTTCAAACAAAATAATGTTTTGGTTTCAGCCAGCTGATGCATTCCTTCAGTTTGGAGATAAATCTCTTGACATAGCAGATTGTGACAATATAATTTATTTGATGGGGAATTAAGCATGCCTTGGCAGCACCATGCTCTGTAGGAGACGCCCCATTCATTGGTGTAGTACAGCCTGTGTCTACAATATCGGTATCACTGTCATCAATCTTCAGTCCTTCAAACTTGTTTTGCAACTTCAGTGGAAACACTTTCACTGAGCCGCGTTGAGAAAATCCTTCTTCTTTGTGAGTTCTTCACGGTCCTTTGCAGCAGCCTTCATTTCTTCGAAGTACTCTGCCATCTGATCATATATCATTCCTCTGACATCCAATTGTCTTTGGCAGTCTCTTGCCATATGTCCAAGTCCATTGCACTTGAAACACTTCAGGGGCGGTCTTTGCACCTGGTTCCTATCAATGTCCATTGCATTGGGGTCACGTTGCAGCTGTCCAGTATTCTGACGCTGCCCATGTTGTGGCAGCACCTGGTTCCTGAAAAACTGCCACTGGTTTCCCTGCGATGATAACGAAGCTTGTCCTTGTCCTTGACCATACTGTGGGGTTTTCCTCACAGTTTTGTTTACTTTGCCATAGAAAGCCTCTTCGGTCTTTGCTACCTTCTATTGACAATCCATTGTTATGGCCTCATTGTACCATTGTTCAATTGTCATGGACATGGGCTGCAGCTCCATGAGTCTTCTCCATAGACCTGCATTGAGCGAGCATTTAAACTCCACAACTAGGGGATATCCTTTATAGCCAGCTTCCAAAACTGCTTCTTCAAATTCCTGGACGTGTTTGTCCGCTGACCTATCTCCTTGCTGGATGGTCCTAATCTTGAGCGACTGCGTAGTCCTCTTGTCTGTATCACCAAATTTTTGGTCAATCTCTTTTAGCAACTTGTCACTCATCGAGAATGATTGCTGTCCCTTGTACATTAATGCGACAACATAGTCGCACCAGGTCTTAGCAGAACCAGTCTGCATGTATGATAGGATCCAATAGATCTTGGCATCCTCGTCAGGGAATTCTGTTTTTTGGCCATTCATATATAGACAGTATCCATTGATAAAAGATTCCGTGTCATCTCTTTTTCCAGAAAAGGGGAGGGGGTTGGCAATCTTTGGTTCCTTGATTCGAGATGATGAAGGTATAGGTATTGATTGGTCCTGGGCCAATGCAAATGGAGATGGGTGTAATAGAGGTTGTTGTTGTGGTGAAGGGGGAAGAGGGAAATGACGGGGAGACGGTTGGGGTGAGGGTTGGGGAACATTTTGTGCAGCCTGCATGTAGGCCACATTTTGCGTCAAGTGGATGACTTGTTGGGTGAGGTTTCCTACATTTGCCATTAACATTTGGATAACCGTCATGGCATCAGCCAATTGGGTTTCCAAGTTTGATGATGTGGAAGAGGTTCCAGATTCTTGGGACATATTGGAGAAGATAAGGGAGGTGGAGCGTAGTTGAGTGAAAGATAAAGCTATAATGAAAGAACAATAGTGTTAGGGCAACCACTTAACTATCTTCTCAAAGCATAATCCAAAGACTATGCCGAGAATCAAGCATTGTGGGCTCACACATAGATAAGCTTAGAGAGAGAGAGGATGGTGGAGGAAAGCGCCAGTTTATATTGACTTTAGATATCACCACAGTCAAGTGGGAATTCTAAGTATATTTGAAAGTAAAGACATAATAAAGACATAACAATGCTAGTACTCTATACTAGCTGGTTGAGCCCTTCTAATCATAAAATGAAGACCCGTACTCTCGACGTCCATGACGCCGTTGTTAGGGCAACCACTTAACTATCTTCTCAAAGCATAATCCAAAGACTATGCTGAGAATCAAGCATTGTGGGCTCACACATAGATAAGCTTAGAGAGAGAGAGGATGGTGGAGGAAAGCGCCAGTTTATATTGACTTTAGATATCACCACAGTCAAGTGGGAATCCTAAGTATATTTGAAAGTAAAGACATAATAATGCTAGTACTCTATACTAGCTGGTTGAGCCCTTCTAATCATAAAACGAAGACCCGTACTCTCGACATCCATGATGCTGTTGCTTAGTACTCATGATGTATCTGACACCGGAGCCATACTCAGTCAGACTTGTCACAACCCTTGTCCTAGAGCCACTGCTACACGATCAAGTGGAGAGCAAGAGGGGGGAAGCTAGAGCCTAAGAGAATAAGACTAGAGTTACAGGCTTTGTGCTACTCTATATATACTATACTAGTCCAGGCTTATCATCCAATAGAATATCCTCCAGATATCCTTCAATGGGATATGATCCTGCTATCAGATGAGTCAGAGATAAGAAGATAAGAAGATAAGATGTGAAAGAAAGAACATATAAGGAAATAGCTGTGTAGGAATATAGTTTGGCTGAATAAGGATAAGGTTTGAGTGTAAGCAGTATGAAGTAATGGCTTGGCATTGAGTCAGCAGTGTGGAGTAATGCCAAGCAACTGTCAAACCTTATAATAATATCCACAAGACCAAACAATAATAAAATGTAAAAGATTAAATAAAGAGCTGTTACATAACATCCAAACTGAAGTGTTGGATAGTTCATTTGATAAGATAGGAGAGGCATGGTTGATAAGATAAGATAAGAGACAAGAGGCTGTTCCATAACAATTTGCTGGTGGATTGAACGGATGAAGGAAAAGATAATTGATTGTCATAACTAGTTATAAGGTCTGCCTAGTTACAGGTTCTGGAGACTACTTGAATACAACTGAGGGGTCACACCTGAGGCCTCCTAAGCCTGAAGGCCTGATCTTTTGATGATGGAAATACTTCTTGATCATGAAGCTGATCAGTCTACAGTGTATTGGCCATCCTTGACACACCCACCCTCCTTGACACACTTGGTCTTTCCTCTGTCAATTCTCATCCTCTGGTCTTCTGGGCTTGAATCATGATAAATATATACTAGAAGCATATAATACTGCAGTATACAAGCCTGGAGAAGTGTTGTTCACATTCCACAAGCCCATCAGGACTAAAAATGCTCAATTTGTATTTGTACCAACTTTTATATGACAAATAACTCAAGATTTTGAAGGTATATTAATGGTGTAAAGGTACAGGCATCATGTCTAGTATCCTACCTGGCCATGACAAGAATGCCAGGGACTACAGATTGGGTTTCATGGATGAAAAGCGACAAAGATGAAAGAGCAGGAATTCCCAAAATGGTGGGAATGAGATGTTTTCCCCACTGCTTTGGACAATGAAATCCGATTGATAAATAAAAATCCCACTCAAAACGAGAATCCCACTGATATATCCTCATATTGCCTCTGCATCAGGTATGACATTATTTATGTAAGCACTGACTTGCCAGTACTATTCCACTTTGTGCATCACTGTTTCTTTTGATAAGTTTACTCCTTACAATTCTGTATGCTAACTATTTTACATTCATTGTTTACTAGTACTGTAAAGGTTAAGTATATGCAGTCACTGCCAAAAAATTCAAATCTCGAAGATTATCAAGCTCGCCATCACTCAGATGGAGACCATCTTGATTTTTCCAGTCAGATGCCTCAATAACTGCAAGTTTACTCGGAGTTGGGTTTAATGGTATCAGGTGAGGTTCCAGCCTCCCTTCATTCCTCCGTGGTGTGCTTGATGATGCTGCAATAGCCTCAACACTGACATCATGATCATAATTGTTGTCATTGTGTTCATAGTCGATATTTGCAAACCTGGGGTTGCAAAAGGACAAGGTGACTTGCTGAAGGTTGGAACATGATGCATTGGCATCTGTGGAGAGTTTGGAAACTTGTGGTAGTGCTGGGATGATGCCACCCTGTCTTTCCATGAGGTGGTTGGCAGTTGAGTCTCGGGTGTGTGCCCTCTTTAACGCCTTCATCAAGGCACTGATTGCTTGATTTCCACTACTTTTCATTGATCAACACCCTCCTTTTGCCCCTTGTTTAGTGCAGTTTTTTTCGCATTCAAGGTTTGTCCCATCATTGAGAGTTTGGAATGGTCTTTGTGCTCGGCTTGAGTCTGCTTTACCCATCCATTGATTGTCTTCTGACAATCAAGGGAGGTCTTTTTCATAGCCACCAACTCCTCCATCTCTTTGGTCAGAGAATCAATACAGTCTGATGTGGCCTGCTGGATGTGTTGTGGCCAGCAGGTGCATGGCCATGGCAGGTGATGTGTACCAGTGTTACTATGATGTGATCTAGCAGAAATCCCACCAACGTGACAAAAATCCCACTAGACAACATTTCGGCCCCAAAAATATCCCACTGAAAAAACAAATCCCACTTCCCACCGATTTGATATATACTCACGAAAGAGACCCAAAAAGCATGACAGTGTGGGGGAAGAAATTGATGGCATCTGGCATCTTACATCATTTCCTTTTTCATACTGTCATGGCCCGCCACGCTGTCTCGGAAGCTGTAAAGTGGAAAGCATCAAGATGCGCTGAAAACATGCGTTACCAGGCCGCTGTTGAGGAATACCAACAGGAGCTACAAAAAGAAGGCAAAAAATGTGGTGTGCATCAGGAAAGATTGCGCGCGGAGGGGGTTAGGGTGGTGGACCTACCAAAGAAGCCAAGAAGACCCCTCAAATCAACACTGCTGGAGCTCAACAATGCAGAAGATGACGAGGAGGATGAGGACAGTGACGTTGAGAAAAGTTGATCGTTGATTGATAAGCTGGTGGCATCAGATCGTCACGCTGTGTCAAGGACTGAAATGTGTGACTGAGAGGCACTTCATAGAAAATTGTGCCGATATAATACCTAGACTCCACTGATATACCTGAGCTCATGTACTTAGATACCTTGGACCTTACTCTTGAGGACTGTCAACTCCAATTTTGACGATTGCACACCGTTGTGGAAACATACAAAGATTTCAAATTGGTGTGTCAAGGACGGCCAATACACTGTATGACGGGCAGTTTTTTTGTGTTTGATAAGTTTGGCCAACTTCTTTGAAAACAGCAATAATTCCATTCTTCTGATTTATGTATCTTAGAGTTATAATGTTGCTGAGGCTTGTAGTTAAAAATATATTCTACAAAAACATCCACTCTGGACAATTTGGAGAATTCCAGGGGATTGAATGGATGAAGGAAATAGCGCCGGAAGCGCACGACTCTTGCGATCGATTGTCGTCACTACATATGTATCCTCGGCGAGCTGGAGCATTCGTGAGGTGCCGGAGCTCGTGTTCCGAATTCAAATCATGTCTGCTCGATCCATTTTTGGGGTAACGCTTCCATCTCATTTCCGTGGTGCCCATGTCCCCAGCAACGACAGCACAAAGTGCAAGTTCATCAAAGTCCAGCTCCCGAGTCCCGATCGGCTGAGAAAGCGATGACCCACCAAGAAGAGGGATTTTGTATTCCATGCGGAAACAGGATTCACCGAGTGCGTATGATCGAATTGTTAGCGCAAGGGGTGTGCGGGATTATGTACATAAACACTTAACCGCGCGTTGCCTGATAGACGGCGGCAGCATCCACGTCAGTCTGGACTTGCGGTACGGGCGACGGATGTGGAATGGTCACTGGGGAAGATGGAAAATTAGCATTCGGATAGAGGTAGAATGGAGAGCTTGCCCCCACTACCAACACGAACGACACGTCCTCCGTCGCAAACTCAAACGCAAAGTTGCAACCCAGCAGCTACCTTACCCCTCCTCAATTTCGTCCGCTGCACCAAACGCTTCGCGCCCGCCCCTCCACCCACCACTTAACTCCTCCTCACCCTAGCCTCCATTGGCCCTCAACATTCCTTTGCCTCCCTACTGACTCCCCCCTTCTCCCACAGGCATTTTTTGTTGAGCCGCTCAATCTCACACCCCGCACCCTCTTCACGGGCGCCTGTCGCATCACCTATAACGTTCTCGCCTCCATCTTATCAAAGTCACTATCACCACAGGTTGTAACAGGGGAGCACGGCCCTAAAACGGCTTGGGAAGGTCGCCTCGCCCTGTCCACTAGGAACGCTTACTTGCTGTTTCACGGGCAAGGTGGAGTATCCCGTGGCTCTTGTAGTCACTGGGTAGACACTGATTCGTACCGTATAAGCCGTGCCTCCTTATTACTCCCCTGTACGTACGGCATGTGCACCATAAGGACTCAGTCCTTCGGCACAATAAAATTGACTCAAAAAAAGAGTGGAGAGCTGGAAAGAATGGAAGCTGATGGTGAAGAAACGGAAAGGACAGGCCTACAGGCAGGGAGTAAGATGAGAGAGATGGAAGGGGACGGCCACTAGTTGCGACAACTTCTTATTTCACTCTCCCTGTGGGAGGCGGCAAAATCAATTTTACTTTCTTACAGTGGAAAACACAAGAAAACTACTAGTAGGAGTTTTCGTGAGAGGGAGAACACAAGGTGCGGCATGCCCGCCTGACGGTGTGGGCATCCTAAGGCCATCCATAAAACAAATAGTAGTACCGATAATCGGATGAAGCATTGCGAAGCGTTCTCACCATATGACTCGGAGAGGATGGTTCTAGGAGTCTGATCCCTGCCACACCACTTGAACTGCATCGCCCTGTCTCAAGCCGTCATAATCGGGTACCGAAACCAAAATCCCGGATTTCGCGAACATATCGCCGACAGGATTGGACAGCCTTTGAAGGACGTCGGGAGTGAAGCCAATCTCATCGTGGACCACGGAGCAATGCGTGACAGGGGTAGTTTCTTCAAGGCCGCCGTGCGCTAAGAGACACAGCGTTGATGTTTCGGACATCGAGGCTGCTAGGACTTACTGTCAGGCTCTGAATTCCCGCTTGAGTTCGCATTCTTGGCGTCTGTAGGATGAAAACGTGTGTGGTACTGGTTTCCCTGCAACACTGAACGTTAACAGAATTCTTGTGCCGCAATTGGGACATACGCAGATGACGATGCTCAGCCCGGGGTGATAGGGAATCCCTGGTACGTCATACTTCTCGAATGCTTTTCTAATACGGGGAAGTTCCTTCTCTAGGACTACAGAGGATTGACCCTACAAAACATCGACGTAGCGTTAATTAAAGCCAGAAGATGGAATAGTGAGATTGCAATAAATACCTCCGAAACTCCATCACGATATATGAGAATTCTCTTGGGAAGCTTCCCACTGTGCTGTTGGAACGAATCGAGGCGTTCCTCCATCATTTTGGAAAGGTGGTCGACCATCTAACTCACAGTAGCGTTCGCGAGAGCAACATCAGGACTATTTGAATAACTCACCTCGTTATTCGACTTGAGGATCGACGTGCTCGAAGGGTATTCTACAAATTCATCGTCCACGTTGGCTACAACGGAAGCGATGGATGGCGTGTGCTCGACGCTACTATGATCGGGATGTGACACGTCTATTCCTACCAGCATCGTCGGCATTGCGAGTAACCATTCCATGGAGCCTTTGAAGTTTGTTGACACGATCATGGTGATCATGAGTCACAAATGTCACTGACCTGCCGACCACACGTCATTCTCTCCTTTTCAATGACGACTATCTTCGGCCCGAGGGTCACTCTTCAGCAATGCTGCATGACACCATGAATGCCTGTGCACCACGATAGCAAAGGAGGAAACAGCAGCGAAGGCATCGATAGAGAAGGAGAGGAAAAGTGTGCTTTTACGAGAACCCCCGTACGAAGCATATCATCTGCTGCCCGCCTATCCTCCCATCACTGAACCCCGAACCTCAACAACCGCCTGTCCAATGGAACAGCAGCACAGACCGCTCAATAGGGTAACGACAGCCAACGACTTTGAGACCTTTGGCTTCCCATCCATGGTGGGCCTGGCGAGGACTCGCATTCAGTCATTGAGGTCGTCACCGTTCTTTTTTCTCTGGAAAATGTATTGTATTATCACAAAGAGCGGAGGTGGGAATTTGAATTCGGACCGGCCATGCGAAGCAGTGGCCCATCCCGTTAGGGTTGAAGGAAGAGATCCTCGACGACGTCAGAGGGCTCTTCCTCATGAACTTGCTCATGGTGGTGGTTGAGGCGTGTTTGGTCATCCGAGTCAAGCAGACTGCAAGAGTCCATCATCTTGAGAATCCTTCGAGCTAATTCGCTTCGCAGAAAAAGTCGAGTCAAACACTCCAAATTCCTCAAGATACACTGCTGGCAGCAGACGTTACAAGTCAGACTTTTACACATAACCACACACACCCACATTCTAGTCGTGCGTCGTGGTCATGGATACCTATATAAATCCCTATGGCGATGGCACACAAATAGATTACACTGCTGGCAGCTTCTTCAAGTCGTCCCACAGAATGACGTCTTCCGCGAAGTTCCGAAGCTCCACCTGAATGAAATCAAGAACCGTGCACGGTTGACAGCTCCTGTCACTGTCCCACCTCTTTCTCAGTTTGGAAGTTCGCGCCCATTTTTTCTCGTCGTGGCTTCGATTCCATTCAGGATATATTGGGGGAGAGTTCTCGTCCTCATCCTCGCTTTTTTTTTTTGACTGGTGCCAGCTATCACCCATGTCCAACACCTGGACACTTCGGCCTGAACATCAAAAATTTCACTGCTTCTTTTTCATCCTGCCAGTCCCCCCATAACATGTTTACTTGCTCTCTCTTCCTTGCTACATCCCCTCTCGTCCCGCCATGCGTTCCGTGCCCACTCCACCTTTCACACCATTTCCACTGAGGTCGACCCCCACTCCTTCTCCTACCAGTTTGTGTCCGAAGCCTCTATCGCCCTCCAAGCCATTTGTAACGAGTAGCGACGACTGGGATCGCCTCGAAGAGGAACAGAAGGCTTTCACCCACCTCAACACCTTTGTCCTCACCCCTGATGGTGGACATGTTCAGGAAATCCCATAGTAAGTCTTGGATTCTTGCAAACACATGCATCTACCTATGTTCAGTATTCTACAGCCCAACACAACAAAGCGACATCCATTATCCTGATACGATCCTGTGGAAGCTCCTCAAGAATGGAGATTTTGGGCCCATATGATGCTTCCATAATGTTCCTTGTCTAACCAAGAAATACGAGGGTGGCAGCGACGACGATGACGATTTCTATGCAATATATGGCACTCCCCGTCATATGCCTCGCTGTTCCTTCCATTGTAAGTGTTTTTTTATTCTTTTGGCGACAATTTCTCATTCCTTCAATACTAGTGTCCTTCACAAGCGCCTACTTCAAGGCTTTGGAAGACAAGACTGTCCTGACTAAATGGTGCCGCTCCTGTCTCTCTGGTATGTAGTAATGTACTCTTTCCGCTTATTCCTCTTGCTAACAGAAATCTAGTGTCTCGAACCCCAAATGGGAAGAAGGAAAGGCTCGTAACCCAAGGAACCGCTCCTGGCCCCGAATCCTCCATGGAACTATCACAAGAACTCCCCGAGTACCTTACCGAGACTCGCGCGGCCCCACAAAAGGCAGTCGACCGAATTCGAAAGACCAAGGTCGAGTGCATATCCTCGACAAGTGGAGCTCCACCTGTGAAGAAGAGGTGCCTCAATGAAGACGACTCTTTCTCCCCCACGCTCTTCAACCATCTGCCTGCAAGCTCTCCTCCCTCGAGCTCTCCCCCAGACTCTCCAGGTCCATTGTACCCCCGCCGTTCGATCCATATGACATGGAGCCCGTCACCTTCATACATGCACCGGTCGGTCCATAGGGGACGGAGCCCGTCGCCTACCATGATTGATGTTATGAGGATCTACAATGGGTGGACACCATCCCCTCCCCCACCTGCAATTCTGTCCAAACCAACGTCGTCCCAGACAACAAGCGGTTCACTCATTGCCGCCTTTCATGCCTGGGATTGGGGGGATACAGAGTGTGTGGCAGCGCCCGATTTTATACATTGTTATTCGTGTGATTTTCTTATGGAAAGAGACCTTTATTCTACCCATACTTGTGAATTGAAGTAGCTTACTCTTGTATGTCTTGCAATCAAAATAATCTATTTCTTGTCCATCTCGTACTCATCATCCCCTCTTTATCGAAGCAACACTGTTATTCATGGGATAATAGAAATACATGGAGAGGCTACATTACACAAGGTTGAAATAATTCAAAGCCAACCATTTGACTTCTTTCATCGTTGCTTTG
>Ga0307516_10007729_pt1 | contig 12296 bp, 3 predicted proteins | sample 19_EM_MG_FD_203310 | JGI IMG/M metagenome (GOLD analysis project Ga0307516, IMG submission 203310) | Populus trichocarpa ectomycorrhiza microbial communities from riparian zone in the Pacific Northwest, United States - 19_EM | ecosystem: Host-associated > Plants > Roots > Unclassified | place...
ACATCGCACAGCTGCTGACGGCGCGCGACGAGGTCAAGTCACGCGCACTGGCCGTCAATGCGGCGCGCGACGCCCTGACGCCGCGCGAACTGGAGGCCAACGAGGCACAGCTGCGCGCGCGGGTGATGCAGCTCTGGCAAACCCGGCTGCTGCGTTTTACCAAGCTCACCGTGGCCGACGAAATCGAGAATGCGCTCAGCTACTACGAGTCGACCTTTTTGCGTGAAATCCCCAAGCTCTATGCGGACCTCGAACGCGCCCTGGGCAACCAGCCGGTGCACAGCTTTTTGCGCATGGGCCAGTGGATAGGCGGCGACCGCGACGGCAACCCCAATGTCAGCGCCGACACGCTGGACTACGCGCTGCGCCGGCAGTCCGAAGTGGCATTGCGCCACTACCTGACGGAAGTGCACTACCTGGGCGGCGAACTCTCGCTGTCGGCCATGCTGGTGGATTTCACGCCCGAGATGCGGGCGCTGGCCGAACGTTCGCCCGACATCAACGAACACCGGCTCGATGAGCCCTACCGCCGCGCGCTGACCGGCGTTTATGCGCGGCTGGCCGCCACACTGAAGGACCTGACCGGCGGCGACGCCGCGCGCCACGCCGTGGCGCCGCAAAACGCCTACCTGAGCGCGGAAGAATTCCTGGTCGACCTGCGCACCATCGAGGCCTCGCTGCGCGCCAACCACGGCAGCGCGCTGGTGGCGCAGCGCCTGCACCCGCTGATCCGCGCGGTCGAGGTGTTTGGTTTTCACCTGGCCACGGTGGACCTGCGCCAGAGCTCGGACAAACACGAGGAAGTCATCGCTGAGCTGCTGGCGGCGGCACGCATCGAGCTGAAGTATTCCAGCCTGGACGAAAGCGCCAAGCGCGAACTCTTGCTGTCGCTGCTGAACGACGCCCGCCCGCTGCGCGTGGTGGGCGCCGCCTATTCGGACCATGCGCGTGGCGAGATCGCCATTTTTGAGGCGGCCCGCGTCATGCGCCAGCGTTTCGGCGTGCAGGCGATCCGCCACTACATCATCAGCCACACCGAAACCGTCAGCGACCTGCTGGAAGTGCTGCTGCTGCAAAAGGAAGTCGGCCTGATGAACGGCACGCTCGACAACGGCGCCACGCATGACCTGATCGTCGTGCCGCTCTTCGAGACCATCGAAGACCTGCGCAACGCCGCGCCCATCATGCGCGAGTACTACGCGCTGCCCGGCATCGCGCAGCAGGTCAAGCGCAGCGGCGGCGAGCAGGACATCATGCTGGGCTACTCGGACAGCAACAAGGACGGCGGCATCTTCACCAGCAACTGGGAGCTCTACCGCGCCGAGATCGCGCTGGTCGAGCTGTTCGACCAGCTCGCCAACTCGCACGACATCCAGTTGCGCATGTTCCACGGCCGCGGCGGCACGGTGGGCCGCGGCGGCGGTCCGAGCTACCAGGCCATCCTGGCGCAACCGCCGGGCACGGTGCGCGGGCAGATCCGCCTGACCGAGCTGGGCGAGGTCATCGGCTCCAAATACGCCAACCCCGAAATCGGACGGCGCAACCTGGAAACCCTGGTCGCGGCCACGCTGGAAGCGACCCTGCTGCAACAGACCAAGCCAGCCACCAAAGCCTTCCTGCAGGCAGCCGCCACCCTGTCCCAGGCCAGCATGGCGGCCTACCGGGCGCTGGTCTACAACACCCCCGGCTTCACCGAGTATTTCTTCAGCGCCACGCCGATCCGGGAGATTGCCGAGCTCAACATCGGCTCGCGCCCCGCCTCGCGCAAGGCCTCGCAGAAAATCGAAGACTTGCGCGCCATCCCCTGGGGCTTCAGCTGGGGCCAGTGCCGCCTGACCCTGCCGGGCTGGTACGGCTTCGGCTCGGCGATCGACAGCATGCTCAACCAGGGCGGCACCCCGGCCAGCCGCAAGGAAGCGCTGGCGCTGCTGCAGAAGATGTACAAGCAGTGGCCCTTCTTTCGCACGCTGCTCAGCAACATGGACATGGTGCTGGCCAAGAGCGACCTGGCGCTGGCGTCGCGCTACTCCGAGCTGGTCGGGGATGTGCGGCTGCGCAAAAAGATCTTCAGCGCCATCGAGGCCGAATGGCATCGCACGACAGACGCATTGGGCCTGATCACCGGCGAGAAGCAGCGCCTGGCCGGCAACGCCGCATTGCAGCGTTCCATACGCCACCGTTTTCCCTACATCGACCCGCTGCACCACCTGCAGGTCGAGCTGGTGCGCCGCTACCGCGAGGGCAAGGCCGACGAACGGGTCCAGCGCGGCATCCACATCTCCATCAACGGCATTGCGGCGGGCCTGCGCAACACCGGTTGAGCGGGCCCCGGCGGGCCCTGCTGCCCGCTTGTAGGCCCCGTCCTAGGGCAAGTCCGGCGTCGTCCGATGGCGCCGTGAACCAGGCCGCCCTAGCATCAGGTTGAACATCCAACCTGCAAGCACCACCGGCGACTGACAAGCGCCAGGTGCCTGTTTTTGTCCCGCGGGAGCACCTCATCATGTCAGCCCTGAAAATTGCCGACGCTGCACCGGCTTCTGCCGACTTTGTATCGACCGACGCCGCCGACCTGGCATCCCACATGCAGCACTGCGCCAGTTCGCACAGCCGCCTGTTTCCGGTGTACACGGCGCTGGAGTCTGCCCACGGGCTGGTGAGCGCACGCATCGTGACGGTGGCCGCCATTGCCGCCATCGCGGCCATCTCCTTCGGCCTGCTCATCGCAGCCTGACGGCGTGGCCCCAGCCGTCATCCATCGTCTGGGCAACCTCAGCACCCACGCCAGGACCCTGCTCCTCGCCCGCCACGGCGAGATCCAGCCACCGATACGCGCTGAACTTTTCGGCGCCCAGCGTTTTGAACAGCACGGCCGCAGCCTGGCCCAGGCCCAGACCATCCGCCCCTCGGGCCGCGGGCACGGCCCCGATTTTTTTCCGCGTGTCGAGGAAAACATCCAGGCCTTGCGCCAGGCCTATGACTACATCGCCCTCACCTCGCGCAGCGGCCACTACGTCACGCCGGCAGCCGAATGGCTGCTCGACAATTTCCACCTGATCGAAGCGCAGCTGCACCAGATCCGCGAAGGCGTTCCCCACCGTTACTACGCGGACCTGCCCAAGCTGGCCGGCAAGCCGCTGGAAGGCCTGCCGCGCGTCTATGGCATCGCCTGGGCCTATGTCGCCCATGCCGACAGCGTGCTGGACCCGGTGCTGTTCACCGCTTTCCTTCACGCCTACCAGGAGGTTAGCGAACTCACGCTGGGCGAACTCTGGGCGCTGCCCACCACCCTGCGTGTGGTGCTGCTGGAGAACCTGCGCCGCATGGCCGACCGGATTGCGTGGAACAAGGTGGCGCGCGAAGTCGCGCATGCCGCCTGGGATGCGGCCGACGAATTGAGCCTGAAGGACCTGGATGCCCTGCACGCGGAGATGCGCAGCCGCGGCCTGGAACGCAGCTACCTCACGCAACTCTGGCAGGGCATGCCCGCCGAGGGACTCGACTCCCTGCCGCCGCTGGTCGCGTGGACCGAACAGCATTGCGCTGACGGCCTGGGCCTCATCGGCGAGGGGCAAACCGCCCAGGTCGAGGCCAACCTCACGGTCAGCAACATCATCACCACGCTACGGCTGGTCGGCCAGGTCGAATGGGCCGAGCTGATCGAGCCGGTCAGCCATTCCCTGCAGGTGCTGCGCCGGCTGCCGAGCTTTTCCAGCGAAAGCGAACTCACCCGCCAGCAGATCACGCGCGCGATGGAAAGGCTGGCCCAGCAAAGCGGCCGCTCCGAACGCGCCGTCGCCGAGGCGGTGCTGGCGGCCGCGCGCCTGCCGGGCCGGCCCGATGTGGCGCAGACGGCCGGTTATTACCTGATTGGCCCGGGCCGGCGCGAGCTGGAAGCGGCGCTGCATCCGGCACGCCCGCCTGCCGCAGCGGACCGGCCCTCTGCCAGGCCGCGCGCCTGGCGCCTGCCGCTGTATGCCGCAAGCTGGATCGCCGGCACCACCCTCGCGCTGTACGCGGCTGCGCATCCCCTGTCCGGGCTGCAAGGGCCGGCCTGGCTGGCGCTGGCGCTGATGGCCTGGCCGGCGTCCGAGGCGGTCGCCGCACTGATTCACCGGCTGGTGGCCGAGTCCACACGCATCCAGCCCCTGCCGCGGCTGGACTTCACGGCCGGCATCCCGGACGGGCACCGCGTGCTGGTGGTGATCCCCTGCATGCTCAATTCGCCCGCGTCCAACAGCGAACTGGCGCGCAGGCTGAGCCTGCACTGGCTGGCCAGCCGTGAACACAACGCACAGTTCGCGCTGTTGACCGACTGGGTCGACGCAGACCGGGAAAGCCTGCCCGGCGACCAGGCCCTGCTCGACGACGCCCTGCAAAAGGTCCACGACCTGAACCACACCTATCCCGCTGCGGCAGGAGGGCCCGCGCGTTTTGTGCTGCTGCATCGGCCGCGCAGCTGGTCGGCCACAGAGCGCCGCTGGTCAGGCTGGGAGCGCAAGCGTGGCAAGCTTGAAATGCTGCTGCGGCAAATTGCCGAAGGATCGGCGCCCGTGTTTTCGCCGGTGGCGCCCGGCATGCAGCTGGCGGACGACATCCGTTACGTGCTGACGCTGGACAGCGACACCGGCCTGCCCGCGGGTTCGCTGCGGGACCTGGTGTCCATCGCCGCGCACCCGCTCAACGCCCCACAGGTCGACCCGGTGAGCCGCCGCGTCACGGCCGGCTACGGCATCCTGCAGCCGCGCGTGGTCACCCCCCTGCCGCCGCGGCGCGAGCGCTCGCCCTTTCTGGCCCTGTTTGCCGGCCAGGGCGGACTGGACCCCTACAGCAGCGGCGTCTCCGATCTGTACCAGGACCTGTTCGGCATGGGCAGCTTCACCGGCAAGGGTTTGCTGCATGTGGAAGCCGTCCATGCCGTGCTGGATGGGCGTATGCCTGAAGGCGCCGTGTTGAGCCACGACCTGCTCGAGGGCAGCATCGCGCGTTGCGGTTACGTCGGCGATGTGGTGCTGATGGAAGACCACCCCCACCACGCGGGCGTGGCTGCCTCGCGTGTTCACCGCTGGACCCGCGGCGACTGGCAGTTGCTGCCCCTGATGCTGCAGGCGCACCGCTTCGGCATCGACGCGCTGGGCCTGTGGCGCATGGCCGACAACCTGCGCCGCTCGCTGATCGCGCCGGCCAGCGCCCTGCTGCTGGTGTGGGTCATCTTCACCGGCGCCCTGCCGCTGGCCACCGCACTGGCGTATGTGCTGGCCGCCCTGCTGGCAGGCCCGCTGATGGGCGCGCTGGCCGGGCTGGTGCCCACGCGGCGCGGCATCGCCTGGCTGCATTTTTTCGATGCCGGCATGCGCGACCTGGCGCGCGGCCTGGCCGCCACGGCCTGGCAATTCACGCAGCTGTTTGCGCAAGGCGCCTGGATGCTGGACGCTACCCTGCGCGCGGTCTGGCGCATGGCCATCAGCCGCAGGAAACTGCTGGAATGGACGACCGCCGACCAGGCCCAGGCGGCGGCCCGTTACCACCTGGCCGCCTTCCTGCGCCAGCACGCGCCCACCTCGGCGCTGTGCGGGCTGCTGGCGCTGGCGGCCTGCTGGAGCCCCCACCCCTGGGCTGGGCCTGCCATCTTCCTGCTGTGGGCGCTGGCGCCCGTGTCCGCATGGTGGGCCAGCCAGCCCGCCGCCGCCCAGCGCGCCCTGGAAGTCGCTGACCGCACCTACCTGACACAACTGGCGCACCAGACCTGGCAGTTTTTCGAGCGCATTGTCGGCCCCGAAGACAACCACCTGCCGCCTGACAACCTGCAGATGGAGCCGGAGCCGACGCTGGCCCACCGCACCTCGCCGACCAACATCGGCATGTACCTGCTGGCGGTGGCCTGCGCGCGCGAGTTCGGCTGGATTTCCACCTCTGTCCTCATCGACCGCCTGCAAGCCACCCTGGACACAGTAGACCGCCTGCCCAGGCACCAGGGCCATCTGCTGAACTGGTACGACACCCGCACGCTGGAGGTGCTGGCGCCGGCCTATGTGTCCACCGTGGACAGTGGCAACCTGGCCGGCCACCTGATCGCCGTCGCGCAGGCCGCCAGGCAATTGGGCGCGCGCGAGGACACCCCGGCCGACCAGGGGGTGCAGCTCGACGCGATTGCTGCGCGCTGCGAGCGCCTGTGCATGGCCATGAACTTCAGCGGCCTGTACAACGCCAAGCGCCACCTCTTTCACATCGGGCTGCGTGTCCACGAACAGGCGCTCGATGCCAGTTACTACGACCTGATGGCCTCGGAATCCCGGCTCACGAGTTTTCTGGCGATTGCCAAGGGCGACGTGCCGCGCCGCCACTGGCAGGCGCTGGGCCGCAACTTCCTGACAGTAGGCATCGTCCCCGGCCTGAAGTCCTGGTCAGGCTCCATGTTCGAGTACCTGATGCCCTCCCTGGTGATGTACGAGCCCGACCAGGGTTTGCTGCACGCCTCCGGGCTGGCGGCGGTGATGGAGCAACAGGCCTTTGGGCGCGCGCAGCAACTGCCCTGGGGAGTCTCCGAATCGGCCTACTTCGGCCAGGACCACACGCTGGCCTACCAGTACTCGCCCTTCGGCGTGCCGCGGCTGGCATTGCGCCGCACGCCGCCGGGCGATCGCGTGGTGGCGCCGTATGCCAGCGTGCTGGCCTGCATGTTCAGGCCCGCCGATGCGGTGAACAACCTGCGCCAGCTCGAGATGGCAGGGGCCCGCGGCACCTATGGCTTTATCGATGCGGTTGACTTCACGGTCGCCAGGCAGCCCGGCGCACAGGCCTTCAGCGTGGTCAACACCTTCATGGCGCACCACCAGGGCATGTCGCTGGTGGCGCTGTGCAATGTGTTGTGTGCGGAGGCGCCGCGCCACTGGTTCTCCTCGTCGCCGCTGATCCAGGCGCACGAATCGCTGCTGCACGAAAAAACGCCGCGCCAGATCATCGAAAGCGCCGACCCGCGCACCCTGCCCGAGCCGGAAACACCGAGCGCGGAGTCCCTGTACCATTCGCGCGAACTGGACCCGGCGGCCGCCGGCTGGCAACCTACGCAGCTGCTGTCCAATGGCCAGTACAGCGTGGCGCTGCGCGCCAATGGCGCCGGTGTGAGCCGCTGGCGCGGCCGGAACATCACACGCTGGCGCGACGACCTGCTGCGCGACGCCTACGGCAGCTTCATCTACCTGCGCATGGCCGGCCAGGAGCGGGCATCGTCGCTCACCTTCCGCCCCGCGCCCCACCCCGACTGGGCCTACAAGGCCACCTTCCTGGCCGACCGCGTCGAATTCGAGGCCCGGTCGCCGGAACTGGAGATCACCACCACGGTGCTGGCCAGCCCCGAAGACGACACCGAAATCCGCACGGTGACCCTGCTCAACCTCACGGACCAGGACCTCACCCTGGACCTGGTGTCGTGTTTCGAGGCGGTGCTCGCCGACCCGCGCGCCGACGAGGCGCACCCGGCTTTTTCCAACCTCTTTGTGGACACCCGCTGGCATGCGCCGTGGCGCGCGCTGCTGCTCACGCGCAAGCCCCGGCTTCAGGGCGACCCGGCGATGGCGGTGGCGCACTTCCTGGCGGCCGCCAACGCCAATGTGCGCGCCATCGACTTCATCGCCGACCGCCGCGCCTTCCTGGGCCGCAACCGCCTGGCGGCGCAGCCCGCGCTGCAGGCGCGTACCGGCCGCGCCGGTGACAGCCCCGACAACGGGCTGGATCCGGTGGCCGGCCTGCAGGTCAGGCTGCGCATTGCCGCGGGCGGCATGGCGCGCCTGAGCTTTGCCACGGCGGCGGCGGAAAGCAGCGAGACCCTGATCGCGCGTATCGACAAATACCTGCAGCCCATGCACGTGGAGCGCGCCACCCGCATGGCCGCCACGCTGGCCCAGGTGCGGCTGCGCGACCTGGGCGTGGCGCCCGAGCGCAATGCGGCCTTGCAGGACCTGACCACCGCGCTGATGTACACCGCCACGCGGCCGCAAACCGAACGCGGCCTGCTGGACCAGCGCCAGCTCTGGCGCTTCGGCCTTTCCGGCGACAAGCCCATCGTGCTGGTGCGCATCCACTCGAGCAACGGGCTGCCGCTGGTGCACGCCCTGTTGAGCGCGCAACCGTTGTGGAGTTTTGGCGGCCTCGCGGTCGATGTGGTGATCCTCAACAGCGAGGTCAACTCCTACCTGATGCCGCTGCAGCAAGCCATCCTGCAAATACGCGACCGCACCCGCCGGCAGGTGGAGAACAGCTTTCCGAGCGACGACACCGGCGGCTTTTTCCTGCTGCGCGAGTATGAGATCGCCTCGACCGAAAAAATCGTGCTGGCCAGCCTGGCGCGTTTTATCTTCACCGCGGACGGTCGGCCGCTGGAGCAGCAGCTCGCTGCGCTGCAGGGCGCCACCGGCCTGCGCCGGCGCGCCGTGCCTGCCAGCCCCACGGTGTCCACCGCCGCGCTGGCGGACCCGGCATCGGCCCCGGTGATGGCGATGCAGTCGCCGGTGGGCCGGTTCGACGCGTCCAGCGGCGAATTCCAGTTCGAGGTCGACAGCACGCACCGCCCGCCGCGCCCCTGGGTCAACGTGATCGCCAATGCTTCTTTCGGCTGCCAGGTGTCCGAGGCCGGCGCCGGCTACACCTGGGCCACCAACAGCCGTCTGCACCAGCTCACGCCCTGGTCCAACGACCCGCTGCAGGACCCGGCCGGCGAGCACTACCTGCTGCAGGACCTGGACACGCTCAAGATGCTGGCCTTGAGCCCGTCCACCGAAAGCGGTTCGCTGCTGCCCTACCGCGTGCGCCACGGCCAGGGTTACAGCGTGTTCGAGTGCCTGCACGACGGCCTCGCGCTGGAAACCACCTTTTTTGTCGACCGCCTGGACGCGGTCAAGGTGGTGCAGGTCCAGCTGCACAACCACGGTGCGCAGCCGCGCAGGCTGCGCGCGCTGGCGATGCTTGAATGGCAAATGGGGGGCGCCCGCCAGGAGCGCCGCACCGTGCATGGATGGAAAATGCCCAACCAGCCCACCGTGCTGGCGCAGCAGCGCGAAAGCCGCGCCGGCTTCGGCGGCAGCAGCGCCTTTTTGTCGCTGGCCGGCGTGGGCGACCCGGTGCAATGGACCTGCGACCGCAGCGAATTTTTCGACGTGGCCGGCCGCCTGGTCCTGCCCGAGGTGCTGAGCCAGCAAGCCGGCACGGCGGCCGACCCGTGCGCGGCGCTGTCGGGCACCTTCACGCTGGAATCGGGGCAGTCCACGACGCTGGCTTTCCTGCTGGGCCATGCGCCCGATGCGGCGCGCGCCGAGCAGCTCGCGCGCGACTGGCAGGGCCGGGACACCGCGCAGGCGCTGCGGGAGGTTAAACAGTACTGGTCCGGCCTGCTCGGCAAGATTGAGGTGCACACGCCCGATCCGCTGTTTGACGCGCTGGTCAACCGCTGGCTGCTGTACCAGACACTGGCGTCGCGGCTGTGGTCCCGGGCGGGCTTTTACCAGGCCGGCGGCGCTTTCGGCTTTCGGGACCAGCTGCAGGACACCATGGCATTTGCCCTGATCGAACCACGCCGCCTGCGCGACCAGATCGTGCTCAATGCCTCGCGCCAGTTTCCCGAAGGCGATGTGCAGCACTGGTGGCACGCCCCCGGAGGCGAAGGTGTGCGCACGCATTTTTCGGACGACTTGTTGTGGCTGCCCTTTGCCAGCGCGTATTACGTGGCGGTCACCGGTGATACGGGCGTGCTGGACCAGGAGGTCGCCTTTATCGACGGCCCGCCGATTCCCGAGGGCGCCGAGGACGCCTACTACGCGCCGCAGGCCAGTGCGCAAACCGCCTCGGTGTTTGAACACGGCGCCCGTGCCATCGACCGCAGCCTGGCGACCGGCGCGCATGGCCTGCCTCTGATGGGCACGGGCGACTGGAACGACGGCATGAACCGCGTCGGCCACGAAGGCAAGGGCGAGTCGGTCTGGCTGGCCTGGTTTTTGTGCGCCGTGGTGCAGGACTTCGCGCCCCTGGCCCAGGCCCGGGGCGAAACCGCCCGTGCGCAGACATGGCTGGACGCACGCGCGGGCTGGATCCAGGCGCTGCACAGCCACGGCTGGGACGGCGCCTGGTTCCGCCGCGCATTTTTCGACAACGGCGCGCCGCTGGGTTCGTCCCAAAACGAGGAGTGCCGCATCGACCTGATTGCCCAGGCTTGGGCTGTGCTGTCCGGCGCCTCCAGCGACAAGTTCACCGTGCCCGCCATGCAGGCGATGAACGAACAGCTGGTGGACCCCGAGGCCGGCCTGCTGCGCCTGCTGTCGCCGCCCCTGCAGAACGCCGCTAACAACCCGGGCTACATCCAGGCCTACCCGCCCGGTGTGCGGGAAAACGGCGGCCAGTATTCCCACGCCGGCGTCTGGGCGCTGATGGCGCAGGCCCAGAGCGGCGACGCCGAAGCCGCCTGGGAAAGCTTCCAGGCGCTCAGTCCGGCGCACCGCAGTGCGCACCCCACACGGGGCCCGGTCTACGAGCTGGAGCCCTATGTGATGGCCGGGGACGTCTATGGCTCGCCGCCCTACATTGGCCGCGGCGGCTGGAGCTGGTACACCGGCTCGGCCGCCTGGCTGCACCGCGCGGCGCTGGAGACCCTGCTGGGCCTGTCGGTGCGCCAGGGCACGCTGTCGCTGTCGCCGCGCGCGCCGGCGCACTGGCCTTCCTTCGAAATCACGCTCCGGCTGAGCGAAGGGCGTGAGGTGAGGCTGCGCTGGCAACGCGCGGGCGTGGCCGGCGACTACGGCTTCACCCCGGACCGCGTGTTGGCCGAAGGTGAGCCGGTGCTGCTGGCCGAACTGGCGGCACAGGCGCGACTGCTGGTGCAATCGGCGGCCTGACGCTGACCGCTATCAACTCAGTAGCAAGAAAAGGCCACGGGACGGGGGCTGGAGGCAGTTTTCGCCTGAAAACAGCAGCGCCGGCTGCTCAGTGCTGCGTCAGGTCGCCAAACATGGACGCCGTGCGGCGCCGCGCGGGCCGCACGTAAGAAGGCGCCTCGTCCCGGGCCACGGTTTCGATCAGACCCAGTTCCAGCAATGCGCGCAGCGATTCGTCGAGTGAGCGCGGCGGCATGAACTGCTGCAGCTGTTCGAACCACACCCCCGAGCCACACATCTCCAGCACGTCGTGCAGATAGGGGGACAGTGAGCCCGCGGTTCCCGGCTGCGCGCCGCCAGGGGCCAGGCGGGCTTGGCCCCTGGGCGTCAGGCGGTAGCAACGTGAGGCCGGGCTCAACGTGGAATCCGGCGCCTTGATCGAGGCCATGAACATCTCCTTTGAAACCCTGCCCGTGGAAGCAAGCCGGGGCACTGCCGCAGGCCGCTCACGCAAGGTTTGGATACAACACAAGTTGCGGGGCCCAGCCCCTCGCAACCCTCAAGGCCTATCGTGCCCGTGGCGCCCTGAAGTGCTCTTGACACCCGTCAAGAACAAGGCGCGGGATGAAGCCCCGCGCTTGAGCGCGGTCAAGTTTTTCGTATTTATCCGGGCCCCCGAGGCAGCCGGCATGGCCGAAAGGTCATTCCGATCCGGCCGCGCGACAGTGTCGTAGCACGCCAGCCCATGCTGCTGTGGCGCGGCAGCCACATGGTTTACCTTGAGGCTTGGCCGCCTCCTCCCGAACAAGCGCCGAAAAAAGCCGCAAGTCAGACGCGTCCTACATAAAAAAACCTAAAGCACATAGACACTCGGTGTAACAGATTGCATGTGCGACACAAGGCAGGGTTGGGCACGCCAGCCTTCGCCGTTACGAAGAAAGAAAACAGGCAAGTTATGGACCAGGCCATTCAAGCGGGCACCCGCAAAAAAGCTGTAAAAAAACCTGTCCCCGCGCCTTCGCGCAGCCGTGCCTTACCGGCCCAGGCCCAGGACCCGGCCGAGGCGCGCTCACGCCAGATCCTGGCCGCCATGACGGCGTTTTCGGGTGGCGATTTCAAGGCGCGGCTGCCCGCCGATTGGTCCAGCACCGATGGCCGCATTGCCGAAGCCTTCAACCAGGCGATCAGCAACGCCGAGCGCATCACCTCGGAGGCCGAGCGGCTTCGCACCACCGTGGGCAAGGAAGGCCGGCTGTCGCAGCGCATGTCGGCGCCCGGGGCCGTCGGCGGCTGGGCCGACCAGGTCCAGTCCCTGAACACCCTGATGGATGACCTGGTGCGGCCCACCACCGACATCGCCCGCACCATTGGCGCCGTGGCCAAAGGCGACCTGGGCCAGTCGATGGACCTGCAGGTGGACGGCCGCGCGCTCAAGGGCGA
>Ga0307516_10007730_pt1 | contig 12295 bp, 6 predicted proteins | sample 19_EM_MG_FD_203310 | JGI IMG/M metagenome (GOLD analysis project Ga0307516, IMG submission 203310) | Populus trichocarpa ectomycorrhiza microbial communities from riparian zone in the Pacific Northwest, United States - 19_EM | ecosystem: Host-associated > Plants > Roots > Unclassified | place...
AATTCTTTGATTTCTCATGCAGGCTTTGACCGTCAACATCATTTTACTTCAATTTCCATTTCCATTAGTGAAAATAGATGATAAAAATATTGAAATAAAATATTTTTAATCCATGGGATAAGGTATCTTCATTTAAAATGGATATGGTGGATGGTAGGATCTCCTTGCCTTCGTTTTTGAGTGGTCTAGAGTTGAACATGATTTTCTGTCATTTTAGATATGCAAATTTGATTTTGGGTCAAGTGTGTGATGATAGTATTTTTTTTTAGATAATAATATAAATTATATATCAAGAATTTACCTAACAACTTAAGCTATTAGGTTGAGATGGTTCTTTAATACGGTATCAGAGTCTTGATAATCAAGCGGTCACGAGTTCGAATCTCATCATCCTCATTTATTTAATAAAAATTAAGCACAATGTAATGTGTATCTGTGCAAGTTTCAAGCCCAAAGAACTTTCACTTGAGGGGGTGTGTTAGAAAATAATATAAATCATGTCTTGGGAGATGATTCTTTAACAATGTTATAATCTTATTACACATTCAACTCTTGAGTTCTGTGTTTTTTCATCAAGTTTTAAAAGTGAGAAAATTTTGTTTTATCTTTCTCTCTCCCTTTTTTCTATTTTTTCTATCTTTAGATTGAAAACAATGATTTGGTCCATCTCTCACTGTTGTGATTGACAGAGATTGTTTTGCTAAATTGGTAAATGTATTAGACTAGTGAGTAATTATGTTAAGTTTATCATAGTAAGAGCATTCAAAACATCAAAAACAAAAAAAAAATTATTCAAGGAAAACTTAGAGTGCATACAATTTTAAATCTATAAATATTCAAAAATAAAACTCATAATAGCATGCATATTAAGCATCTATTCGAACTTGCAATTGATACAAAATCAAAGTTATAGCATGCATACTAATAATAAAAATAATTATGCTTAAATCAAAATAAAGAATAGTACTTGTTCAAATACTCTAAAGTAATGAGTCCTTTGTTCTCAAAGTTTTATTGTTCTTCACTTGTGCAACTAGGATGTTTATAATATGTCTCACAAAATTCCAACAACACCATCTTGATTTAGATCCACTTCTAAACAAGGTTTTTTAACCAAATATTATGTAACTCAAATATCTCTTAGTAAGATGAACTTAAGCTCTATATTTGGGAGGAAAATCAAAGCATAAAAAAGAAAAAAAAACTAAAATATGAGGCGTGAAATAGTATAAAAATATAAAAAACATTGTTAGACACTCTTTCTTCACTTCACTATTTTTATAGTAGATTTTGAAAGCTAAAAAGTTGAATAATTAATTCTAATAATAATCATAATTAACTCTCACATTATCAACCTTTGATTAGCCATCATAAATAAAGAATTAAATCTAAATATAGTGGCCATGAATTTGTATTTTTTTACCTGAGAAAATAGTTCAAAATTACAACAGAAGCTTTTAGAAGAGTCTTGTAACATTCATGAGCTAAACTAGACAAACAATGTGTTGAAAAAAATAGTTCTTTATGGACTAGGTCCAAATTCAAATTTCAGTTGGCAAAAAAAATAATTTTTTATGGCTTAAAATATCATTTTACAATAAACCCAAGTTCGGCTCGAAGCCCAAGCACGAACGGGGCCGATGCACGTGCGTGTGTGAGTTTAAGCCTAAAACTTATTTTTTCTAGGACCTCCCCCTTATAAAAGCTTTGTTGCCCTTTGGGTTTAATTTTAACTTTTCAACCACTCACTATATAAACACCAAGAAAGTTTTGTTTCTTTCTTATGTGGGATAAAGTTTTTTTAAAGAGTTTTGAGTTTTATCAAAACATGTCAAATAACTCTTATTTGAGATCAATATCTCATTCACCTATAATTCATTTAAAATATGTTGATGTTCCATATTAAAGAGCATATGTTGTAGATTAAATTCCAATAAATTTTTAACCTAAAAAGTGAGCGGCTACTTTTAATTTAACCTTAAATGTGTTCATTAACCATGTTTTAATAAATTTCCCAACAATTCCCCACATGAATGAAGATTATCTATCCAGTTTGAAAATGACTTGAGAATTTATTGAGAGATGCTGATTTGGTGGATCACTATATCGGGATATGTAGCTTTTGACTTTAAACCTTTCTTAATGAAATACTATCAGATTTAAGCATCATTTAGGAATGCAGTTGAACCACACTTTTCCAAATTTCCAAATTTTGTTTCTTTTGAAAAAGCTTTAAGTTAATTTTTTTTTTTTGATGTGTTAATGTCAAAAATAAAAAAACAATTATGAAAATTTATTATTTTGATGCATTTTCAAACAAAAATCACTTTGAAAAACAATATCTATCACACTTCCAAACAAGCTCTTAGTCGCTAAATAATAAACGCAATATCTTCAACTATTTAATTTTTGTGAATACCAAGATAATAGTACTCATATAGTTCTCTATCTAGAGATTTGTTTTAGTTCTCATTGTTGTATTCATTTTAGCTCTAAACAACTCCTTGACTCATGAGTGTTTTAGAGAATTACTAAGAATTTTTTGTTCTTTTTCTATTTTATTTTTCCTATCATGTTTCTAATTCTAGCGTCAGTGAACAATTCCTACGAATATTTCCAACTTTGGCGTTGGTAAATATTGCACAAGCCCAAAAAAATATGATATTTCTGACTCTGGTATTAGTGAATAATTTCATAAAAAAATTGAACTTGAAGAAGAGTTTTTCTATGTCATTTTCTTTTTTGTTACCTTATATTATTATTTGCCCTTTTTAGATGGAAATAAAAGAAACGTTGCACAACAACTTTTGCATTTAACAATAAGGGTCTACAGATTGAGCACATAGCAGAAAAAATAAAAAATACAAAGACAAAAATAAAACAAAGTGCAAGGGGGCCACAAATAAATCCACAATGGTCGCCAAATATTTCAAGAATTTTTTTATATAAAAAAAGGGCTTGTTTGACCAAATATCAAAATAGAAGGAGAATAAGGTATATGGAAAAGGCATAAGAGTATGTTTTGCCAAACACACCCTTAGTAAAAAGCAATTGAGGCCGGTTGGGCCCGAGGTCTAGACCTGACCCATTCTTTTTTTATTGGGGTGGATCTAGCCCAGCCATACGGGCTGGGCCGGATCCAGCCAGCCTGACCGGGTTACTGGTTCAGACCAGTAACTGGCACAAACAGCAAGCACGCGCGAACTAGTTCACGCTTGCATTGCATAGTGCAAAGGTAATTATAATTACCTTCGCATTGTTTTTGCCAACTTAGAAATGCAATAACAGGGCAGGAGGAAGAAGACTTACTTGGGCGAAGACAAAGACGAAGACGATGGAGGACTGGTCGACTAGCCTCTTCATGTTTTTCTCTTCTTCTGGTCTTTGGTTCTCCTGATGGGTTCTGTCTCTCTGTTTGCTATGGTGTTTCTTTTTATTTGTTCGTCGCTCCCATGTTCTCTCTTGGTCTCTCCTCTCTTTTTTTCTCTGCCCGTCTCTGCTCCTTTTTTTCGGTCATCTCTCCCCATTTGATCGTTGATTTCCTTGGTATTTATAGGGATCTTCCTTCTCTGCCTCAACCTACACCTCTCCTCTTGATAAGCATGGCTTGGGGAGTCGGTTTCCTGCTAGGACTCGGACGCCAACAGTCCTCCTACGCCTGGACTGTTGGTGGTAGACTTTGGCCTGGATTCCGGTAGCGTGTCCGGGAGGAAGTCTGCTTGGATTGGGGACCTCGGTAGGCTAAATATGGCTTGTGTTGGGCTGCCCATCTAGGCAGCATTTTGTTTTTTTCTTTACCGGTGGCTTCCTCTATCTTCAGAGGAAGAAGACGATGGATGTACGTGAAACGACGCCGTTTCAGGGCAAAGGCGGCTGTTTTTCAATTTGGTCCTCGATGTTTTGACATTTTTCAATCGGACCCCTAGACCAAATTGTAATTAAACCCCTGCATTGCGGCGCCTTTTACACAACGGTCCTTGGACTTTAATTTCTTGTTATTTGGACCTAAACCAACCCTGAATTTTTAATATTTCTTCAATTAAGCCCATGGTTTCATTAATTAAACTAATTTTAAGTTCAATTAAGTTCTCAAACTTATCAATTCTTTCCTTTTCTACCACAATTGGCTCCCAAACTTATTATCCATTCTGATTAAATTCTCAAGACTTTTAATTTGTGTTGTCTTGGCCCAAAACTCAAATTTGTTTTCATTCATTTCATTTTTGTGAATTTATGTTGTCAAAAATTGGGTTATGACAAAAAGTATTATGCTATACTCCTCTTAGTGTATCAATATATGAAAATCATTATGAGTTCAACTTACCTTTTACCATGCTACAACTAAAACTTATTTAATCAGAGAAATAAGCAGGAAATAATAATTTTCTAATGCTACTGAGAATGTTATGACTTATTTTCCTATTTGAACCTAAATCTTAGAATCTTCATTCAACTAAGTATAATTATTATCATTACACTTTTTTTTATTTTCAAAGGCTTTAAGTACATTCTCATCGATGAATTATACACAAACTCTCTCAACAAACCTTTGGTTAGTGGATTCGTAATATTTTTCTTTGAATTTACATAGTCAATGAAAACACTTCCATTTGAGATAAAGTATTTAACAATATTATATCTACAATGTATCTGTTTAGATTTATCATTATACATACTATTTTGTGCCCTTTGAATTGTTGATTAGCTTATCACAATGGACACAAATAACTGACAATAATTTTGGTTAACATGAAATATCCTCTAAGAGATTTAAATTCATTTGGTTTTCTCTCTAGCTTTATCAAGAGCAATAAACTCTTATTTCATCATGGATCTTATGATACACATTTGTTTAGATAATTTTCACGACACAGCTAGTTCACCAAGCGTGAAGATATATTCACTAGTAAATTTTGAATCCTTAGTGTTGGATATCCAATTATCACTATACACTTTGAATATTATCGGGTAACCAATATCGTATAACACAGTCTAAAGTGTACCTCAGAATTTAAGTAACCTTTATATTGCTTTTCAATGATCAATATTTGGATTACTTATAAATCTACTTAGTTTGCTAACTTGGTAAGCAATATTAGACCTTATGTAGTTGATAATGTATATTAGGCTTATAATTATTTGAGAATATTTCAATTAGTTTATTCCTCTATCTCTATTGTTGGACAAATGTATACTTATATTAATTGGTGTTTTGACTATGCGATTATTATCTTTAGAAAATTTGTTGAGAATTTTTTCAACATAATAAGATTGAGACAATACCAATCTATCAGATGTCATAAACTTTTTTATTCTTAGTATAACTTAATCATGTGATCATAGCTACTCAAAATGAACATATCATTCATATATAGATGTACAATGACATAACTTTTATATGTATTTTTCTCATAAACACATTTATCAATTTCATTGATTTTGAACTCATTTGACCATATAACCTTGTCAAAATTTTCATGTCATTGTTTAGGTGCTTGTTTCAAACTATATAATAATTTGACAAGCTTACAAATTTATTTTTTCTTATTCATTGACAACAACCCCCTTTTTACTTCTTTTAAGCTTAACTTCATCATCTTCTAATTGATGGTGATCAGTTGAGCTAGCCTCAATCGTTCTTTTATATGAATGACTTTCTTGTGTTTCAATCCATGGAAACACATCTTCTAAGAATATAGCATTCCTTGATTCCATAATAGTATTATGATGAATATCTTCAACATTTAACTTGTGTACAAAGAATTGATATACACCACTATTATATTCATATCTAATATTTACACAATCTATAATTTTAAGTCCAATCTTAAACTTTTTAGGATAAGGTATTGCTATATTTGTAAGACACTCCCATACTTTGAGCTATTTGTAGGAAGATCTTTTACCTTGCTAAAATTCATATGAAGTCTTTTTTAATTTTTTATTGGGTACTTTGTTAAGTATGTAATTGAAAGTTATAATTACCTCCCCCCATAAGTTCTAAGGTGTTCCCGAACTTATCAACATGACACTCATAATTTCTTTTAATATTTAGTTCTTACATTTCACAATATCATTTTATTATGGTGAATAAAAAACATTGGTTTGGTGAATAATACCATTTTAGGAACATAATTCACCAAATAATACTTCATATTCTCTACCTTTATCACTTTATATTACCTTTTATCTTCCTGTTAAGTTTTTTTTTAGTTTTATTCATGTATTGTTTAAACATTCCAAAAGCTTTATTTATACCCCTAAGCAATGGTCATTAATGTCATACTCATCATTTCTTTTTCTTTTTTTTAGTTTTATTATTATTTTTATTATTGGTTAAAATGGTCATTACATTCACTTTAAATAGATCATCATAAAAATACCTTTTTCACTCTAAAAAACCATCTTAAAATCATTTTTGCATAATAATGAGTTAGACACTAAGTTCTTTCTAATGTCAATAACATGCAGTACATTGTTGAGGGTGAGAAGTTTTCAAGATGTCATCTTAGTATGACCTTTCCAACACTTAATACATTGAAGATTAATAAGTTCTCATTTGATATCAAATGTGCCTATTAATTATTTTTTAACAAATTTTCCAATGAAAATAGCACCATACATGCAGGTTTCAGAAGCATTAACTAGCACAGACTGCAAGAACATTGTCATTCCTTGCAGAAAGAACAAGAACAATGGTTTACAATTGTTTATGAGGACACTACAAGAGATTGATACAACTGCAAGAGTTCTTTTCCCTCCATATCAGGTTCTGGCATTTAATTTTTCATGTTTCATATTTGTGTTCAAAGTTGGTTTCTTTCGAGGGTAATAAACAAAGGCTTTTTCTATTTTGTAGCAACAACAAATTTATATTATGTCAGAACAGTCTGTGGAGCTTGCAGATGCCAAAACTGAATTTATAATGAGCCACAATGCTCAGAACTCTTCAACATCACAATCAAATAAGGTGTCTGCTTGTTATGAAAGTAGTAGCTGTTGTGATTCAAAAATAATGAGAATAGGCCAGAAGCAATTTTGCTTTAATCTTGGAAACAATGAGAAGGGTCATTTCTTGAAGATATCTGAGGTTCATTACTTAGGACTGTTTATGATCTTTAATTTCTATATTTTTTTATAAAAGAGATACGTTTATAGCATTTTAAGGTTTAATATTGCAGGGGAGAGGTACATGCCGATCTTCTGTAATAATCCCCTTGTCTCAGCTGAAGCAGTTCAATGAAATGACGGGTCATTTCCTTGATATAACCAATGACTTGTATTCCAGAGAAGGTCATTTGATTGACAGAAATTTCAAGAAGTATAGTCCTCTCCAAGTAAGCAAAAACCAAGTGTCGAATGCTGAGGATGAATCTTGTACGGTTGTATCTCATGAGAGTTAGTATGATGACTCTACTTTGTTTAAGCAAGTCATTTATAACAATACACATGGAGGTTTGAATTAAACATATTGTTTTACATTAAAAAAAATAACATTATTATTATTATAGTAAACCATAACTTATGATGTCTTAAATCGGATTAACTCTCTAGTTTACAAAATGTATGTCAAAAAGCTAGAAAAGGTTAAAAAAAAGAGAGAAAAAAAGTTGAAGAAGAGAAAAGAGGGAGATGGGGAAGTTTGCTACTCTATAACTTTTAATAATTCATCACCAAAATTGACTACAATGTTAAAAAAAAAATATGTGTGTATAAATAGCAAAATCCTAAAAAAATTAACTATTTGGCCAAAAACCCATTAAAATTGAACTAAAGCCTAAAATAAAATAATATTAAATCTAATAACAAAACCCAACTAAAAGTTCAAATAACCTAAACCTGAAACATAAGTTAAAGTCTAATTTCTCAACCAATAAATAACGATTAAGCTAACCTCCATCATCGAAGATCATATGCATATGTGAATTATGTTTCGAGTATGGTGTCTCCATTAACTCTTCCGGGATTGAAAAAAACTCAACTCCATAAAGTATAGCACCAGGCGACTCCTATAAGACTCCTAAAGATTAAAATAAAGTAGTTGTAATGTCTCTCTTGTAATCCAAGTACGATATGAATATGATCATCTAGCTCATAAACTAGGATTTACTGAATTTTATAATCTCTTTTAAAAATAACTTATGCATTCAAAGTAGCATTAATATGTTCTTTTTATGTCAATGATAAGGATAATGGAACGTCAGTTTCAAAAGGATAGGATAATCAGGGATATATTCTTGTCTTTTATACATAACGAGGTCCTTTTATGTTAAAAGTAGAGCTAACATGAAAGTTTACTAGCAGTTTAATTATACAAATACTTGATTTAATTATTTGCAACATTTTGAATGATCTAATACTACTTGCAATTTATGATTGGTTGGTTTTCAAAGAACAGTGTTCGTGTCTAAACTATATCATGAAATAATCTCTAATATTAAATGCATCATGATACTTATGTAAATCAAATTGAAATTTGTATGTTCATTACTCGCTTGAATTTTTATTTTTTTTTACAATCTTAACATTAAAATTATAAACTCTATATTTAAAAAACTCAACTAACTTAGACATTCTAGCATGAAGAGGCACGAAGAGAAAATCTACAAGCTTTCTAGATTTGTAACTATGAATATAATATGAATGAGTGTGAAGAATGAGACAAATTCTATTTAAAACCTCAATAAATATGGTTTTGGAACAACTTAGAAAATTGAAATTATCTTCATCTTCCTCGTCACATGTAAGTGGTAATGGATGAGGGAGTTCAATGTGTGATGCACAAAATTTATTAAGTTATGGATTTAAAGCTTATGAAATAAAGAATTGGAGAGCTTGGAAGGACAAATATCTAGAAGCTTCTTTAACATCATATTTTGTACAACTAGATTCTTCTTTAAGCTCATCCTCAAAAAAAACCTTTAACAAATTTTTTATTGTATTGTCATAATAACAACTACTAAAATCATATAAGAATATCTATTTTTTTATAAGCATAACTTTTAGTTATGCTCTCATTATATCATCAGTCTTCATCAATTATCATATACACCGTCAAAATCTTATGGTGAAGGTTGGTTTTATACATATTTTATAAAGTATATTTTTTAAGAAAATATTTTTTAATCTAATATTTAAGGTATTTATATAAAATATCATGAATAATATTGGTGAACATGTCAGATTGCTTAAAGCAAGGCTTTTTGGAGGGTGGGGAGTGGGACAGTAGGTGCTAGCTACAGTTGAGCTAGCAAGTGTTTTAGTCGGCTGCTATCGGATTTGGGCTGACCTCTGTGTGTGAGTATGTAAGCAAGTAGATCGACAAGTTTTTGCAGGCCTAAACTTTGGGTACATACAATTAAAAGATATATTCATATTATTATTAATTTGAAAATTAGTTTTTTTTTCTTAGAATTAAAAACTGGGGTGATTGCTTAAAGTAATGTGTTACTTCAACTTTAAAACTAAAAAAAAATATTTTATTCATGATTTAAATATTTCTTAGAATTAAATATTTTTTTTAGTTTTCGTTTTTAAAGTTTTTAAATTAAAAAAAAAAAAAACAGAAAACAAGAAGGCAGCAGTACTTGATGGGCTCTAAATTATTCATGATTTGAGTCTTAAATTAAAAAACAAAAAGACGAACTCCACAAATAAACTAGCGAGAAAAAAGGGTTAATGTTTGTTTTTTAAAAGTATATTTTATTTAGAAATATATTAAAATAGTATTTTAAATTTTATTTGTAATATTAACCCATCAAAACAATCCAAAAATATTTAAAATTTAATTTTTTAAAAAAATAAAAAAAAATCTTTTAAAAATAAAATTTCTACCGCAAAAACAAGAGATCAAAATTATGTAGTCCTGTAAGAAAAGATTATATTTTTCAACTTTGAAAACTATCAAAACTCCATTGGCAATCCATTCAGGAGCTTCGTGATGCTCAACACCTGCATTTGTGCGAATCATTCGAGGACAAACCTTCCACAAAAGCATTGTTCAATGTTTACTCATGTGCTGGGAATCAGGACACTTGGCAAGAAATATAGAGGTGCCCCACCAAGCATTTTGTGCTCAGTGAGTTAGGGCACATCGGCAGAGAAGAAGAGGGGAGTTTCCTCCTCAAGTATTTGTTGTGAATTTATTAATGGATTTTACAATATTATTAGTTATTTTAATTTCTATTTTGTTTTATTATTCTTCTCTTCATGTTTAGATTATTTAGATCTTCATTCATATCATATCAAGATTTAACTTGTCAATTCTCAAGTTAAAATGCTTTTAACTTATTCAATTAGATCCAATAAAAGATATAAATTTTTCATGAAAAATTAGTTCAAATTGTACTCGAACAACTTCATAGTCTTAGATTAAACTTTTTATATTCATGTATTTATGAGACATCATATATTTTTTTAATCAAATCTTGCTAATGGTCATGTGTACTTCAATTGTTACCTAAACTTCACTATTTCATTATTTGATCCAAATATTTAAAAACTTTTACTCTAAATATCAAAACTAAAACTAATATGCCTAAAGATTACAAGAATAAATCATGGCTACAAATTAGACTCGAAGGCTCTTAAAAAATCACCTAGATATCAAACTCTTCTCATTAAAACTAACCCTTAAAATTCAAACATTCAAATCATGTATCCTAATAATTGGAAATTATCTCAAGTCAGTATTTTAAATTCATTATCATCTAAAAATCATCAAGTACAAATCATAGAAGATTGGTTAGGAAATGCAAAAAAATTAAATTCAATCAGCTAGACTTCACCCCATCAAGATTATAAATTTAAACCCTAGAAGATATTCCCTATAGTTCAAGAACTTCAAACCTTTAAGGAGTGGATTTCAATAGATCTATACCTAAGCAATATTATCAAACTAGTCAAACAAATTTTCCTCACGGTATTAAAATTCAAGAGAAAGTAGACTCTCCAACCATTTCGCCAACACAAGGTAAAATGCGGTACACAAATTAGTTAAATGTTATTCAAGAAGAATTTCAAATCAATAGAGATAATTTAAGAAATGATTTCTATTCAATACAAAACACATAATTAAGAAATTAATTCTTCAAAACCTATAATTAAGAACAAAGAAATGAAATTCAAACAAAATATTATGATGATCTTACTAAGATACAAAATAATATCTCATTCTTTACATGGTTAAGAAACTATAAGTATCAACCAAAGCAAATAATATTTCATTCTTATCGATTGTTTTATACACCTCATCCTTTTAAGATGATTTATTTCTCACATAATTTGTTTTATGAATTGATTTTAAATCAGTAAAATAAATTTTGAAAAAACATGTTCAAAATATTGCTTCGGAACAAATTTTTGCTAAATGGATATATTCCTCCTTGTTATTGAAAAATAATTTTACAATAAAGATACCAACCAAATTATTCCTCATTAATTCCCTTTAGGTTTTCATTATAATCAAGAAAATATATCAAAAACAAGGCAATTTATGACTTTATCTTGGTAGAGACCAACTCTATTAAGATAACTCATAATCAAGACAAAAATAACCCCGAAAAAATTAACTATTCAAAACTCAAAATACTAAATGTCATGACTTATAAAGACTGAAACCAAAGTCCATATACTTCTAAAAGGTTTTCTAAAAGCTTTTAACTCCAAGTATACAATTATCTTCATAACCAAATAGCAAAGTTTAATGCCTTTTGCCTCAAGAACTATGATCATTATTAGTTTATTTGTCTTGATAAGAATTATTCAAAGAATCTTGTAGCATGGTTTCATAATAGTTGGTGGCTATACTATGCTTTAGAAACAAAAAACCTTCCTAAGAAAGTCCTAAAAGGTCAAAAGTTGTTCACTCAACACATATCATCAACATCAACTCCTCTTTCTCTTCATTTTATATTCACTTTCAGAGTCCCTTTGATAATGTGTTAGGATTATTTTATTTCTTAGGATAGTGATGAATTAATTTGTTATGCTCCTGTTTTAATAAAGATCATTTAAGTCAACTGGTGCCTATAGTTTAAAAAAGAATAAGCTTGTACACAAGTGATAACCACTTGGTTACAATCCTAAAAACAACTACTATCATATCCATCCCCATCTCAAGAATATTAATTCATATTTATCACTTCTAAAAGAAATATCCAAAAAGAACTAGCATCAACAAGCTCAAAATCCAAGTACAAGAAAAAACTTCAAGAAGCTCTCTCTCAAACCTCAAGTTCTAATGATGAAGACCATGAACCAGCTAATGAAGACATGATTATGGTCTTGGTATCAT
>Ga0307516_10007731_pt1 | contig 12294 bp, 16 predicted proteins | sample 19_EM_MG_FD_203310 | JGI IMG/M metagenome (GOLD analysis project Ga0307516, IMG submission 203310) | Populus trichocarpa ectomycorrhiza microbial communities from riparian zone in the Pacific Northwest, United States - 19_EM | ecosystem: Host-associated > Plants > Roots > Unclassified | place...
GGGGCGGTGGCATCGGTCGTCCCTTCGCCATTTTTCCGCTTCTTTTTCTTCGTCGGTTCAGGAGTATCCTGTTCGTCATCAGGATACGCAAGGGTGGATGTGATAAAAACGTACATTTGATTCCGTGGTTTCAGGTTCTGCCTTTCGTTTCTTCGGCGTTTTTGTCGCAGGCACGCTCTGGGTATTTTCTTCGACCACAGGCGTGTCATTCGCAGGCGACATCCGGACAGGAGTTCCAAGGGGTGTATCGTTTGCGCCAGTACCCCGGTTCACGTTCCGTTGTTGCCATTGTGGTTGGTTATTCCCCCATTGTCTTCCCCCACCCTGCTGCCGCGATCTTTGGTTTCTACCATTCACCTCAGGACCGCTCTGTCTCTATGGCCCGGTGAAATTAGCCGTGGAAAGCTGAATAACATATTCCCTCACTCCACCGTTGTACAACGCCTTTTGGTATTTCTCGGCCTCCGATATGCACGAGGTGTGCCCTTTATAGTCCGCTGGACTTTCGAATCGTTTACTGCAGTCGATACAGTCAAATGATGTATGACACATAGTCCGATGTTTGTCCAGCTTTGGCTTCGTGAGCACATCTCCGCAACCTGCAGAAAGGTTGAGGCACGAGGCAGCCGTGATGAAGTTCATCGTGACTAACCGTTGCACCTGTGGTAGAATCACCGTAAGTTCGCCAAGGCACGCGTGAGCGGGTTGTGTACGCACTGAAATGAGACCATCGTCGCTTTCCCTTGTCCTCGGAGGACAGTGAGGAGGGTTCTCCGCTTGCCGATCACTCGATTGGAGAAAAATTGAGATTTGATCTGGGCTTGATTGAGCTCGTGGCAAACAAGCGCAAACAATTTTCCAGATCCTCCATGTCACGGTCGAACGCGTCCGGTCAGGACCTCCCGCTCGAGGTCGTACTCTCTCTTCAGCGCACCCTCGACCTCCAGGACGGCAGTGATGTAGACATTTTTGACGGTGTCGCCGGGCAGTTCGACACCGTCGGCTTCTTGAACCAGCTGTTTCCCACCGGTTAGTTACCACACTAATCTCCGGCGGAGACATACGTGTTGATACCGATTGACAAATAAATTATGGTGGTCCTAGAGACATCCCTCGGTGAACTTGAGGCGGTTCAGCAGCGTCTGGCTGAGAACGAACGGCAAATGCAAGCGCAGATTGACGAACTGACCGAAGAGTTGAAGGCGAACCAGGACCCGAATCGGATGCGACTTATCCAGGAAATGATCTGGGTACGGTCTCTCCCCGTCTCTGCCTTTTTCGGGTGACGAAGTCGGCACGGTCCCAACACAGGAACTGCTGGGCCAAATATCCCGTATACAAGAGAAGGCATCAGAGTCCGAAGCAATTGTTAAGAATGTCACAAAGGATATCCAAATCTTAGACATGGCCAAGAAGAACCTCATGTTGAGCATGACTTCCCTGCAACGACTTCAATCCCTCGGTGTGTATGTTCCCTGCGGAACACCTGCTGTGTAAACTCATCCTGCATTTAGTCAACGAGATCGCACAACTCGAGTTCCTAATTCGGGAAAACAAATACCACGATATTGTACATGCATATGGGGTACGCCTTTTACAACGTGCCACTTCGCTCAAGACCCAACCGTCTAACGCAATTCGGTAGGCGGTCAAACAGTTGTCCCTGACCTTCAAGCCGTACATCGCAGTTCCGACCATCGCTCATGTTTGGCGGAAGGTCCAAGACATCCAAGGTGAACTTAGAACTAAGGTTGACGTCGATTTCGATGCGTTGTGCGTGAGGCGGACCACCCCGATGAAGTCGTGACCTTACCCCCTGCTCATCCCGTTCCTCCAAAGTTACCTCCAGACTTCTTCTCCTGCTCGCACACTCCCGCCCGAGACGGTCAACTCTATATGCCTAATTGCGGACGCCATAGGTCCCGAAGTGCGCACCCAAATGGTCGAGCGTTACGTCGGATCGGAACTTAAAGAATACCGACGTGTTTTCAAACCGTCTGGCGAAGCGGGAGGTTTGGACAACGTCGGTCGGCGATTTGCCTGGTTCCGGCGGGTTCTCTCTCGTCACGAGACCGAAATGGAGAATGACAAAGATGACAAACGCGTCTTTCCCGATGACTGGAAAGTCGGGTGGGCGATGTTTGCCAAGTTCTCTGAAATTACTCGGGAAGACCTAACGGCTGTGATGTCAAAGGCGGCTCCAGCGTTAACAGTGCAACAGTTGCTTGATACTTTACAGCCCACGATGGAGTTTGAAGCGTTTATATCTCGAAAGTACTCCACACCGGTATGCACCAACCCCGATTCGTCCCAGTAACGTTACATGGCTCATGATCGTGATGCACAGCTGACAGAACTTTTGGCCCGTGGTAATCCAAACGACACGAGGCCACCCAAACCAATCACATACGTCTTTGAGCTGCACATGGGCATTTTTGTTGATGCACAGGACAGGTTCCGCACCCCGATCAATCTGTCTTGGAACTGTTCATTGACTGTCAGGCGCATACAGGGCCCTGTCAGATATGCTGGCGTCTCACCGAAATGGACTCAAGGCACGAAACTCACTAGAAACGCGACCGCCGCTTGACACTCCGAGCCCGGGAGCGGAGGAAGATTCCGCTCCACTGTTGGTCCACCCCTCATCGACCGAACTGTTTTACTTCATTGCCCACAACCTCGAGCAGTGCGCGAACCTGGGAAGAACTGGAACGGGGAAGGCCCTATTTGATCTCCTCCGCATACACAAAAAATGGCTTAAGGTTTACGCTGAGGAAGTCCTATTGGCGAGCATGAAGAAGTACCGAAACCCTCGTTACTACGGCGGCGCCTCATTGACTCGTCTCTAGGCCCGTAGTCCAGCTCCAAGGCCGGAAATCAACGGAAAGCCGCCTCGACTCCACTCAAGTGAAGAACGCATGTTTGGCTATCAACACGGCGGATTACTGCCAGACGACAGCAATGGAGGTCAGCTCCCCTTTCAACTCCGACGTTCGCCTCCCCGCCCTGACTGGTTGTGTGGCGCATGATCTAGCTCGAGGAAAAGATCCAAGAAAAGATCGCCGATGAATACAGGGAGAACGTATCTCTCTCGGAGGAGTTTGACACGTTTACGAAGTAAGCTATCACGGTTCCAACCTTTCGACTGCGCTGCATCGCTCACGCGCTCAAGTGTCATTTCGGTTGCCATTGTGTCCCTCCTGAAGGAGTTGGAAGTGGCGCTCGACCCTTCGTGCCTGGGCATCGCCCGCACCGCCTGGTCTCAGCTGAACCTAGTTAGTGGCCCTTCCAACAATGTCCTAGACCTAGTTCAGGCGGTCGAAAGTGTGGTTCAGGGTGTGAAGGACCGTATCGAGCGGCAGAAATACACTCGAAACTTCTTGGACAAGGCCGCGAGGTTCGCATCATTTGCGTTGATTATGGAGCTCTGAGTTAACTCTTCACCCAAGTTTGATCCTGGCGAAGTTCACCCATGCCCTAGTGAAGAGTCGGCCACTCAAGGAGACGGGAGCAGAACAGGTAACCGAAGTCTAGAGTGGCGGTTGAGGCGACTCACATCGGTACAGTTGATCATCGACCTCCAAGCGCTCAAGGCTTGCCTTCTCAAGATGTCCGCCGGGGATTCCACGCTTTCTGCGAGGTGCGAGACGGGATCACACCTTGCCGTGCTCATTCGGTTCACTTAAACCCGCACAGCTACACGAAAATGGTTAACAAGAATACCCAACGGTTGGAATCGCTTCTGAAAGTCATAGTTACTCCAGCAGTGCGTCATCCGCCCTTTATCTCTCACGAGTCGTGGTCCGCCGCAGCTTGATTTCAGGACCCTCCCGAAGGTTTCATCTTGAATTACACGTTATTGATCGGGGACGCTTCATTCTCCAACTTCCAAAAGGTTTGTGACGTATTTTGAATGTCGTGAGATGAGTTCCATTATGGCCCTTCACAGATCCTTGATCTCAAGGGAACCCCGAAAACTGAGCAGAACGGGTTGCTCGACTCATTCCTGACAATTACGAGTACCAAACCCGAACTCGAGACGGCATCTTTCTTGTCGTCGCTTGATATGGACCCTTCCGCCACCAATATCATCGCGACCACCTCAAGTCCTGGGGGGAGTCGCGTCTCGTTGCCCAGCTTGGTCACCCAAATCTCATCATCGGGTGGAGATAACATATTTTCGGGGGTCACGCCTCCCCCACCCGCAGAAAATGACGCTAGCGGAAAAGGCGAGCCGCCGGGGGAGAAAAAACCGAAAGTTTTCTCGGACTTCCGTCGTTTCGTCAGTTTCGCAGTCAGGCGAGAGAGAGGGGAAAAGGCGGAATGATGAGGATAAAATGGCCGATGTTTCCACGCCGCCCAGTGGTAATCCCACGTTGTCACTTCTCTGGCCCTGGTACTTATGTTTTCCCACTGGTGGAAGGCAACAGAGACATCGTGGAAGTCGATCGAACGCGAATCGTCTGCCAAGCGGCACGGCGGGAGAAGCACGCCCACGGTACTTCTTTAACACCGAATACTTACAGCTATTGTAATGGGACCAGATTTGGGAAACGGCGCCCATGGGGGCCTACGCAATCTAACGTTGATGTTCGATCTCAGTGATTAGGATCGGGCACAAGCTGTGCCATCAGCGGATCCCGCGTGGTCAGCCTCGGGTGAGGCGTGGCCGCACCAGCGATCTATTCAAGGGCCACCTCGAGGCTGCCGCTCGTATACCAAATTGAGCGCCAAGTTATCCCCACTTCCTACTTCGGAACTCTTACTCTCATAGACTTGGAGTAGCGACAGTGGGAAAAAGAAGCCCCCGTCGTGGGATCCACTTCATGAGTCTTGTTCATTCTCTCAGTCAAGATCCTCCCTTCTTCTCGCGAGAGAGAAACAGCCCGCACGATGACTCCGGCCGTGGGGCTGGCGTAATCTGCCGCGAAGCGCTTCGGCGTTGCTGCTCGGTACCGTACCGCAAAAGACATGGGGTAGCACTTGACGCAGAACCCACTCCAATTACGTCGTCACGGTGGGTCGTACTGAGATACCGCCTTTGTTGGCGGCGGCACCTGAGGGCGACCGACAATCGGCGACTCACTCGCCTGTCAACACGGTAAATCCGGAGCCTGTATCTCAACTCTGATCTCAACCTCACTGAGAGGCGTAGTACGGTGCCACCCACTGATTGAGTGATATCCCACCATATCGTCACGGCTTGTGGAAGTGACCGGGGTGTGGGCGGAGCCTGCAGATCACCTTACATGATGCCCGGGTTCGTTCCAGGCCACTGGCGCGCCGAGGGGAACACGAGCGATATCTCACGTGGGGACGCTGGTGGTCAGGATGACGTCCCAAGGGAGTCTCTGAAGACCAATCATCTGGCCACGATTGGTGGGAATGAAGGGATTCTTAGGACCCACGGCACTCAGTCTCGGTCCGGTACGATTTTTCGCTCCCCGTAACCGGATTCGAAATAGGTGAGAGAACCACATCGGGGATCACTATTCGACCGCCACGGCGCCACCCGCCTCCAGACGCCCTTGCACCTTCACGGGTGAAGTGTGATCGACTTTCAATGTCAGTGTCAGCGGAATCCCGACCGTGGGCACAGCCACCGCGATGGATTCTTGTTCAAACCGACGGTCCAAGACGTGGCGACCAACTAACCTCATCTCCCAACCGCGCCTTGTGTCAATCCCGCGTAAAAAAAATAGTAGATTTTGTCCGCTCATCTCAAAATGATCCCGCTCCCGAGCGCGGTCGTTTATGACTTCCCACGGCGCGAAGACATCTAAGGTTCACCCTCCACCGAAACCTTTAAAAGGCACGATGGCATCTCGTTGGTCATTCACAACAACCTCCTTCTACACTCTACCTTTCTGGTGACCTCACAACGAAGAATCGACCCAGAACATGACAGGAACATCATTCACCTGCGCCCCATGCCGGTAAATCGTTTCCCCGCCGACACGTTTCGAGGCTGACACTAATCCGACTTCACGCTAGTCGCAAGAAGAGAGTGAGCCCACCCCTTTCCCTTCCTTGTAGAATCCACTCTGACCCACCGCAGAGATGCGATGGTGCCACCCCCGTTTGCGGACGTTGCGCCCGTAGCGTCAACGCCAATTTGTGCACTTACACTCCCGCCAGTGATTTGGTCCAATACCAGAGCACTCTGAGAAAGGGACTCGCTTGCGTCCCTTGCAGGTGAGTTGTAATAATTTTAGCCGAGCGATCTAATTTGATCCCCTTATAAACACTTCGTCCACAGGCAAAGGAAGAAGGTAACACGATTCCACCCATCGCCACCATCTGACTCACCCACTTTCGCAGAGGTGTGATGCCGCACGCCCCCATTGTAGCACCTGCCGTACCATCGGGAAACTCGATCAATGCACGTATACCGAGCAACCTCGGAAGAGTCCTTCAAGGAAAACTCAAGTTGATGCGGCTCGGAGCGGTGACAACTCTCCGTCCTTGACCCCGGAGATCCCCACTTTGGGCCCAACTGAATCGGAGCCTCTGTTCAGTGACGCCGTCTTCCTGACGGATCCGCTGGCTCCGACATCGTCGAGCGTTCAAATGACGGAACCGGATCTCACCCGGATCCCACTCGTCGATGTATTCTTTTCCTCAAACCCATTCCATAATCACTCCTCCCAAACGCCTGATACAAACCTTGATGAGCTTACATCGGCAATGTAAGCTTGATCCTCAGCGCTGACAAATAATTAGTCCTGTGCTTACCAACCCTCCACAGGCGCGCATTTTTCATGGCTTACAACAGCCGCATGGGCTACGTGCTGGCACCTACGAAGAGTGATGCGATCGTGGAGGGCGATTTCATTAACCCCAGCGTTCACCCTTATTTCATCCATCTCTCGGGTATGCTCGGATGCTATCTATACCAGGAGACACAGTTGGACTTCCGACTCCTGTACCTGAACTCCCTCCTGGTTACCGCCTGTCGGGAATCCGTGACAACTTTGACAGAAGACGTTGATCCACTTGCCTGCGCCCAAGCCAACCTCCTGGCTGCCCAGACGTTCATCTACACCAACCACGTGAGCCACGGTCTTCAGTACTTCCACTCCGCCAGGGACATCGTGAATCGGCACCATTTGCGTCTTGTCCCCGCCCAGACTCCCGGGGGAAACAACTCCGGGCTGTTCCAGCTCACGCAGGACGCGCGAGAACGGATCAGTTTGCTCTCCCAGGCGTTGTATACCGATGTGTACCTTTCTTTGGTCCATGGGGCAAGCGAGGGTCAATTCTCGAGACTCGAAGCGGAGTTCCGTTTCCACCTTCCGGTGAGATCGGCTCGGCCGGGGTATAATCTTTGGTGCTTACGTGGGGTTTCGATGATTTCAGCTCGCCTATCCAGACATGCAACGCGACCCAGTTGTGATGCGCACCGGGAGCATGCTTCTGATCAGAGACGCAGTTCGACAGATGGACACGATAGGCAGCTCCGGTACGGCAGACAACAAGTTGACCATTCAAATAACTGATGGACTCAATAGGGACTGTAACTGTTGCCTGGCACACGGCGACGGTCAAGATCCTTGTGGATCTGACTTATTTGGTCGACCAAATGTTACCTTTGATGGAACAGTTCGAACAGGTACAAGATCCCGACAGGAGCCTTTGCCTAAGATACACTTCCATCATCTCTCTGACCACAATCGCGGAGATACACAACGTGTTGAGCAACACCACTCCGGACTCCAAGGTCAAGCGTCTGGAGGCCTTGCAGATGCTTGCGCAACTAACAGAGGAAATCCCGTGGAACCTCCGCTACCTGATGGACCAGTATATCTGCGTCAGTAATCCCCGTTCAACCATAGTGATAAACGAAGGATGACTAACAGTCGCAACGCAGCTATGCTGGGACCGGGCAATCGCGCTGGTCAAATCACTCCCCGCATCAGAACTTCAGGGCTTGCCGGGAGATATGTTCGTGGCGTTGATGTCTCGTGCGAAAACCGAGTACGGAAACCGCCCCCCAGCTGTCTCGACGGCTCCTAATTCTCTGTGCGCGAACCTACGAGCGGTGGATGAGAGGCTTCGGATGGCGTGCGAGGCACAGTATATGATCCCAGGTTCGAGGAGCAGCATGGACGAAGATCTTTCGCAGATGGTAAACTTTTAGATTCTCGTTTAATAATAGAAGTACGATCCCTAATGCCGTGGCTATCACCACTCGCCTACCTAGACTAATTTTGCGCACTATTTATTCGGATTCGTTTCTCCAGACCCTACAGACAAGGACGACTCGATATCTGGCGGAAAACAAGTCGAAAGGTAAATTACGGAGCCACCATTTTGACTAGCCAAGTTTCCTCGCATTCGTTATCGACGTAAGCTAGCCTCCTTTTGGCGAATTCGTCATCCTTCTCGAGTCCGCGGAAGACGAAGGCCTCCGCAACCCAGTCGACCCTCTTGAGGATCTTGTCTTTGTCGACTCCATCGGTTTGCCTCTGTTTAGCGGCTTTCTGGACCCTTTTGGCCCTAGAAGGGTCGTGCGACAGGGCGCCCCACTCCGAATCTGCCAAGGGTTCTTGGAGGGCAGCGTGTAAGGCGTCCCAAATGTTACCGCAGGTAACGGGGTGCCCGTTGGTCTTTACGTCGATCGACCAAGGGAAGTCTTTGGAGATCAGGCGAACGTGGGACGCCTGGGTGGCCGTCACGAATGCGTGCCGAGTGGCGTAATAAGTTTTGTTTGATACGGCCGCCTCGGTAGAAGGATGGAACCGAACGTCCACACGGGCCAGCGTTGTGTCCACCGCGAGAATAGGGTGGAGACTGGGGTATTTCCGAGTCTTGTGGAGGAAGCGATCGGCTGCCGAGAGGGACAGGTGTCAGATTTCGTGAGGTCGGCTCAACCGCATTGCCGATTGAAAAACGTACCGTTGAAGAAACCTTCGTTTGGTTCGGTCCATGCTGGCTGTTGAGGATATACGCCGTGGACCGATTGTGGCTGGGTATATCCATGAGGGATCTGTCCCCATGGCGCGTTGTAATCCCAAGGGTTCATCGATGAGGTTTGGTGGAGAGGTGGATGTGGGGCCCCGTGGGCGGCTGATAACCCCTCTAGCTAGTACCCTATTAGGGGACTCGGGCCGCCCAACATTCAATAACCGAAACCGACCAACCGAGCAGTCACCTCGATTCTGAGGAACGAATTCCTTGAGCGGAACAACCGAGGACAGCGCGGATGATCGGCGCGGGATCCTCCGGCGATCCAACTTCCTTGGGGTACATAGACAAGACGTACTCGACGTTTTGCGGTAATGGCTCTTCCACACTCGACGGAAAAAGGCCCACGGATGGCGTGGATTCCATAACTTCGTCGTACATAAAGACGTCGATGGTCTGGCCTCAGCTCCCAACCGTCTTGTTCTCCTGACCCCCATGCCAAGCTGTGAGCGCTGCCGGTGAGCATCCCATTTCCTCCCCCCAACACCTCTGCCGGGTGTAACTAAGCCACACCGCCCTTGACAGTCAAAAGAAGCGGGTCAGTGTTTTTTTGGTTCGGTTCACGTTCCTATTTCCAACGTCCTTGCAGAGGTGTGACAATGTCGTGCCCATCTGCGCACCATGCTTGAAGGAAGAGAGCACGACGGAGTGCGTCTATCCTGTGCAAAAACCTGGCGCAGTGCTCAAGAAAGGGCAATCGTGCATCGCATGCCGGTAAGTCTCCGTCGGGACCCGTGCCGTGAGCTATTCAATCGACGTGTTCGGTTACGCAGCCAAAGGAAGAAGGTCAGTTCCTCCATTTTACGGAACCCACTCCTCCCGCTTACGAGAGCAGAAATGTGATGGGAGGCATCCCGTATGTGACTATTGCCGTCTTTCCGGAAAGTCGGACGAATGCGTGTACGAGGATACAAAGAAGCTAGCGGACACAAACGAAAATGCCCAGCGTCGCGAGATCCTCCCAGTGGATACTTCTCCCACCGCTGAGGCGGTCCACCCTACCCCTGGCACCTCACACGGTCCGCCAAGGGACCTCTCATGCGTGCTTCCTGCGCATTTGTCGAAGCTACACCCACTGGTCGCGGCATTCATGAAACAGAGCGCCAATATGCCTCCTGGACCCTTCTTCGATGCTGTGTCAAATGTATCCCTCGATGACCTCACCCTAGCCTTGTAAGTTTTATTGCACTCAGCGCTCAGAACGCAGCTGACAAACCTCGGGGTCCCAGCCGAATTATCTTTGATAGTTACAGGTTGTCGGTGGGGCTCGTAATCAGCGAAGACCAGAGGAAAGCTCTGATCCATGGCGACATGCAGAGCGGTGTAATTCACGCCTTCTTCATCCACTATGCCCACATCTGGGGTTGTCACCTCTACCAGCAATTCAGATACGATTTCGTTTTGCTCTTCCTTCAATCCATCTACGTTTACATGGCGGTGGAATCCCTCTCAACCATCAAAGAAAAGCAGAACCCTATTCTGTTCGCTCAAGCGCTCCTGCTGCTCTCAGAAATGTACTTTCACACCCACCACCTGGACTTCGGGTCGAAGTACCTCGAGATGACGGCCGGCATCGTGAAGAGAAACGGGTTGCGGTTTGTCATGCGCCCCCCTAATTTGGCCACCGGGCCCATCGGCGTCACAGAGGATATTAAACAACGCGTTGGATTGCTCGCACAATTGTTGTACGTGGAAACCGAAGTGTTCCTCCTCACGGGTCGGAAACCGAGCTTGTGCGAGGAACTCGAAGCAGAGTTCAAGTTTGATTTGCCGGTCTGTGGATGCTCACCGGTTCGATTGCCACACCCTCAACCCCATTGTTAATGCGTTTCAGTAGATCGCTTACCCCCGCCTCTCCAAGATATGCCCAATCGTCCTACGCGCCAGAGGCGTCCTTTTGATCAAGGATGCAGCTCACCTAAAAGAGGAATATAAACAACAAAGTGAGGGTTGCGAACCGCTCCATCTCCGGTTGTATATTTACAGGGAATACGAAAGGTATCCCAAACAAGGGATGGTTTAGTGCTGCGACGGACTTGATAGGAGCTTTGGATAGCCACACGAAGGAGACGCTGACGCTCATGAACCGCGTGCAGGAGTATCAGAGAGGGCCAGAAGCGATTTGTTTCCGCTGTGGGGCCATCACCTACTTGGTCACCATTGCCGAGGTGTACGATATGATCTTCGACTCCAAGCAAGACGATCAATATTCGAAGGCTTGTATAAAAACACTCGGAGGAGTTTCTGTGGTTAGTCAGGGGTTGCAGGAGAACGAATACTACCTGCTAGATCCGTACGTCGGGGTGAGTGGAAGATTGGCTATGCGGGTCCGCGTGTGCGTATTGATGGGTCCCCTGCTAGGTTTGTTGGAATAGGGTGGTGGGGCTGATGCGGAAGCATTGGAAGCCCGCCCACATCGGGCCCCCACCTTCTTCAGATTCGCCTGGTTCTGGAGAGGCACCCGAAGCAATCGCAATGACTCAGGATCCGCGAATCGACGCTATTCTTCGTTCAAGGGCCACACTGGATATGAAATCAAGGCTGGTCCCTGCTGGGCCTGGCTCTCTCTGTGCGAAGTTGGTAGCGATGAATGAGAGACTTAGGACCAGGTGCCCCGATCGAGTCGCACCCGATGAGGTTAATAGAGTATTTAGGTACTGAGCAAAAGGTTGTTGGTGGCGTTGATGCCCGATGCAAGGCTAACACGACCCTGGCCGGTCCTTCTTGTCATTCGCTTCTTTTGTGCCATACATCGTATCTCGAGTCTTGAATGTAAAAGAATGCTGAGAACGCGAGAGTCACCCTGTGTCAATGTCCATCGGAGTTCCACGGCGATGAGTGTTCATAGCTTGTTGGACCTCCAACCTTTCGAGGACCGCCTTTCGTAAACTGGAGTCGGCGCGCGTCTGTTTTTTGGGCGCGGCGTCGGTTGATGGATTGGCGGGTATCAAACTAGGATCGGAGACTGCGAGCATACGAGGCGGGACGATGATCGGTGTCTGTTGTGGTGGTGGCGGCCACTGAACGAAGGCCGGTCAATGAGTGAGCAGAAGGATGATCTGTGTGACAACCACCTCTCGATTTGGCTGGTTCAAGTGTAAGGTGGCCCACGGTGGGAAGTTTCGTTCGAGCTGGATCATGTGGTCTTCGATGAGCTTTAGCCTGTCTGTGTTCGAGTTCGGGGGTAGTGGGACTGGGCAGAGTTTTGTTAGAGTGTCAGGTCTCAGGGAATAATTGCCCCTCCCAGTGTACCATAGCGGATAGCCAGATGGTCCTCAATGTCCCGGAGTCTACTCTCCAATACACTTTGATTGGCGGAGAGGGAGG
>Ga0307516_10007732_pt1 | contig 12294 bp, 6 predicted proteins | sample 19_EM_MG_FD_203310 | JGI IMG/M metagenome (GOLD analysis project Ga0307516, IMG submission 203310) | Populus trichocarpa ectomycorrhiza microbial communities from riparian zone in the Pacific Northwest, United States - 19_EM | ecosystem: Host-associated > Plants > Roots > Unclassified | place...
GTCGACGTTGCTCAAGTAACTGAGCCACACTTGGTGCTCGCGATCGGTGACGAGGAATGGCTGCCAGCCGGCGTCCCAGCGATCTTCGCGCACGATCGATAGCGGCGAGCGCGTCAGTTTGCCGTCGTGCAGCGCGGCCGTGCGCAGCCCCTTGTTGTAGCTGTTGCGGAAGTAGTAAAAGACCGCGATCGCGCCGTCGTCGCTGGGGATCGCCTCCAGCTGCCAGCCGCTTTCGCGACCGTCCAGCACTTGCGCTTCGAAATGCACGCCATCTTTCGAGCTGGCCACGCGAGCCGTGCGTGATTTGGGCTCGTAGTAAAAGACGTACAGCACGCCGTCGCCACCGACTACGGGCCGCGCGTCGTAGGCGGTGAGCTTGGCGATTTCGACCGCCGCGCCCGGCTGATCGAGCGGCGCTAGCAGCAACTGGCGACCCTGCCGATAGAGAAATAGCTCTCGGCCTTGAAACGCGAAAAACTGCAGCGCGGGATCTTGGCGCCCGCCGCCGCCCAGGTTTTCCAAGGCGTCCTCGACGGGCATGAACGGTAGCTGGACCTCGGCTCCTCCCCGGTTGACGCGCGCATATTCGACGCGCGTATTGCCTTGCACGTCGCGTAGCGAATACGCGAACAGCAGCTGGCCAGCGCCATCGAAGGCGATGCCGTCCGGCGTCAGTTGGCCCTGTGTGCCGACCCGCGCCACCGAGCGCTGCCCGGCCGCAGTATCGACGAGCAAAAGCTCCGAGCCCACGGACTGGTTGCCAGCGAAAATCGGGTTGCTGCGCAGGCACGCGACGCGCCGCGACGCGCCGACCGCGCACAGCGTGCGACCGTGCGAGCCGAAGCTGAGGTCGATTTCGATGTGTGCGCCACGCCCGCTGTCGAAGCGGACCAGCGATTCGCCGCCGGGCAACATCACCACGCCGTGCTCGGTTTGAGCGGCGAACCCGCCGTCGGGGAACGCGAACAACGCGCGCGCTCGACCTTCGACCGGGGCCGCTACGGTCGGTGGCGCGCCGCGACCGACCGTGGTGTGAGCGACCACCGGCTCGTCCAACGTTGGGGGTTGAGGCAGCTTGACCCCGGCCAGCTTGGAGAGCTGCGCCAGTAGCTTGAAGTCCTGCCGGAGCCTGGCCACTCTGCGCTTGGCTTCGATGAGCGGCGGCAAAATGCACGCCGCGGCCGCCGCCGCCGCGCCGATGTCGCCTGCCGATACGGATTGGCCGGTCACGATTCCCAGCTCGATCGCGCGGCGCGTGCTGCCGAGCGCGCCTTTCAGGTTCGAGGCGGCGTTGCCCACCACCAAAAGCGCCGCACCAAAGCCCTCCATCGCGCTGCGGTAGCGGGTCGCATCGACCGCGTCGGCATCGGCATCGGTGTCGGCAGGGGCGGCCTCGCTCGGCGGCGCAGCGGCCGACGGTGTCACGGCCGCCTCGGCACGCTGCAGTTTGGCTTGCTGCGCGCTCGCGAGCTGCGAAGCCTGGTCACACGATTGCTGCGAGGTACTAGCGAGGGCCTCGCTGCCGAGGTCGCGCGTTAACTTGTCGCAGGCCGACTTGAGCTGCCCATCGATACCCTCGGCCTCTTGCTCGAGGCTTTTGGAGGCCTGCATCGCCGACCTGAGGGTCTCGGCATCACCCGCCTCGATGCCGAGCGAAGCTGACCAATTGCCGGCCACCTCACCCACCAAGTGCGTGACCTCGGGGCAGCTCTTCATTGAAATCGCGACGTGGGCTGCGCCGCGCGCGCTACCGGCGCAGCCGCCGACCACCAGCAGTACGGCGAGCAGCGCTCCCAGCGCCCCCAGCCGGCTGCATCCCTGTTTGAAAATTGACGATTTTACCCTCGCTATCAGCACGCGCGGAGCATTGTCGACGTGCGAGCGTCAGAACAAGCGCATGTTCATGCGGTCATTTAGTGACTATTTGTGTCCATCACGAAACAAGATGGCTTCCTAGCGACACGTCGTTCCCCGGCGTAGACTGAGCACATGGGAACTTGGGATAGGCGGCTGGGGCAGGTTGGGGTTTTCGTTTCGCTGAGCACGCTGTTGACGATGTGCGTGACGAGCAGTCCAGATGGCGGCGCCAATAGTCAGCAGGCCGGTGCATCAGGGAGCGGCGGGGCACACGACGCACCGAGCCCCGGCGGCGCTGGCGGTGCCGGTGCCCCCGCTTCGGGAGCTGGCGGGGGCGCGCTCGGCGGCACGGGTGGGCAGCAGGCCGGCGGCAACGGCGGCGCTGTCGATTTGGGTGGCCAGCCAACGGGCGACGGCGGTGTTGGCGGTGCCGATGATGCGGGCGGCGCCGGAGGGGCGGACGGAAGCGAGGACGCGAATGGTTGGTGGGTCCCTCCCGCACGAGGCGGCTCTTGCCCGCGGCAGCCCTTCACCATGCTAGCGTTCCCGATCAACGATATCGACCGTCTAGATTTCAGCCTCGACGGCTGCGTGCTCCTGGCCGCTGGCGGTTACTTCAACGGCGACTTGTCCGTCGGCCACGAAATCTACCGCTGGACCCGCCACGAGGCCGTGCACCAGCTCAATCCGAATCCGACCAATGCGGTGCTAAATGCTATCAGCGGTGATGCCTCGCTAGCCGTCGGAACCTGGCAGTCCGCTACAGGAGGAGGCAACTTCATTTGGTCAGCTAGCGTTGGCTTGCTGAGCTCGGCACCGCCGCCCGGCACTCCCAAGGCCATCAGCGACGATGGCAGCGTGATTTTGGGGACCGGCAGCGGCGGCATTTTCGTGCTTGAGACGCAGAGCGGGAGCAGCAGTTGGCTCGGCCTGCCGCCGAACCTGCTCGACCCGGGCACGCCCTATGTCCCCGAGAGCTTCGTGCTCGCCACCAACCAAGACGGCAGCGTCGTCTACGCCAAGGCATCACAGCTTTTTCGTTGGACAGAGGCGACCGGGTTCACGTCCGTACTATCGGCTGCGGACAGCGCCGGACGGCTCTTCGTGAGCGCCGACGGTGATACCGTCTTCACGTCGGCCGTGTGGCATTGGAACGGCAGCGCCATGGTTCGAGACGTGCTGCAGCCGCCCAGCTCCGGCATCGTGGAAGCGCTGTCTGCCGATGGGTCCACCTTGGTGGGCTCCGAATACCCAGCAGGGGCGTTCGTGACGCGAAAAGCCGACAACGATGCGGTCTCCACGGTCCTCATCAACGACATGTTTGCTGACCAACTCGATCCCGACGATCTGGCCAGCGGCGCTTATGCCGTGTCGGCCAACGGAAAGAGGGTAGCCGGCCTGACCGAATTCGAATCGGTGTGGCTCGCCGACTTTCCCTGATGCCAGTGCGGCGGCGGTTACGGAACCAGCATTTGCGTGAAGCAAGTGCCGAGGCTTTCGTAACAGAAAGTGTTCACGCAGCCGCCTTGATCGCAGTCGCTGTCTTTGCTGCAGCTGCGGCGTTGGCAGTGGCCGGCGATGCACCCGGTGTTGGTCGGACACGTGGCGCTGCTGGCGCACGAGAGCGGTTGACAGCGTAGACTCGGGCCGCACTCGCTCAGACTGCCGCACGGCTTGGTGGGTCCGCACTGGGGCATGCACGCGCCGCCCGTGCAAATCCCGATCGCGCAATCGCGATCGGCGACGCAAGCGACGCAGCTGGTCTGCCCGAAACTCGAGGCGCAGTGCGGCGCCCCGCTGGGGCAATCGCTGTCTGCCAGGCAGGTGTTACACATCCGCACTGGCAGACCGACGCCGCGCGACAAACCGCAGACGGGCGTCTGCGCGGGGCAATCCGTGGACACGCCGCATTGGCTGCACGCACCCATCACGCACACGCTGGCGCTCGGAAAGCCTGCGGCCGCGACTGGGCAGTCCGTGTTCGCGTGGCACAGCTGTCCGTTGCCGACCGGCATGGGAGGGCAGGCGCATTGCCCGCACCAGCCAACCGCGCCGCAACCCGTTTGCTGCGGCGCTGATTCACCGGGCACCAAGCATTGCCCAAACCCAACGCTCCCCGGAGTGTTGGACGGACAGTCGGCAGCCGTGTGACAGCCGCTGAGCGCGCCGCCAGCGCCCGTGCCAGCCGCGCCGCCGCCGTTTGACTGCGTGCCGGCCGCGCCGCCGCCGTTTGACTGCGTGCCAGCGGAGCCGCCGCCGCTCGACTGCGAGCCAGCCGAGCCGCCACCGCTCGCCCCGGCACCGCCGTTGCGGCTGCCCCCCGAGCCAGTGCCCGCGGCGCCGACGCCTGCGCTGCCGGCATCGCCCGAGCTCGAAGTGCTGCCACAGCCAGCCAAGAGCAGACCGCCCAGCGTGAAAAACGCGCAGACAGCCTTGGCCCGTCGCGAACAGAGCATGCCGCCCGTCAAAGCAAACCACGTGCCCAAACCCAACTCGCGTTTGGCGGGCGAAAAGCCCACGCGCTGTGCCAAACCTGTGCCAAAGACGACGCTGCGGCCGCTCCGTCAACCTGGACGGCCGCACCCGGGCGGCTGCTTGACAACCCGAACGCCTCCGATATCTTTCGGGTGCGTGCGCGCTTCGTTTTGCCTTCCGCTCCTCTCCGGGCTGCTTCTTAGCAGCGCGGGAGAGGTGTGAAACGCCGCAAAGCGTAGCCAAAACGTAGCGTTTCCAAGCTCTCTCCCGCAACTTGCTGGAGAGAACACGAGCGCGCGTCGCGACCTCTCCGGCCCCACCGACCGAGGTCCCGATGTCGTTCGATCCCAAGCGTTACCAAGCCCCTCTGCGTGTTCAGCTGCCCGACCGTCGCTGGCCGGAGCGCGCGCTCACTCGCGCCCCGAGCTGGTGCTCCGTAGATTTGCGCGACGGCAACCAAGCCTTGCCCGATCCGATGGGTCACGAGCGCAAGCGCGCGCTGCTCGAGCTGCTCGTCAAAGTCGGCTTCAAGCAGATCGAGCTGGGCTTTCCCAGCGCTTCGCAGACCGACTTCGATTTCACTCGCTGGGCACTGACCAGCGGCGCCTTGCCGCCCGACGTCGTCCCGCAAGTGATCACGCAGGCGCGCGAGCCGCTGATCGTGCGCACCTTCGAGTCTATCGCCGGCGCCGAGCGCGCCATCGTGCATCTGTACAACTCGACCAGCGAGCTGCAGCGCCGCGTCGTGTTCGCCAAGTCCAAGCAAGAGATTTTGAACTTGGCCGTGCAAGGCACGCTGCTCGTGAAGCGCGAGGCTGCGAAAATGCCAGAAACCCAGGTAATTTTCCAATACTCACCCGAGAGCTTCACCGGCACCGAGCTCGAGTACGCGCTCGAAGTTTGCGACGCCGTGGCCGAAGCGTGGGACGCCGGTCCCGACAGGCCGATGATCGTGAACCTGCCGACCACGGTCGAGATGACGACTCCGAACGTATTCGCCGATCGCATCGAATGGTTCGAGCGGCATCGCGCGCGACGCGAGCACGTCACGCTCAGCGTGCACTGTCACAACGATCGCGGCACGGGCGTAGCCACGGCCGAGCTTGCCATGCTGGCAGGCGCCACGCGCATCGAAGGCACATTGCTCGGCAACGGCGAACGCTCGGGCAACGTCGACATCGTCACCATCGCCATGAATTTGTACTCACACGGAGTGGACCCCATGTTGTATTTTGCAGATTTGCCCGAGGTCGTGCGCGTCGTCGAAGCAGCCACGCGCCTGCCGGTGCACCCACGTCACCCCTACGCGGGTGAGCTGACCTTCACGGCCTTCAGCGGCTCGCACCAAGACGCCATTCACAAGGGCATGAAGCACATGCAAACGAGCCAAAACTCGCGCTACGAGGTGCCGTACCTGCCGATCGACCCCGCGGACGTGGGCCGCGCTTACGAGCCCATCATCCGCATCAACAGCCAATCCGGAAAATCGGGACTTTCGCACGTGCTGGAGCGTGACCACGGCTACCGCGTGCCGCGGGCGCTGGCCATCGAGCTGAGCCAAAGCGTGCAAGCGGTCGCCGACACGCGCGGCAACGAGCTAACGGCAGAGGACGTTGGCAGGCTGTTCGAGCAGCAGTATTTCGAGGCCACAGGTCCGTTCGCGTTGCAGAGCGCCGGCGTCGAGCGGCGCCGCGAAGGCCGCGAGTGCGCGGTCGTGGCGCAGGTCGTGGCGCGGGGTGAACGCCGCGAAGTGCGCGGCATCGGCAACGGCCCGGTCGAGGCGTTCGTGGCGGCGCTCGGCACGTTGGGCGGCCCGGCTTTCGAAATCGCCGACTACGCCGAGCACGCGGCTGCGCCCGGCGCCGCCGCTTGCGCCGTGGCCTACGTAGCCGTGCGCAGCGGCGCCGCAGTTCGCTATGGCGCCGGTCGGCACGAAGACGTCGTGATCGCGGCGCTCCGCGCCGTCGTCAGCGCCTACAATCGCGCTCAGGTCGCGCTCGGAGCCTAGTGACTAGGCGCGCTCACTGCACGCCGAGCACGTGTTTGCAGACCGGGAGCCAGCCGTTGGCGGGGTTGTCGTTGCAGAACACCGTGTGGCCGCCGGGCGTCGTGCCGCCGTCGCCGCCGACCATCTCGAATAGGTGCTGATCGGCGGTGTAGGGGCCGGGGCTCGTCGGCGTGACCATGGTCACCGCGCCGGGCCACATGGCCTTCATGACGTTCGGGAACATTTCGGCGGCTTGGCCGTCGCTCACCAGCGCGTACTTGTCCTCCAAGGGCGTCGCCGACGGATCCGTCATCCAGCTGCCGTTCGGGAAGCCTTCGTTGACTGGACCCGAGGCGGCGATGACCTTGCCGAATTTCACGTAGGTCGACATCATTGACCACGTCTGTGCGCCCCACGAGTAGCCGACGACATACACGTCCGTCGTGCGCAGGGTGCCATCGGCGTTGAGGAAGTAGCTCCAGTCGCCGCCCGGATCTTGCATCGTCGCGTATTTGATGGCGCCGATCGTTTGGTCGACGATGCTCATCGGCGGCGTGTACCAGTCCACGCGGTCCTTGCCGTCCCACAGCTCCATGCGCGCGTCGGCGACCTGACGATTTGCGTCAGGATCCATCGGCGTCGTCTTGAGGATGTCTTTGTACTTCTGCGGAACTTGGCCGCCCGTGAGGTTGCTGTCGGTCTTGGGCGCGAACACGTGGAAGCCGTAGCCCTTGACGAACGATTCGAAGCCGCCTGCGCCCGGGCCGTTGCCGATGCCGGGGAGGAGCAAGAAGAGCTTGCCTTGAATCGGCTTCTTGTCCTTGTTGAGGTAGAGCGGTTGACCGTTGTAGTTCCCGCTGAACGTGCCCGTGCCCATCACGTTGATAGGTCGCGTCGCCGTCGAATCCGAGCCGCCGGAACCGCCGGAGCCTGCGCTACCCGCCGCTCCCGCGCTGCCTCCGCTGCCGGATGTGCCCGTCGCGCCCGAGGTGCCGGTGTTGCCGGAGGTGCCGGTCGGACCCGTGCCTGCCGTTCCGCCCGTACTCGTGCCCGCGCCGGTTCCGGATGTGCCCGTCGGGCCGGCGACGGTTCCGCCCGTGTTCGTCGCGCCGGCGCCGCCGGCATTTCCGGTCGTGCCAGCCGAGGCTGCTCCAGCCGTTCCCATGGGCTGGCCAGGGTCGGAGGTGCCCGAACAGGCTGCGAGGAGCAGGATGGTTACGGCGGCGAGGGGATGAGACGGATGGAGCGCCATGAGCTTCTAGCTTGGGGTCCAGAAGGAGCGAGAACCGTGCTCGAAACGCGAGCCCGATACGGGCCATCTGGCGGTCAGCACGGATACTTATGCTGAGGCCGAACGCGGCCGGGGTCTGCCGCCACCCTCGGGCCCCCGGGGAAGCACAAAACGCCGCGAGGCGCCCGGCTTTCGCCAGACGCCTCGCGCCGTGTGCGTCGTCAGTCTGCGCTTAGAGGTCGCAGTTGACGGCGACCGCAGTCGTGTCGGCCGCATCCGAGATGCAGATGTCGCCGTCCGCCACGTTGCCGCCCGTCGCCGAGTCGCCGTTCAGCGCGTCGTCGCCGGCGCCACCGTCGAGCGAGTCGTCGCCTGCGTCACCGAACAAGAGGTCGTCGCCTGCATCGCCGTAGATGGTGTCGTTGCCCGCGCCGCCGTGGATGGTGTCGATGCCGGTGCCGCCTTCGAGCGTGTCGTCGGCCGCAGAACCCGTGAGGCTGTCGTCGTCGGTGCCGCCGATGATGTGCGCGATGTTGACCGTGTTGTCAGTTTCGCCGCTTTCGCCGTCGTTGGCAGCGCAGCCGCCGGCGACGGAGTTGCCGGTCAGTTTGGTGGCATCCATGCACAAGGTCACGGTCACCGGGGCGCTGCGCTCGGCGTAGCTCACCGTGTCGAAGCCGGTTCCGCCGTTGAAGACGTCGTTGCCCGCGCCTTTGAGCTCGCTGCCAGTCAAGATCAAAGCGTCCACGTCGCCGTCGTCGAAGGTGTCGTTGCCGGCCTCACCGTTGAGGATGTCGTTGCCGGAGTCGCCGATCAGCAGGTCGTCGCCGCCGCCACCCGAGATGGTGTCGTTACCTTGGTTGCCGTGGAACTCTTCGTTGGCGGACGAACCCACCAGAATGTCGCCGGCGGTGCCGCCGATGACGATCTCGATGTCGCCCTTGACGTTGTCTTTCTCGCCGCTCTCGCCGTCGAGCGCGGCGCCGTCGAGCGAGATGTTCAGCGCGGCGGTGCGCAGCTGGTAGTCGGCGGTGTCGGTGCCGATGCCGCCATTGAGCGTGTCGCCGCAGTCGGGCAGAGCGGTCATCTGGAAGGTGTCGTTACCAGCTTCGCCGTCGAGCACGTCGACGTCCGCGGTGCAGGTACCGTTGGCCAAGCCGCCCCAGATGATGTCGTTACCAGCGCCGCCCTGAATGTGGTTGGAGTTGATGTTGCCGGACAGCGTGTCGTCGTTAGTGCCGCCGATCAGGTCTTCCATGTCGGCTTCGAGCGTGTCGCTCTCGCCGCTCTGACCACTGCCGGCGACCGCATCCATGGTGACCGTCAGGGCCGCCGTGCGGCCGGAGTAGTCCATCTTGTCCGTACCGGCGCCGCCGATGTAGTCGTCGTCGCCGTCAGCCGTCGCGCCGACGCTGGTCTTGAAGATGTCGTTGCCGTTGCCACCGCTCAAGATGTCGTTGCCGTCGCCGCCGGTGATGATGTCGTCGCCGTCGCCGCCGTTGACGGTGATCGGGGTGCTCAGCGCCGCGAGCGTGGTGATCGTGGTGCCGGGGATCAGGTGCGAGGCGGTGAAGGCGCCGCCGCGGGCGGTGAAGGTGTCCGCGCCGCTGCTCAGCGAGACCGCCGTGCTCTCGGCGCCGATCACGCGAATGTCGGCCACGGTGTCGCCGCTGATCTCGAAGTAGGTATCGGCACCGGACTTGCCGGCCGTGTACTTGTCGGCGCCCGAGGTGCCGCGCAGCGAGAAGGAGTCGGTGCCGCCGGCGAGGTTGACGACGATGCCGCCGGTGGCCGACAGGATGGTCGCGCCGAAGCTGCCGGAGAGGTTGTCGACGACGACCTTCTCGGCGGCGCCGGTGCCGGTGATGGTGATCTGCTTGACCATGCTCGGCGTGAGCTGGACGCCCGTCGACTTCACGCACGCGAAGCCGTTGACGGTGACGAAGCCGCCGACCACGCCGATGACGACGTTGGGCGTCGTCATGGTGATGCCGAGCGCCGAGGTTCCGGTGTTGTAGCCGGACGAGCCGGCCGTCGAGCAGGTAGCAACCGCGACGCCGAGGTCGGCCGCCGACTCGCTGACCTGCTCGGGGGCTTGATCTTCGGTAGAGCAGCCAGCCGACAAAGCGGCCGGCAGGACGGTGCCCAACGTGATCGCGATACCCTTCAACAACCGATTCTTAGTTCTGATCATGATTCTCTCCTTCAAGGTGTGCGCATGCATCGGCATGACCTTGGCGGAGGCCTCGGTCGCTGCTTCCCAGGGCCCTGGTGCGGCCCCGCCAACACTGCTGTGTGTTGCGGGATGCAGGAACGACGAGCGCCTATTCCCCTTGAGCTACTTTTTTCGTGCAGAACAATCTAATTTTCTTGGCTGAAGATAGCTAATCTTCGCGTGCTACGTGGTCGTTGATTTCGGGTTCGACGCGCGAGTGCTCACAGCGATTGTGAGTCAACTGAGACAGTGAGCGCGCCGAGCAGCTGAGGCGCGCGCGGCTTTTTTGGGCCGCGAAAGTGGCTTGGCCATGTGGCTGAGGGCCGCCGCCTAAACATCCGGAGTTGGGGGACGTATCGAACGTCGCGAATTGGGAAAGGACGCTCCGATGAAAACGAAGCTCGGGCTTACGTGTGTGACTGTCTGTGCGATGACGTTTGCGTCGGTGTTCTCACTCGTCGCTTGTGGCGACGACGCCGCCAAGGGCAGCCCGGCCGACACGCCGAGCGCCGGTGCAGGTGGCGACGGCACAGGAGGCGCAGACAGCACGCATGTCGGTGGCGCGAGCACTGCCGGCACGTCGACGCGACCTCACGCGGGTAGCTCGAGCACCGGCGCGCGGCCGAACGTGGACCCGGGCAGCCCCGGTGACCCGGCGCCGCCTGGCGATCCGAGCCAAGCCGGCGCGGCCGGCGCCGCAGCCGATGATGGCGGCGCCGATTCGCTCGTCTTCGACGGCATCGACCTGAAAGGCGTGCCCAAGACAGCGCCGACGGGTTGCGTAGGTGGTTTCGACACCGACACAGGGACGCTCAGCATCGAGCTCGATGCCACAGTTCGCGTCGTGCATCTGGCGGTGCATGCCGGCGTGGTCCAAGCCAACGGCATCGACTGCACGTCGGCGGCTGCCGACCCCGCCGCGGCCGACAAGGTACTCACGCTCGACGTCAAGGGTGGCCCCAACGACAACGTCGTGTACCTCGATCTTTCGGACGAGCCGTTCACGGGTTGTTTCTCCGCAGACGGTGCGATCACGATCGCGCTCGGCGACGGCGCCGACAACGTGAGCATTTTGGGCACGAACGACGCCGATACGTTCCAGCTCGGTACAGACGCCGATCAATTGGTGCTCGACCTGACGGGCGACAACCGCGTCGACGTCTCGATCGCCGGCACGCCTGCCGTGGTGCTCAGCACCGGTGCGAAGAGCGACGAAGTCCGCGCTGACGGCGTGGCGCTCGGCGTAGCCCCGGCCGCGCTGCCGCTCGCTATCTACGGCGGTGGCGCCAGAGACAAACTGGTCGGCGGAGCCGCGGGCGATCGACTGTTCGGTGGTATCGGCGACGACTGGTTCGACGCCGGGAGCGCGCCGGCCGGCGCCGACACCTTCGACGGCGGTGATGGCCGCGATACCGTCGACTTCAGCGCCCGCACCGAGCCGCTCACGCTCACGGTGGGGCAAGGCGCCGACGATGGCGAAGCCGGCGAGGGCACGGACGTTACCAGCAGCGTGGAGACCGTTTACGGTGGCCAAGGCACGAACGACATGACCGCCGACAAAGCGGGCAGCACACTTTGGGGCGGCGCCGCGGACGACGTGCTGACCGGCGGTCCCGGCGGCGACATCCTGAACGGCGGCAAAGGCAACGATACGCTCACAGGCGGCGACGGCGACGACTACCTGTACGGTGACGACGGCGACGACGCGCTGGACGGCGGCAACGGCGACGACTTGCTCGACGGCTCGGCGGGCCACGACACCTTGACCGGCGGGCTCGGCGACGGCGACATTTGCTTCGTGACCAAGAGCGATACCGCCAAGGGTTGCGAGCTTTAACCTCCGCTTCCGACGCGACTCGCTACATTACCGAAGCGTCAAAAGCCCTTTACCTCGACGGGCACGAAGCTGCTCGTCGTCGAGCCGTTGCCCAGCTCGCCGTCGAGGTTTCGCCCCCAGCATTCGAGCCCGAACGCAGCCGTGATGGCGCAGCCGTGCTGGGCCCCCATCGTCACGGCGACCGCGCTCGAGCCGAGCTTCACGTCGACCGGAACGAAGCTCGTCGTCGTTGAGCCGTTGCCGAGCTCGCCTTCGGTACTAGCGCCCCAACATTTGACGCCGCCCGCCGTGGTGAGGGCGCAGGCGTTGTAGTAACTGGTCGCCGAGATGGCGAACACCCCGCTCGTAAGGCCCGTGACGTCGACCGGCACGCGACTGATAATAGCGCCACCGCCGCCGAGTTGGCCATTTTGGCCGTAGCCCCAGCACTTGACGCCGCCCGCTGTCGTGAGCGCGCACGCATAGTTGAGACCCGCAGATACGCTTGCTGCGCCCGACGTCAGGCCCGATACGTCGACCGGCACGTGAGCCTCTTGCGTGGTGCCGTCGCCGAGCTGGCCGAAGAAGTCGGCACCCCAACACTTCACGCCGCCCGCGGCAGTCACCGCGCAGCTGTGCTCTTCGCCCACCGAAACCGCAAGCGCGCCTGAAGCCAAGCCCACCACGTCTACCGGAACGGTGCTGCTCGTCCA